>Ga0126342_10019841_pt1 | contig 11369 bp, 13 predicted proteins | sample Cyp1metagenome_FD_92528 | JGI IMG/M metagenome (GOLD analysis project Ga0126342, IMG submission 92528) | Coral microbial communities from Lord Howe Island, Old Settlement Bay, Australia - Cyphastrea 1 metagenome | ecosystem: Host-associated > Invertebrates > Cnidaria > Coral ... | reverse complement strand
CAGTGTGCAGTGTGAGGTGTGGAGTGTCGAGGGAAGGACACGGTCGGGACAGGTTGTCTTTGAACTATAGGTCATTTATGTTTGGGAAACTTCCGCCGCCGGCTTGCCCGGGTCTATGTTAGAGTCATAATGTTTTATACCAACCACGGTCATATTGGGGGTTTATAATTGGGCTGAATTAGCATTGCACCTATTTTTGGGTGGTTAATAGCGGTGAATGGTGAATCTTGTGGAGTTTTGGAGCATTGTGACTCCGCCTTGACAAACGCGGCAGCTGACTGCTTCGCAGCTGCAACCTCCAAGGGCTATATAAGGTTCTGCTTGGAGAGCCGCAAAAAAAAAACTGGGTGGTGGTTCTTGCCTATTCCTGAGATTTTTTGGGGTTGGTCATCACCATCCCAGGATGGTAAAAAATGAAATTATTGCCTGCAATGGCACATACCTGAACGACATTCCTGTTCAACATATGCATTTGTCGTGACAAATGCAGCTCTTGCTATGAGATGCGCACACAATGTCCGTCCTCGAACAGCCAAAAGCTGCCACGCAGCCCAGAGGCCCAAGGCCCTGAAGGCTCGAGAGCTCAACAGGACCCTCCAAGGATCTGGCCATCTGCACTGAACGTGACTCGGAGATAGCACCAGCCTGACAGCTGACGGAGACTTTGACAACTTTGACAGGGCCTGACACAGTCCGCAAAACGCCTAAACCACATACAGAATAGGACAAAACAGAATTGCCAAGAATTACCCAAAACTGAGTGGGCTCCAACCAATTCTTCATGAAATCACCAGCCATTTCCAGCCATGAAACCTGGTTCCCCTTGTCGCCACCGGACTTCCAGACCTCCATCAGCGCGCCAACGCCGCACTGCCTCATCTCCTGTTCGACATCTGATGCCGAGAGGAGACCCGCCTCGGGATGTGCTGCAGAGGCCCTGCAAAACCTGTGGTTAGCCTCTGGTAAACATACAAAAAACGATGGAAAATCACCATTTTTCATGGGAAAATCTACTATAAATGGGCCATTTTCAATAGCTATGTTAGTTTACCAGAGGGTATCTGTGGTTGTGTATTGAATCTGTCCATTTTTCACGACAAAAAAAAGGCCTGCTGTCTAGTTGTCACTGGGAGGATGTGAATAAGGTCTGCCGAGTCCAGCTATAGCCTCTTTTTCCAGCAGCAGCCGCGTTCAGGCCACACAGCGCCTGATACACACTGTGGCATCTTTGTCCGCAGGGCTAGTAGAAGGTCTGCCTCACTGCTGGTTCACCATTTGCATTGCCTCCGCTGAAGAACCGGAAACACCAGACCCTTGGTGTTTCAGTTGGGTATGAGCCCCTGGCATCCTGCAGACTAGCTAATTAGCTGGATGTTACAACACTCCATTCCGATCGTCCACTAGGTACTGGCGCATCCAAAATTATATGGGAAGAATATGGAAAATAACTTTTTAGTGAAGGATGACACGAAGAACCCTAGCGATCCCCGGGGGTCTGCTGACAAAAAAGGCAATGCAAAGTAAGAATGCCACATATGTAACAGGGTGAGAGATGTCACCCTGGCACTCTGCAAGACATGGCTGAATAGACTGCTCAGACTAGATGAACAGAATAGCCTCTTTCAGCATCCCTATGGAAAATCACCATCTTAACAGGTAAACCATGGTAAACCATCTAGAAATAGGCCATGGTTTCCATAGCTATACTAAATTACCAGATGGTAACAACAGATCGGGGGGTTCTTAAAATGGTGCTCTCAATGATGGAAAATCACCCAGCCTGGTGTCTGTTTCGCCTCGCTGGCCGGGTAGCCTACAGAATCCACCGCTTTGATGTGCGAAGTTCACCAAGATATCAGATATGGTCAAGATATCATTACGATATCATCAAGATACTATCAATCAAGAGACCATCAAGAGATCATCAAGAGATCATCAAGATATCAAGACATACCAAGATATGCTAAGACTAAGAGATCATCAAGATATCATCAAGCTATAGCAAGATCAACTATCACCAGCTATATGCAAATATCACCAATGATCATCAAATACCAAGGGAATCGTCACAAGCATCGACGCCTCGCCCAGCGCCATTGCTGGAAATGCCCGTGCTCCCCAAGGTGCCCCGTAGCCTTAATGTTGATATACCAGGAGGGAAGATCAACATGCAAGACTGGTAGAAAGTGCAGTTTATCCATATGGATGTGTTATGATTATGCACACATGCCATATATATATATATACATAATTATACAAATGTATATACAGATGTATATGCATGCGTGTGTTCTTGGATACATCTATACATATACATATATATATATGATTATATATATATGTGTGTGTGTTCATTTATTTAGTTGCATACTGTAGCACTGTGTGTCTGTGTGTGCACACCTTAGTCCTGTGAAAATCAGCCGCGCAGTTCACTCGGTGCTCGACGCAGCTTTGTAATTCTCCGGGATGGCCTCGACGAACCGCATCGAACCGCATCGTACCCTCTGGAAATTTGACTTTGCTATGGCAAACAGCATGAAAATCACCATTTTCAATGGGTAAATCGAGGCACAAAAGGCCATTTCCCATAGTTATGTTGAATTAATATGGTAAAATTCATCAACTCCTCTTGAAGTTGGTGAGGCTTTGTATCTTCAGTCAATGTGATGTAGGAAACATGCAGCAGTTCTCGCACTCGTATTGATGCAAATGTCATGTACATGTCACATTGAGCGTGCGTGCACATGTCATATATATATAATCCTAACTACATGTGCACGCACCATATGTCCATTATATAACTATATAACTACTATATAATAATAGATGTTTATATGTATATATTATATAATCCTAATTACATATTATCCATCCATCCATTCATCATATACTCGCCTTTATGCATTCATTATGTGATCTCGTGTCTTTATTCTCACGATGCAAATGTACATTTAAAAAAAACAAGATAGACATGTACATTTGCATATATGTAAGAAATATGTTGCTTTGATATATTTAATCATATTTAATTTCTATGTATATATAGATGCATTAATAGATGATATATATATATATATCATGATATCTCAACCTTTCCCGCCATACGTCCAGTATGCCACATCGCCTCCCCGATGTTTCGATCAAGTTCCCGAAGCTGCCGAGCGTTGATGGAGAGAACGTGGTGTTTCGCCTTATCAAGGCCCACTTGTTTTCCCAAAAAAAACACCACTGGAAATTCTGGGCATTTTTAGATATTTTTGTACCACAATTTGAGGGATATTACATGATATTACTGTAGATGATATATGATGATACTAGGATTTACCAATCCAATTTTTGGGGGGGAACCGAAATTTCGACCCATCCGATCCATCCCCATTTTGGGGATCTGAGAATTCCCAAAAGACCAATCATGTTTTCAGTTTTATGTATCTATGATATATAGCATGCATGTACATACATATTATACAGGTGTATGATGGTGTATATATAGATATTTACATATATACGTGTGTGCGCGCGCGCACGATTATGTATAGTATAGTCAACTAATCGAATGATTATTGTTCAAAATTGTTCCTAACCCTCCCAACCACTTTCCCAAGACACGCCCTTAAGGCGCATGCATCTGTGGGATCCCATCTGGCATCCAAGCGCCTGTCATGGGCTCGGACCCAGCTGCATGCGGATTAAATTGGAAGGTCCTGGCATCCACAGATTGATTGGTTTTCTTTGTTACGAAACTTTCCTAAATGTTCATGAGCATACAGTGAAGTACATTTTTTTTGTGTTCATATCTGTTCCATTGTTGGGTGTCCAAGTTTGATGCATACCCTGCACTAAAGTAACACAGCTATGGACAATCGCCATAGGTAAATCATCAAACTCCATGGGCCGTCAGCCCTCCCGCCTCAGCCAGTGACGCCAGTCGTCATGACCCACCCGCACCTTCGCAAACCCAAGGGGCGATTGAAACCTGGATCCCCCTCATCTCATCCTTTATACCCTCTGGTAAACTAACATAGCTATTGAAAATGGCGCAAAAAAAAGTGGATATTTACCCATAAAAAAAGGTGATTTTCCATAGTTACGTTAGTTTACCAGAGGGTAAATATCACACAAAATCCACCACGAAAGCATGGGTTGTGGTGGCTTCCCAAATCTGAGTGCTGGACTGAGATCTGTGGATGTCTTGTGGCAAACTGGACCAGCGCGCCAGTGCAACTGCGGCATTTCCCCCCATGAGGACATCAAAGCGAAAGCCACTTTTTTGTGTCCTGAACCGAGTAGAAAACAATACATATTTGGGGAAAATCGATTGGTTAAATATGGATGTGTCTAAAGAAAACAACAAATAATTGGATCAACATGGATCAAGTGTGCATGCATACGTGCGTATATTATACATAATATATATATATATATGTATGTATGTGTGTGTATGTGATTATATATGTATGGTGTGTGTAAGAATCTATACTATACATTACGTATATATCTACACATTGCTCTATGTACTTGTCTTTGTGCGTGTGTCACATAGTACATCCAAAGCTGACAACTCTGACGCACCTGGAGCATGGATAGTGCGGAACAAAAAGTTCCACCCAGCCAGTGACTTGGCTTGAAGTTGCCTGGAGGGGTCGGGCTTGGACCTTCTCCCAACTGGGGACCGACCAACGACGGGCCTCTGTTCAAAGGTCACGAAAAAGATTGTCATCAAGGGATCTTGTTGTGATCATCATCACCATCATCGTCGTCGTCGTCCTCCTCATCCTCATCCTCATCATCATCATCATCATAATATTTATGTTCATGTTCATGTTCATGTTCATGTTCATGTCTTGTTCATGTTCATGTTCATGTCTTGTTCATGTTCATCATGTTCATGTTCATTTTCACCTTCATCATTTTCACCTTCATCATTTTCACCTTCATCATTTTCACCTTCATCATATTCACCTTCATCTTCGCCACCATCATCATCACCACCGCCACCACGATCATTTTCACGATCAGCGGCAGCAGCAGCAACAGCATCATCGGAAACTGTCTCTGTCATCGCAGTGCTTCTTGAAATCGATGTGCACTTCGCAGTGTGTATATATCGCATCTGTGTATGGTACATGTAGGTTTCCCATCCAATTCAGCCCCATGCCACTGTGCAATTACTGTGTTTCTGCCAATCGCTTCCAATCACTTGCAAATCTTGCAATATAGCTTTTCAGAGACCCAAATGAGCAGTGTTCAAGCTAGTGGGTAATCCCCAACAAAAACATGGGTACCGGGCACCCGGAATAACTAATCCCCAAACGAATCATCCACCAACAGGGCTATGGCGCCCACTGGGCCCAGCCTGCATCTCCGCGATTGCTTCAACCACCTGCGACAGCGCCGTCACTTCCGCATGGTGCTTGCGTTGGTAGTCCCTTAACCTAAGCTTTTCGGCGGAGCCATGGAAACATGTTTCCAGCCGCAGCAGCCCCGATTGGTTGCCACGTGACGTGGCAGTCTTCATGCCAAAGCCAGGCTCGTCATCATCTGGCATGGCATGGTCCTGCACAGCATAGCAACATCGGAGTACCAAACCCTGCCGTGCCTTCAACAAATCAGGGGACGACAGGCGAAAAACCAGGACCCTATGTGTTTGCAAGCCTTTCAGCAGACCTAAGTCATTCGTCACCGCTTGCCGTTCAAGTCACGGCCAGTCCGCACACATTTTGTCTCACTCGATCACCGCTCAGCACAGCCGTATCATCCTCTCCCCCGGCAGTTTGGGTGTGTCTGAAAATGGGCTACCCGGGCACCCCATTCCATCCAGAGGTTCACCAGCTTCCCAGTGGATGGTTTTCCTATTCAAAAACGCCCTGTTTGGATGTTGGGATATACCGGTGGTTGCATCCTTGCGGAGTGGGCCAACCACTCCACGTAGGCCACTGGGCCATTGGGCCATGGTCATCCAGTCACCAGAGCCTGCTAAGTCAAACAAGATAGACATGGACATCCATTTTGGATCCATGTTCTGCCACAGCAAAATGATCCAGAAACTCTAGATGTTCAATGATTTTCCATGGGTTTCCACATCTATCTTGCTTTGCCGAAGGGTAGATGCCACAATAACTCTCTACCCGAGTGAGACCGGCTCTGCTTGCTTCTTCGGCAGACAGAGCGGGCGCAGCCAACCGAATGCGGCGTGAGACTTCAACGAGCGTCGTCTTATACTTGGGTATGTCTGAAAATTGTGTTTACCCCAAAAGGATCCTCTTTACACGTAGTGATATGATGCTTAACCAGTGGAATTTGAGATGCCCCATGCTCAGACAAACTCATTCCTTCTATGGGACTGGCTCCAAAGGATTGGGATCCCACCTGACAGCCGCTGATCAAATACAAATATCACCACCACCCCAAGAATCTGTGCTGTTCCGTGAACTTGGAGGTTGTCGCTCCTATCAGATGATCAATGCTGAGCGGATCATAACATCCCATCGGTGATTGGTCTTGCTACATGAGGCTGGTTTATGTTGGGTGAGGAGTCCCACCGGAGTATGACATTCCCCATTAATTACCATCTGGTTAATTAACATAGACATGGAAGCCATGGCCCATTTATAGATGGTTTACCTATTAAAAATGGTGATTTTCCATGGCTATGTTAAATAACCAGAGGGTATTGGTGAGTAAAATCGACCAGAAATCATGGCTTCTTTCGCTTCGCTTCAACCGGAAATCACGCTTGGCACATCAAAGGGCACGTCTCGCCAGCGGAAGCCTCCGCCAAGGCAAGTCGAGATGGAAGTCGAGACGGGCAGGGGCCAGCAGCTGGAAATGGGATGATTCAGTAACTCCACTGTAGTAACCTCCAAAAAGAAGAAAAAAAATGGAAAAGATTCGCTGTTTTTGGTAGGACTTTTCTATCTTTTTGCGGGATGCTATAGGCTTGTCTGCCAAACAAAGTGGTGATCTGTTTCACCCGTCACCCAGTTGTAACTAGCATAGCCCCTCGCTGTGGTCCCTGTTTCACCTTGCCACGGCATCATGGCGAGGATGGCCTGACCATCAGCGTCGTCTGAAAGTCCAAAACAGCCATAGGCTTCCACTTCCCAGGGAGCACGTCCTTCCAACATTCGCCTCAGCCGCATGCTGCCACGGCTAAAAGTGGCACCACGGCAACCCGCATAAAAAGCGGCACCTTGTTCGGAATCTCCTGTTGATCAGAATGGAAATCCAGTTTCAACCACATGATTTCCCAGCCATCGGCCGATTTCTTCATGGCAGATATGCTCCAGGCTCCAAGTGAAAGATGCTGCCACCAGGGCTGAGCCCAGGCGCATGTTGATTAAATGTGTGGATTGTGAAGGAAGAACTCCAGGAAGTAGAGCAGGATCTGCCATTTCCTTGCCTGAAGCCGAAGCCTCGCGAAATTGACATGCTGCGGTGGTACAGCGATGCGTCAGCGATGCGTCCACGTGAAACGAAAAGCCACCGGCAAAACAATGGCGCGACATGTTCATGTCTCTTAGGCCATAAGTTTACTAGCCTGGAAATTGACAGGTTTATCTTCACCTCACAGGAGGGAAAGGACATTTCAATACAAGAGCTACTAGTGAAGCAATGAAAAGGGTAACATGCTGAAAAAGAACTGTCAACTATGAAAGGAAACATCAGGTAGATGCAACCCCTTACCGGCCCCAGAGTTCCCACACCTTTCGGCTTGTTCTTGGCTGCCGTTTCCTCAGATCCACTGAAGCACCCTGCACAACACCAGAAGGTCTGAACCACGTCTCACTGGCACCGCTAGCTGAATTGCCATCCAAAGAGCCGACAGCAACAGAGGGTGCGTGGAGTAAACTTCTCGGGATCTCTCCATGAATAGCCTACGCGAAATTTCATGAAAATTCCCTCAAATCTCGGTGGCGGCACAGTGGAACCATCTGCTTCATTGCTGCAGAAGGGGAACTTTTTAGAGTAGCTTAGCAGTTTCCGATCCATGCAGCCGCTCACTTTACAAATATCAGTGACCTGTATCATCCTGTTCGTCCATAGTCACCAGCCTTCAGACCAATCTGATGCCGTCTGCTCAATGTACAAACCTTGGGTCAAAATGCGGCAGCGACTGGCAGCCCAAAACATGATGTGGCCAATTTTGCCATCTTGCATCCATGGAGCTGTCCCAAAGCAAGCAAACCAAAAAGACCGACCTTGGCAACTGCTGGATACTGCTGGCCTTGGTGGCCTCTGTGGTCCCTGGGGTCTTCAATTTTTGCCCCATCCCCTTGCGGTTTCCAACTGCAGCTTGGCTTCGTAATCATGTCAACGGTGTAGTGGAAGCGCGCTGCTGCCACCATGACCACCTCTACCACGACACAAATACAGCAAACCACCCCAACCTCAGAAAGGCAGGAGATGGCAGGAGGTTGGGATGGCTGACGACCTCAGGTACGAGTACTTGGGTGTGTCTGAAAGTGGTGCATAAACCATTGGATTTTGGCAGCCCATAGCGACTTCCAAGAAGGGTCAAGCCAAGTTGGTGTATAACCCGATCAAACTATAGATACCCCCTGGTACTTAAACGTAGCGAACTGGAAAATCACCGTTCTTTTTTTGGTAAATCATCATGGTTATCATCTATGGGCAGAGTAAAGAGGGTACATCCACCAATTTTGAAATAACCAAATATTAAATATGATGATAAATCATCATTAATTATTTAAATCGTCTTCTCCCCATATCTTAAATAACCAGAGGGTACATCCCTGGCATGCAGCTACGGCACCAATCGCTGCACCTGACGTGGAAAACGACGCCAGAAACGCGCAGAACTGAGGGACCATCCCAAGATCAGAGTCGTAAAAACCTGTCCAAATAAATGCATAGACACATAAACTATAATATAATACTTAATAGGCTAATGAATAATGAGAATAATAATCATAACAATGAAAGCGATGATAAGAATGAAACCAGTGAACCACACATGTTTGGCAAAAAAAACCTGCCAGGTAAAGACCAAGTATCCTTGGCAGGCATGTCAATGGCTCCCGTAAGCTTGTAAGCAGCCAGAGAAAATAATGCAGCGAAATACCTCGGCCGAAGCTGCGGAAAAGTGGAACGGATTGAAAAACTGCAGGTTCTGTCTGTGGGTACTTTCAAACAACGAAAGCAACTGCTCGGACAAAGGTCGATTTCCATCAATTTACAACATGCAAAATCCACCTAAACTTTCGCCAAGTCAAGGTGCGTGTGTCCGGACAGCATCATATCCTCGGGCACCGAGACAACTCCCAGCCAAAACTCAACAAATGAATATATTTAAACTACATATCAATAGATGCCCTTTGGGTGTGCACATGTTCTTGTGCGTAGATGGAACCATATGAACCATGGTTTAGTATAATTAGCGTGCCCCAGTCAGGATGTTCCCGGCATGGATTGGTTCAACGGAAACTGGCGGCCAGTTTGTGTTTCCAATTTCAGACGTGTTTCCAAGATGATGGGGCTGCTTTCTCCACAGTAAAAACACACCTCTTGTTTCCCAGAATTCCCATTGGATCTATATTACCTACACTATTCCAGTACCTACCATCCCAGTGAGACTCTCCACCGACTTTTTCGCAGAGCGTCAGCACAGTAGCGAATGCGCTTGCCATCGACACCGATCACTTCATCCACCACGGCCTCGCGGAGAAAGATTGTTTTTTATGCTGCGGTGAGCGCCATGGTAACCATGGACCATAGTACGTAGCCATACTACTGTAGACCCTAAAGATCTTCCAGTTAATGACACTCTGGAGTCCTTTGGAGGTCTCAATAGGTTTCTGCAATCTTCACAGCTGAATGGATGCAAGCAGCTTGCCCAAAAATGACAATTTGTTGCATCAAATACACGAAAAATGGAATGGGAAAACATACGGCACCTGCGACATGCTTCCCCAGAAGTCGGTGAAGAAATGTCGGTCTTTCATTTTCCTCGGAGCACCCCATGGGCCACTTGGAGGATTTTCAAGGGATCGCACCTGCTTGATCAGCCTGGGTCGATGTCGTAATTGGATAATCCCACTTAGATGTATGACCTGTGTAATGTTATTGCATGATGTAGCCTCGTAGCATATGGTATTTGTACATGTTTTCCATTCCACTGCATTGAGTCACCTCGCGGGGTCATGCGAGTCCTGAAAAATCAAAAAGTTGTTTGCACGTACATGTACTGATATGTATATTATATTATATTATTATGTTTTACCCTGCAGTTAATTGACATGGCCATGGAAAGATGGATCGCCTTCCGAAAGGAAAACCATCTTTAGCGCAAATCTATGCTAGTTGACCCCAGGGTGTGTGTATATATATATATATGTGTGTGTGTGTTTATAACATGTTGCATGCATATATATATACATATATATTTAACTATATCTATACTATATATATATATGTGTGTGTGTTTGTCTATCTATCAATTTATGTATATATGTTATCTATTTATTTATTATTCATTGATGTTATTGGTTTTAGTTTACTTACTTATTTATTATGCTTATTTATTTGTTTACTTCTTTATTGAATTATTTATCTATTTGTATTTCTCTCTCTCTCTCTCTCTGTCCGCGTGCGTGTGTGCATGTGTATGTTGGTGTGTGTGAGAGTGCATGGTCATTATTGTTATTATTGTGTGTTACCATGGGCATTATTAGCATGATCACTGTCTCATTGTCATGTTTACTAGTGTCATCGACGTTTTACATAACATATACCCTCCGGTAATCAAACATGGCTTGCTGGAAAATAACACGGCAATAGTTCCGTGACCTTCCTAGCTACAAACCTCCATTTAGCGCGGGGGTTTGCCAGCCAGCCACGTTTGATGACACCGGAGGGTATTCTTAGCCATTCTGAACCACTATTAGCCATTATTCGTCCATCATCAATGCTTTTTACAACAACGCGACTATCCACCACTATCAGCCATTATTAATCCATCCCTTTAGCCATTCTTTAGCCACTATTACCAACGAATAATCCATAAATGGACGAATTATGGAATACTTCAACAACCATTACACACTATTACTAGCATATTTTAACCATTCTCAAGCATTCTGAACCATTATTGGCCACTATTAACCATTGCTCATCCGACCCCAACGGGAATCTGAGCTCCGTGCTCAAACGCTTCGGGGCCCAGCCGCTCTTTGCACCTGAGACGTTCAGCATCTCGGCGCGAAAAAAAAGGAACTGAAGAAAACACACATCCTATGGGAATATATTCGGATACTGGGATGTCAAAGACATTACAATCTATGTATATATATATATATATGTGTGTGTGTGTGATTATATATGTGATTATATATGTGATTATATATGTG
>Ga0126342_10019840_pt1 | contig 11369 bp, 10 predicted proteins | sample Cyp1metagenome_FD_92528 | JGI IMG/M metagenome (GOLD analysis project Ga0126342, IMG submission 92528) | Coral microbial communities from Lord Howe Island, Old Settlement Bay, Australia - Cyphastrea 1 metagenome | ecosystem: Host-associated > Invertebrates > Cnidaria > Coral ... | reverse complement strand
TTTCTTTTGACTCTTTCTCTTCTCTGATCTGCTCTCTTCTACTCTTCTCTTCTCTCTGCCTCTTCCCATCTCTGCTTTTCATCTGTCCATATTGTCGGAAGTTTGACTTCTAAACTTCCTTCGTATATGGTTTTATGAAACAATGGTCTATTAATTGGTGATTTTCCATTTGCCATGTTTGACTGCCGGAGGCTAAATCCCATTCCTATCCCATTGTCCCAAGTATATCCTCAACAAAATTAGTATTGTTGTTGGTTAAGCCTCCATTTTCTCCATTATCATGCCCATTGCTGTATTATCCCCATTGAATCCCTATGAAATCCACATTAAATCTCATTTTGCATAGTTTGATCTCGTCACATCACCATTTGTGTTGGATAAATCCCATTATTTTCCCAAAGTTTGGTAATCATAGTTTGGCAAGACCACTGTACATTGCACCGGGTGAAATTCGGTCAACCCAGACGGTAGACCCAACACTTGAATACACTGACTTTCTCAGGAGATGAAGCAACAAATCATCTGGTGAACCAATCAGTAATCAATGATTTAGGGGTAGCCCCATGACTTAGGAAAGTCTAGAACTATGTTGCCCTTGTGATGTTTGTTGGTTTATTAAATGAGGATAGTATGGGGATATGGAATTTGATATATATGTGAAGGGCCCCCTAGTTGTAAGTTTGTTTTTAAACCCCATGAAAACTAGTTCGAGATATATCTACCATAAACCATACTTAACCTAGGCAAATACACCAACTTAGCTATCAAACGGGGGCCCCACTTTATGGTTTATCCGATTGTCCAGGTTGTGTCCACGAAAAAAACAGGATGATCCCCACCGGCGTTTTGATGATCCCTGTAACGCTGAAACGACGTCCTTTCTGGTCAACACATTTTGTGATAACGCCACATCATCCAACTCACATTTGGAGGTTTCCGAAGTCATAGGGTCATAGGGGTAACCCTATTCATCAGCCATTTCAGAGTGGGATTTTCCATTATAAACCATCCCCATTTTAGGACACCTCCATTTTGATCGCTAAACCACCAGACTATGGTTTTTGGACGGTAAAAGATTTCTGCTGGATCTCTTTTTGCCTGGAAATCCCTGGCCAAGTATCCCAATGATATTCCCCATAAATATCCGGTTGTTGCTGGTAAAACTTCCATTATTTCCATTATTATCCCCATGATTATCACCATTTTGGTGAATTAAATCTCGCTATAACTCTAATTAAATCATATGCGATACCATATCCTATGATTCCATGATCATCATGATCATTTCAATTAAATCTGATGTTTTCTTAGTGAAATCTCAAGCGCAGGTTGAAGCCATCCAAGCCAGTGCCGGTGCCTTCGCCGCGGTCCTTGGCGGCACCGCGTCCGGCACGGTGAAATCCTGGGGCGACCCTGCGGCGGGGGGCGACGCTCGCTGTGTGCAGGAGCAGTTACGAAACGTGCAGCAGATCCAGGCAGCTGAAGAGGATTTTTTTGATGGGATTTTTTCTGACCACCCAAAGAAATATGACATTTGCTTTTTTCTGACTACTACTACTACAACAACTAGTACTACTACTAGTACTACTACTAGTACTACTACTAGTACTACTACTAGTACTACTACTAGTACTACTACTAGTACTAGTACTACTACTACTAGTACTAGTACTAGTACTAGTACTACTACTACTACTACTACTACTACACCTACTACTACAACACCTACTACTACAACACCTACTACTATTCCTACTACTGCTGCTACTTCTACTACTACTACGACTCCTCCTCATACTCCTTCTCCCAAACTCCAATATTCCTACTCCTACTCCTATTCCTACTCCTGCTCTTACTACTCTTACTACTCTTACTACTCTTACTACTCTTACTACTCTTACTACTCTTACTACTCTTACTACTCTTACTAGGACGACTACGACGACTACTACTATACTACTACTATACTACTACTAGTACTACTACTAGTACTACTACTAGTACTAGTACTACTACTACTACTACTACTACCACTAGTACTAGTACTAGTACTAGTAGTACTAGTAGTACTAGTAGTACTAGTAGCACTAGTACTAGTACTAGTAGTACTAGTAGTACTAGTAGTACTAGTAGTACTTCTTCTACTTCTACTTCTACTTCTACTTCTACTACTACGACTGCTACTACTGCTACTACTACTACTACTTTTACTACTGCTACTACTGCTAGTGCTCGTTTTAGACAACACCGACTATTCCCATGTATAGCAACTGGATTACCCCATCTCCCACCCCGCAGGCGACCTCCGCTGCCTTCGCTGCAATCCGCCACGACGGCTCTGTAATAACCTGGGGCGACGAACGGCGCGGAGGTGACTGCGCCTTGCACTGGAAGTTGGGGAAGTGACGTTTCTTTGGGTGGTTAGATGGGGTTTGATATGGTTTTGTACTGGTATTGTTAGTCTTATGTGGACTTCAGTGGTTGTTCGTAATTATGGTTTTTAGGGTGGTTTGCAATGGTTTTTATGGTGTTGCCGTTGCCGTTGTCGTGGTTGCCGTGGTTGTTGTTGTTGTTGCTGTTGCTGGTGGTGGTGGTGGTGGTGGTGTGGTGGTGGTCGGGATGGTGGTGGTGTTTTTTTAAATATATTTTTCGAAAAATTGAAGTGTTTTTTGTTTTTTAGAGGATCCTATGGCCATGAACTAGTGGGACTCTTGGGAATATGTCTGGATATATAATATATATATATATATGTTTTTGAGGTTTGGTCAGCAGAAAATCATCGCTATGTCAACCAAAGATTTCGTCGTTTTCGTCCACGAAACGAATGTGTGGAGCTTTCGCCAGGCACGAAAGGGTTTCAATCATAGCCAACAGACATGGGGATGGTGGTATATTGACTGTCAAACGAATTACACTACACTACACTACACTACACTACATTACACTACACTAATTACAACACACCACAACTACAACTGCAACTGTAACTACACTACACTAATTACACTACACTACAACTACAACTCCACTACACTACAACTACAGCTACACCTATATTACACCACACCACACTGCATTCAGCAGCTGTGGGTGAGGTGAGCACCGCAACCATTGCAACCACTCCAAAAAACACAACTCCAACCACCTTTCGGTCCATCAGTGGATTCGCTCTGCCATTCGTGGGATTCACAGCAACCAACCTCTCCTATAGGTTTCTTATGTTTGAAACTTGCGCCACCGCCTTGTGCGGTACTAGTGGTAAATAGTGAATAGATGTTGATGGGAAATGTCATTAAAATTCATAGCCATAAAAATAGTTCATATAGGAACAATATGTTATAGGAAAAAAACATGTCTCTAGTTAGGTGGAAATATGTTGGAACGTATTCAGCTTGGCTTGGTGAAATGTGATCTAGCCATGAAATATGCTGGTGGATTTTTCTTTTGGGCGTTATACTACCAAATTTATTCGCGGTTATGATAGCCCATAATGGGGATATCTATTTAACTCTTCAGTACAATGGGATGGGGCAGGGGTATAGAAAACCAAAGAGAATCTTAAAAAAATCCACCGTTCCAGCCATTTCGGGCCCAGGCTCTTCGGTGCAGGAACACCTACATGATGTGTTTTGGCACAATGAGTTTTGCTGTGACTCATGGCAGCAGCAAAATGGGCATTTAATTATCACAATTGTTTGTTTTCAGTCATCCCAAATTAGGACGTCGCCAAGATAAATTGATGTTTCCTAAAGTGGAAATACCCCTAAATCATCCATTTTATTTTCGGATGTTCCATGGAATAAACCATCCAGCTATGAAGGGGTACCTTCATTTGTGGAAACCTCCAATTGTTTATGTAATGCCGTGTACAGTATCAACCATGATCAACCAAGCAAATCAGGATCTCCACCAGGCAAAAAGGCCAGTTTTTTACGACGCATTTTTCAAGTGTTGGCCATATGAAATGCGGTTTATACTGTAAGATAGTAGGGAATAATGTGGTAATGGGTCGTAATTTTAGGACCGTCTGTGACTAAAGATGGATTGGTCATTTTGAGGATGAAACATTTTTCAGTTTTTTCCCAATTTTCCTTATACTTAATTCATAGGCCCTATACCCAAGTGTAATTCCCCATTCACTTTTTTTCCGGCAAGAAACAGTTTGTGAATTATGTGGTCAGAAGATGTGATGGTGAGGTCAGTGAGGTCTTAAAAGTTGTTTTGGCATTCACTGCTTCATCAGAGATCATCAGAGCATTCTTACTGAATCAAGTTGAATCCTCGGATATATCACAGTGTTTTTGGTGGATCTGCGGCATTGAGTTATAACCTGACCTGATAGCCATCATTGCTGGAGTATATCTGGTATTCGCCTTTTTCCTGGTCGCCTCCTATGAACTGGTTCTATTTTTGCTTCTTTGCTTGAGATAGTGTATTTGTCTAATACTCTTGGTCACGCTGACCAGCACATGTTCAATTGTTTCTACCCTCTGGTAGACTAACATAGCTATGGAAAATCACCATTTTTAATGGGAAAACTCACTATTTCTATTGCCATGTTCAATAGCTTTTTGTTAACGTTTACCAGGCCGGGTATCTTGTCTTCCCACCGATTCCATCACCCGCCACATTGATTCCAAACAAAAGTCATGACTTTAGCGTGTCCAAACCTAGGTTGTGTAGGTACAATGTGAGGCCCCTAAACGTGATGTCTGTTGGTTTAGATTCGCCCCAGTAACTAGTTCGTTATAAATACCATAAACCATATATAGTTATTGGACTTATTTGCACCAACTGAACGCTATCAAACGGGGGCCTCACATTGTACACCATGTTTGTTTTGTATATTTTTCTCAGATAATTTGTCTAATCCTGCTCAAAGTCCTAGTCCCTGCAAGGTATCTAAGATTAGTTGTGTTGTTTATGCTTAAATATATGTGCCAAATGCCAATCTTATGGGCTTGAACCCTATGCCCTATGCCTTCATGTTGAGTCGCTGGATATCTAAATATGGATCATGAAATATCTCAATCATTGATTATTGGATATATCCCAACCATATCTCAGCCATATCTAACCATTAAAATTATCCCAATTTTCATGACTTTCCTTGCTGGATATCTAGGATTTGCCACTCCCCAGAAGGATCCAAACAGTTCCTTCTCCAAGGTGCGACTAACGTTTTAAGTTGATTTCTAGTCTGCAAATATAGTTCTGATTTCCATCAACCCTAGTGGAATTGGAGTTATATATGCTTTAGCTATCATAAATCAGCTTAAAAAATCCCATGAAATCATACGCATTCCCATGTGTTCTCGGTTAAATCATCATTTTCCCATGGTTTTCCCATGGTTCTGACGCTTTTCCTATGGTTCCGTTAACGTTAACGGGTTCTGACAGGGGCCCCAAATTCGGCGCCAGGTTCAACAGATCCAATGCACCAGCGGTGCCTTTGCAGCGTTGCGCGGTGATGGACGCGTCTATACCTGGGGCGACGGCGCGAGGGGCGGAGATTGCAGACGCCTGGCGCGGGAACGTTTGGGGATGGGGTGATACCTACTACAATGTGGTGCCCCATAGATAGCCAAGTTAGTTTATAAGTTCAATAACTATAGTATCCCCACCCTCTTAGCCATGGTTTTCAGGGGGAGGGGGTCAGAAGTGTAAGTTACAATTTTGGAGGTACCCCCCATAGGGGGAAAATATTGTAACTTACCCCCCCTTGAGGCACCAAATCCAGGGGGGGGAACAGGGGGTCGGGGATAGATAAAAATATAAGTTGGAACCTGGCAGTTGAATAGTTACAATTGTTGGTCCCCCCCAAGGGGAGTTACCAAAATGTACAGTAAGTAAGAACCAAGGAGGTGCTAAGTTACATTTTTGAAAATAAGTTACGACCCAAGAAATATCGTAAATTGGACGGATTATATATATATATATATATTTGTGTATGCTGGATTATGCTGGCGATGGGTGGGAATTGTTGGGCATCAAGGTCAGTGCCACACAGCCACACACCTCAAAAATGTAAGTTACAATTTCTGATGTTGCCTCACAAATGTAACTTACAATTTTCAGGTTTCAAATGAAAAAAATCCTGGATAGCGCATCAAGAATGTAAGTTACATTTATCGAGGTAAATCAGAAAATGTAAGTTACATTTTTGAGGTAGCATGTGCCCAAAAATGTAAGTTACAATTAGCTCACGCCCCCCCCTCATAAGCAGTAGGGATACTATAGTTTATGATACTTATAACTATAGTCAATGGTGTTTATAAGCCAACTTATAACTGGGGGGCACCACTTTGTAGGTGGTGCCCCGTAAGACCATAGGAAACCATAGGAAAATGTGGGTTGAATGAGATTTTGTTTTCTGATTTATGATAGGGGTGATACCATCTGATAGGTTATGATAATACTAGCCATATGAGAGGGGTATACTATCAGATCTTTCAGCTATAACCAACTATATAATGGGATAGATAGATAAACATATCTAAATAGATAGATACAAGGTGGTGCCCCATAGTTAAGTTAGTTTATAAGTTCAATAACTTTGGTTTATGGCAGTTAAATGCATAATTACTATGGTTTTTACCAACTTACAACTGGGGGGTACCACCTTGTATCCATTGATTAAACCAATCAATGGAGTCAAGGATATTTATAGCTATCAATGGGGGGTTGATTTGACCAATCAGGGGGGTTGATGCCTATCCATTGATGGGATATTGCTTGGAGTTTCATGGGTTGAGCCAAAAAAGCATAGGATGAAACACATTGAACCAATAAATTGGATGCTGATAGTCTGGGTATATAGATTAGTATATAGATTATACGCATGTCAGTGGCCGATATCACGAGACATGGTGGTTACATAGCATCACGGTGATGGATTCCACCAACAGAAAGAGTGGTACGATATGGTATGATCATGGGATATAATGGAATTAAATTGGATTTGATGTGATTTAATGGAGTTTGTTGGGGGATGGAGACCTGTATATGGCATAATTATGAACCATCAAACATGGGGATGACAGGGATAATTATAACCAGCAAAATGGACTCAGAATGGTGATGTTGGTAGTAGAAACCATAGTAATAATTTTGTTTTAACCAAGATAAATGTGGATTGGTTTTGAAATCAGTGACAGATTTGATGGGATGGTGATATCAGGGGTTTAAACAACAAACATGGAGGACCACGCACGGGGAGTAAGTTACCAAAACTCAGATTACGAAGTTGGTAACAGTAATGATTTTATTATAGAATGATATAGACTACAAAGTTGATTAACATATATAGAGTTTTGGCAACATGGAATCACTACTCAGCATTTGTTGCTTAACAATCAGGTTTATGGAATATTATATATAGAGGGTTTACGGTAGATGGGAGTTTGGAAGGGATGGGGTTGGTGGAATTCTCTCAGCGGAAGGCGGAAGTAAACCAATTCCGGGGAAGATGTTCATACCATTGCATGTGGAGGTTTCCGAAGTCATGGTGGTACCCCCAGTTCTCATCCATTTTTGTAAATTATATGTTCCGATTTTCCATTAAAACCAAATTATCAACCATCCAGCTATTGGGGTAGCCCTGTGACTTCGGAAACCTCCATGTGAATTTTAGAGGATTATGAAGTCACTACGGAATTGTACACATCAATCAGCGAGCTCAAGGCACTTTTTCGTCACCAACCAGAGCAGTTTTCCCAAACAAAACCTTTTTCTTGATGTCTGTGAGAATAAGGCTCAGTACAGCAGCAATTGCGTCACTTGGGAGCAGATTGCGTGATGATGGGACGATTGTTGAGAATCGGCAAGTGGGTCTATTTGAAAATGGAAAAAATATACAAATGGCAATTTTAGTTTGAGAATTTGTGATCAACCAGCAGTTTCAGACAATCCACATGTTGTGCATCATGTGATTTATAGTCACAGATATGGATACATGGTGATATGTGATGCTGATTTCTTTGGATGGTACAGTAAATACGATACTCTCCGGGTATTTAACATAGCTTTGGAAAACGACCCCCCTTATCGATGATTCATGATGATTTACCTACTAGTATTTGATAAAATGTTTTCCATAGCTATGTTAAACAACCAGAGGGTATATGTTCAGCCAATATTTGGAAAGATGGGGAAGAGCTGTGTTGGTCAAAGAATTGTCTGCGGGTTGTCAAACCTATGAAATATTCTGAAGGTAAATGGATAACCCGTTTGGTGGTTGCACAGTTTCCGGTAAATTCCCTGGGAAAATGGGGATTTCAAAGGCAACACATGTTGATTTAATTTGATTTAATTATATTTATAGCTGATTTATGACAGCTAAGTAGGTTTTGTTCACTAGGTTAACTATTGGGGTAATAGATATATCCAACTAGTTTATGGGGGTTATAAACCAACAAAATCCAACAAAGATAACTGGGGGTGGCACGACCTTGTATCGTTCGTGCAACCATCGCTTGCAACTTTGTTGGACTTGATTAGGGGGTGCATCCGACAAAAGAATCCACGATACATTGTGTGCGATTGTGTGTATATCAATGGGAATTCCAAGATACTGTACCATATCCTTACATAGCCCTTACATAGGCCTCATATATATATATATGGTAGGTACCCCCAATTTGGGTTCCTTTTGCATGGCCATTGAGTATATGGAAGTTTCCACAACATCCCAATGAGACCAGTATTGAAACCCATGGTGACTTGGCGTTCTCTGATCTTAAGAGACCCCCATGTATATCCACCATACAAGTCCACTTGGCAATCCACTTGCAAGTTTAGTAATCCATATATCCACCACTCAATCCACCACCGTTCAAGTCCAAACCATATGTTTAATCCCATCATGATCAGTAGTTGATTAATGAGTCTTTTTCATGGTCGCATCACTAATTGTTTTCATGCGGTTTGTCCACTACAACTCTGACTGTTAAACACGTGCATCAGTTTTAGCGTATTGGTTTTCATGGCCGCAGCACTACCCTTTTTAATCCCATATTAATAATCTAGTAACTACTGGTAGTTGATTGATATTATATAGTAAACGGTTTATTAAAATGATTGTTATATTGTTAACGGTTTATTAAAATAATTATTGCGTATAGTTGTATAATTGTCCGTCATTTATTTATATTCCACTGAATGGTGTGATGTTATACAAGTATAGCATAAAACCATCATGATCATTCTGGAATTACACACATTTGATTAAATATAGTTGATGGTTTAATGCAACAATGACTGGTTGGTGGTTTGGAATATGGTTTATTTTCCATTTCATATATGGGATGTCATCCTTCCCATTGACTTTCATATTTTTCAAGATGGTTATTGCATTACCAACCACAAAAACTATGGAAAATCACCATTCTTTAATAGGTAAATCATTTATTTCTACGGGCCATGTTCAATAGCGAATTGTAACAAATTACCAGAGGGTAAGGATCGCTGGATCATTGGTTTCTCCACCCCAAATCCACTAATACTCACGATCATTGTGGGATTAAACTAATAATCACTATGATTAATAATTTACTATAAATGGATCATGATTGACTATAACCCATAGGATCCATGGTGCTGCTATATATGGTAACATGGATCCCATCAATATACCCCAAATGTTAGCATATATATACCAGCACCATGGATCCCATGGGGAATGATTAATAGCGTTTATAATCTCAATATAATCCTATATAATTTCCATATAATCCCCATATAGTTCCATATTTTTCACAGGGCTTCAAACCACCAACCATTTTTCACAAATCCACTGACCAGCAGCGGCCGGTTTTTTGCGACGGAGGCGATGTGCAGCAAATCCAATCCTCGTTGAGCGCCTTCGCAGCCGTTCGCCGCGATGGTTCCGTGATCACCTGGGGGGATGCCGTACGCGGTGGCGACAGCAGCCAGGTGTTTGGACGGCGGTCGGCTGGTTACCCGGGAAAATGGAAAGGTTCGCCGTTTTAAAAACGGTGTTTTAACCATCAAAGATCTTGATCTAACATGATCTAACCAAGAAAATTGATTTAAGAAAACTGGGAGGTTTCCAGATTTGATGTGCTTTGGACTGGAGTTTGGAGATAAAGATGCGTCATTCATGCATAAGTCATGTCAAATTGTGTCTGGGTTCAGGATACTTACGTGCGATGCGAGGTTAAGTAGTTCAACACATTGCACGACGATTCAACTTGTACGGTGATTCAGTGCAGCCCTACTAGCTGTATACCATTGTATACCTATTTATGATATATACACATATATATATATACCAATGTTTTGGTTGGGTTGAAGTAATTACAAGATGGCTGCCCTCGTTAAACAGTTATAATTCGAGATATTTTCCAGAAACCCACCACTTTGTCTAATTACATCTACCAACTTAGCGATTGGGCCCACTCAGCCACCACCTGTAGGGGGGGCCAGGTGCAATCCGATTTGCGAGATGTGCAGCAAATTCAGGCAGAAAGGGTGAAGGGTATCATTGGGATCATCTTGGGCCACCATGGATTCAAAAAAGATATGGAAACTAGGTGGAGATAGAAATTAATGTTGGCAATGTTGGTGGTTATAGAAGTTATAGGCCAATGTTTAAGCAACAAAAATAGATCGAATTTTGGATTGGTGGTTCTGGCTATCCAGTGGTTAGGAAGGAGCGACTCGGAGCTAGGCGTATTCATATTCCAAAGCCATGGGGAGCCAGTTGGAGCTGCGAAATGAGCTTCCTATCCATAATTTAGATTTGCCAATGTTTTCTTGAAAGCCTTAAAGCCTCAACTGGTTGGTGGTTTGGAACCATGGAATTTGGATTTACTTTCCATATCTTGGGAAGAATCATCATCCCAACTGACTTTCACTCCATCATGTTTCAGAGGGGTAGGTATACCACCAACCAGTTAAAGACATATTTGTTCAGCCAACTCCGACTCCAAGCAAATAAACTGAATAAACCCACAAGTCCATTCAGGTTGACAAAAGGCGCTTAACCATGCCCCATATTTCAGTTTTTAATTTCAATTTTAAAACAAAACAATCACATCCACTGTTTTGATCCATTGTGTTCGCCATTTTGTTTTTTCATAGGGGCACCTACCACACTATTTTTGGCTACAGCAATGACAGCAATCCCATAATCCCAAAATACAGAGAACAATTGAACACCTGGAATTTATGATGAACACATCATCGATCTGGGTAAATTACAACGACAACTTCACTGTTCTCCCCTTACTGAAATGATGCTTAGTAGGGACACTTATCCCCAAATATGTCCTTAAAATGGCATCAAACTTCGGGTTAGTGAATTATGATAGTTTACCGTACTTTACCCATAGATATATATATATATA
>Ga0126342_10019839_pt1 | contig 11370 bp, 7 predicted proteins | sample Cyp1metagenome_FD_92528 | JGI IMG/M metagenome (GOLD analysis project Ga0126342, IMG submission 92528) | Coral microbial communities from Lord Howe Island, Old Settlement Bay, Australia - Cyphastrea 1 metagenome | ecosystem: Host-associated > Invertebrates > Cnidaria > Coral ... | reverse complement strand
CAGAGGTATGGAACAGAGGTATGGAACGGATCCTTCAAGGAGGTATGGAACGGGGGTATGGAACGGGTGTGGTCCCGGAGCTTGTTCCGGACCTCCTATTTTGACTTGCTCCCAGTTGGGCTTATTATTCCCAATATATGGAAACAATTAAATTCATGTTCCAAACCACAAATCAGTGTTTGTTTAACAAGAATGAAACCACCAGCCACTTTTACAGTTTCCGTATGTTCCAGGTCTTGGACTTGATTGAGGGACAATAAAAGTAAACATATCCCTAGCAAACTCGCCAAATGGTGGAGTTACAAATGGGGAAATAAAAAAATGTGAGGATTGTAAGTGGTTTATATAGTTTACAACCCCTAGCTGCCCTAGCTGGGGATATGTCATCATCACAACTGGAAGCTGGGGTACTTATCAATGAAACTGAGGTATATCATGGTCATATCTCCTCATCTTCTGGTTGAATTTTCCTTATATCATGATTATATACCCACAACAAACATACTCATATCTCCACTTGAAAATATCCCAGCCATATAATAGTTTCATGTTCGACTTCAAGATACATCCAGTCGCCCCCCACATTGACCACCTGCTGCATGCATCCCCAATCTGGCTTAGGGCTCACATGCCTCAGGCCGTCGGAATTGAGAGCCGGGTGGCACCAAGAAATACCCATCAAATACGGAGGAAAATCAGGGTTTAGGTATCGATAAAAAATGACTTCTATGGTTGATTCATCTGATGTTGGACAAGGTGGTTCATAATGGCTTATAAATTATTTATAATTTATAACTCATATTTCACTCGGGTTTATGCTGGGTATACGGATTCAGCTAATGGGGTTTTTAAACTGGCTTATAACTGGAGAGCAGAGTGCAACATTGAAATGACTTCGAACTTTCAGAGTTGCGTTGTGAAATCCGGGCGCGCCAGGCGCCAACCGCCCCCGCTTGCCCTGCGGGTATGGCGCGCGTTTGCGCCCGCCTTCATGGACATCCCTGGCTTGGAAGAGTGAAGTCTTTGAGGCAGTAGCGGCAGATGTTTGGCTTTGGGTGTCGGGGCACCACCCCACCTGCCGCCACCCCGCCCCCGGGGCCCTGCCCTCCCTGGGAGGTCGTGGCTGGTGAAATATGCCCATTCTGGAGTTCACTCTATCTCCACTGGGGCTGTGGAAGAAGAGGCTGATCCAAGATATTCAATCTGGCGCATGGGAGCCGATTGGAGCCGACTGGGATAAATTGTGCTCAAATTTAGATCCCTACTGTTCCGTTGATTTGTGAAAGGAGCAACCGGGTCACTCAGCTTTGTACAGTTAGGGCCCAACTAACAGTTATAAATGGAATTGTAACTTCTAGAACTAAGGTTATATATCATTATAGGTCTGTCTGAGAAATATGGAAAACACCCATAATCTAATATTTTCCTATATATTCCCATTAACATATTCCCAGTAACATTGCCGCTATTGCGGGATAAAGCCCCTGTGTCTACAAAGCCTATACAAGTACCAGCGAGAGTCCGGCAACCAGAAATGATCCCCCAGAAGCACATATTCAAACGATTGATCATGAAATGTTTCATGGTGTATTTGATCGAATATATGATATGCATATATATAATGATATATATATATAATGATATATATATATATATATAATGATATATATATATATAATGATACATATATATAATGATATATATATAATATAATATGATATATAAACTATATATATATATGCTTGTTATAAACATAAACATGTAAATATAAGTTTGACCAATCATAGGAATCCCCAAATCCGCTCATCAAGTATCAAGCATGTCCACCGTCCCCTTGACATTTAGCCGCTAGACGGATGTTTAAGGTAGATATATCGAACTAGTTACGGTGAATCTTGATGGTGGAGCGGTGCTAGTTATGGGTGCTTCTTGGTTTTGTAAATAATGGGTATTCATGGTGATAACCTGCATCAGTTGGGATTTGACCCCTTTATAGCCTATAATTATATATAGCTAGGCTATGGTTATCAAGCCGCTCATGCTAGAACTGCACCAAGTAGGAATTCCAAAAATAATGGGTATAGCAAAACCATGCAAAACCCCTCGAAGATCTTGGGATGACCATCCCCTTCTTGTGGCAAAATAAAAGGTGTCCCGAAGATGTCTGTCCCCCAATTTATCCAATGATAGGTATACAACCGGACTATATCCTTCATTAGGTATGCCATATTAGAGATATCATCAACTCTTGACAATCAAATTATGATATAATGAATATAGATTGTTTCTGCATCACCAATTTGTGTTGGCTAAACCAGGTCAAACTCTCATTGTTGATTTTGTACATCAACATGTTCAAAAATGTTTGCTGGTGAAACCACCATTATCCCGCCATTTTCGTTGGAAAACAAGCATTTTCCACCGAAAAAAATCACTTTGCCCATGGCACATATGTTCTCACCAAGGAGCAATTGAAGACTCGGAACAGGCCAGGTGAAGCCTCGGTTGAAGGACTGCTGGAAGCCACAAAAACATGAAGATATGATACATTGGAGAAGCGAATCAACTATGGGGGTTCCTAAAATGGGGATACCCGAAATCATCCAAGTGTTTAAACATCATTAGACCAATTTAGATTTAAACCTGTTTTTTTTGGATCCTCCATTTTAGGAAACCCCCCATACAATGGAGAAGGCAAACGTTGCAGGACACTGTGGGTTCGCGAGCCAAATACGGAATCTTAAGGCAAGTTGGGAGCCCGACCAACCGGATATCTTACAGCATATGATGATAACCACACAACAAGTAGAACAATTTCCATTATAACCACACTTTAAAAGAAATCAAATTGTAATTATAGAATGCTATTTCCAAGTTCAGAAATCCGTCTCGTTGCCCTTTGGCAATGGGGGTCTCACTGTTGGTGCAACGTTGGCTTTGAGGTCGGGAGTGCTTGCAGGTAAATCATTGGATTGGTTTACGGGAAAATAAAAAAAGGAACCCCACATGTCATGGTAAATTCCTGGTTTCCTGTAACATTTCCCAACAAAACCAACCCAATGAGTAAATCATATGTTGTTTTGTTATCATCTATATGCCATGTTGCACATAATTCATATGGTAAATCATTGTGAATCATCAATTTCTATGGGCCATGGCTTCCATAATCTTCCATGGCTATGTCCGATTACGCGTAAAAGAAGCAAGTAGCACATAGGCACATACCACCTAGTTGTCTCGAGATCTGTTCAAGACAGGTTCCGGTTTGAATGATCCGTGCACGGTTCAACGGAAGTAATTATAGTGGCAATGACCAAACCCAATCCTAAATGGTAAACTGACTACTTGGTGACAAACTACCCACGGATCATTTTTGTAGGTTAGTTCACCCTAGTTGTAAATTAGCCCTAGAAAGTGGGCCCCCCGTTCGATAGCTATGTCGGTTTCTAACTACAATTTCACTAGCTGGGTTTATGGTTGTTATAACCAACTAGTTAGATGGGGTTATAAACCAACGTTCACATAAAGTTTCCGGGCCCCACATTGATAAGTATATTGGTTACTAACTATGGTTACTAACTAAGTATTGTTACTAACTTTGGTTACTAAGTACAAACATCATCCCATTAACAAAGTTCATGTTAGAGACATGGAGGCCATCCATGAAGGTCCTCCTGAGAAGGAGATTTCTTCGCTAATGTTATCGTCACAACTCCCCAGTGATTTCTTGGATTTGTCCACTGGGAATTTCTGAAAAAATGAGGAAAATCATGGTTTATCATGGTTTATCATGGTTTATCATCATAGAATCATATACCATTTTAATTTTGTTCCTATTAATGTGCGCATTTGGGGGTATGCACCATTTTCCGGGTTCCATTTCTGGAGGATTCAAAGTCATCCGGGGCTTGGATGAAGAAATCAGCTTCCTTAAACCGTTCTTTCAAGAGCGGCAGCATCAATTTCACACGTGGTCAGCTGTGAAACGATGGATTTTCATGTGCATCAGGAAACACGCAGAAAAGCAGACATCAAACAAACATTATCGTGACCTTGTCAGTGACTATCAAAACAGAATGGTATTTGGTGAATATGTCAAGGTGGCTTGTTTGGAATACGTACTGATGAAGATTCAGATCACTGGCAACTCACCAACAGATCACTAATCGCGAAAGTATGCAGGCTACTGGGAAAGGTCAAGCCTTCCAGGTTCTGTTTGAAGTCACGACCAAACCTCAAGCTTTGCAGGGTGCACGGGAATGTCACGCCCTTCAAGCTTTGGTTGAACTTTTGGCCAAACTCCAGATCTTCCAAGGCACTTGGAAAGGTCACAGCTTCCAGGTTCTGATTGAACTTGTCACCGAATCTTAAGCTTCGCAGACTGCTTGGGAAAGTCACATTCTCCAAGTTCTGGTTGAAAGAAACACCAAACGTCAGGGATTGCAAGCTGCCCGGGAAGATGATGCCCAGGAGGTTCTGGTTGAAATTGTAGCCAAACTTCAAATGTTGAAGAGCATTTGGGAAGGTCATGCCTTCCAAGCTCTGATTGAACCTAGTGCCAAATGTCAAGCTTCGCAGACCACTTGGCAATATCACCCCAGCGAGGTTCTGGTTGAACTCACCCTGAAACGTCAAGTTTTGTAGAGTGTTTGGAAGTGTCGCACCTTCCAGGCCATGATTGAACCTGTTGCCAAAGGTCAGGCATTGCAGGCTGCTTGGGAAGGTCACATCTTTCAGACTCTGGTTGAACCACCCGCCAAGTGTCAAGCTTTGCAGCTTGTTTGGAAAGGTCAGGTAGGGTAAATTCTGCTGAAAGCTGACCAATAAGGTTTGGAGAGAACTTGGGAAGCTAAAGCTCTTCATGTTTGGATTGAAGGCAGACCCAAACTTCAGAGATTGCAGACTGCTAGGGAAGGCGACACCCTCCAGGTCTTGGTTAAATTCATCTCCAAAGCTCAAGCTTTGCAAACAGCTTGGGAAGGTGACACGCTCTATATTTTGGTTGAAGGCACCATGAAATGTCAAGCTCTGCAAACAGGCTGGGAAGGCGACGCCCTCGATCGTTTGGTTGAAGGCACCACGAAACGTCAAGCTTTGCAGACCACTTGGGAAGGAAACACCATCCAAGCTTTTGTTGAAGTCAAAACCAAACGTCAAGTTTTTGAGGCCATCTGGGAAGGTTACGTTCATCAGGTTCTGGTTAAACTTATCACCAAATGTCAAGCTTTGCAGGCCACTTGGCAATGTCACACCCTCCAACTTCTGGTCAAATGCCCAACCAAACGTCAAGCTTTTGAGATTGTTTGGAAATGTCACACCCTCCAACTTGTTGTTGAAGTCAAAACCAAACTCTAGTTTTTCCAAAGTGCTTGGAAAGGTCACGCCCTCTAGGTTCTGGTTGAACCTATCGCCAAACTTCAAACTTTGCAGACCAATTGGCAACGTCACGCCCTTTAGCCTTTGGTTCATCGCATCACCAAACGTCAAATTTTGCAAACGGCTTGGCAAAGTCATGCCTTCCAGGCTTCCTTTGAACCCCTTGCCAAGTGTCAAGCTTTGAAGGTTTTCTGGGAGGTTGTACAGGACTTCACTAGTTGCGGCACCCATTATGCATGTCACCCCTTCCAGTGCAAATGGCTCTTCTTCATTTGCCTTTCCCTGGACAAAGGACATTGCAGAACACAAATCTGTGGAGCAGAGAGTATATGTCAATGTCGCCTCCTGGCCCCCAATCCCTTGATCTTGCAAGGTCTTGTTGAGCATCAACTTCGAAACACCATGATAGAGAAGAAACCTCGAACCAGCCTTCGCCGGAAGCTTCTCTGCCACCATTTGCCGCACATCCTGGCCACGAGTCGTGACAGGGACTGTGAAGGCACCGATCAATTCTTCACCACTCAGGCCGCAGACGTGGAGCTTCAGGGGGTCCGATTGAGCCACTTGGCCTCCGGTGTCTTCGGGGGCATCAGAAGATGCAGCCCCCATCACCAAGGAAGGTCAACATCGCAAGGCTGCTACGGCTGGGGGGATTTTTCAATCCAGCATGCTCGTTGAGTGTGGGATGTTCTGACTCTTCTAGCAACATGATCCCGCATCCAAGTTTGAGTAGTCTCTGAGTCTGAGTAAGCACAGGTGTCATCAAAGACAAGGAATGTTTTTCCTGGTGCATAGAAGTGACGGAAGCCTTTCCCATTTCTCTGCGGGTTCTTTCTAGTGATCAAAAGCAGCGCGCACAAAATGTGAGTCGCATAGATCCTGGAGAGTAGGTATGTTTTGTCATTGTTATCTGTGTCCATGCGAGAAAAAAAACACCATTTTGATCCATTTTGGATTCAATCCTTGAGGTTTTGTTCAATTCAACTTGTTTCTCAAAGGTTTTCCGTGCCAATTCCACTTGTCGAAACTTATGGCTAGTATAGTTCTTGACTGGTGCTTCAATCCCATTTTGCACTGATGGGCCCTTTTTTTAACCCAAAACATATGCTTCCCAAATGGCAATAGTTCTAGTGGAAATATGTTGTCCGACAAACGGTCCTTCATCTAGATCCATGTCCTACCCCAAAGCAACGATTTAAATCGAGATTTCTTACTAATATATTTGCTGAAGTATTTAAATCTCATATTCTCAAAAATTGCATGTGAGTTTCATATGTTCCAGATTGGTGGATGCTCATTGAAAGATATTGAAAGTCACCAGTGATGGCTATAGTTCCCCAGTTTCCAGCTGGGTCATGGCTGAGAGTTTCATGGATGGGCCAGCGAAATCCGAAGCACCAGCTGATAGGTGGTTTCTACATCCCATGGTTTTCTTGGGCCCCAGGTGCAGGATTTCGCAACCATTCACAGTATCATTATCAGTTTACCTGTCATTTAATACTGGGGGTTCCATAAATACTTCTGTATCCATTGTTCTTGAAGGTTCTCGGTACGCTTCCGTTTCTTCCCCAGCTATCTCAGTCTTGGGAAGGTGAGATAGCTATCTGGTCTTCCATGGAGGTGCCGAAAAGTTCGTTAGCTAAGTTGGTTTATAACTAATATATCACAAGGGCTATGGTAGATATTTATATGTAACATACTGTGTATATATATATATTATATTATATATATGTACAGTACGTACATATAGTGTTTCTGTAGTCAACAAGGTTTACAAGCCAAACTTTATTCCCTGCAATACCTGAACATGGCAATAAACACATTGAACAATCAACTAGCTAGTGATTTCCACATTGAATTTCGTTCATATGGAGGTTTCCTAAAATAGGGTTACCCTAAATCATTCATTTTAATAGGATGTCCCATGAAATAAACCATCCAGCTATTGGGTATCCGCCATTTGTGGAAACCCCTACAAGGTGGTGCCCCATAGTTAGCAAAGTTAGTTTATAACTCCCATAACTATGGTTTATGGCAGATATAACGAACTAGTTAATGGGCTTTATAAACCAACAAACATCACTTGGGGGCACCACCTTATAGTTAATGCGGCACCACCATGAAATGTTTGCCATTGATTAAGTGCATGCTACGCTATGGCTATGGAAAAAAAAATCTAATGGGAAAATCCACTATAAATGGCAATCTTCAATAGCTATGTTAAATTGCCAGAGGGCAAACCCATCATATTTACCCCATCATAAACTCATCATAAACCCATCATAAACCATAACCCCATGGATTTTCCATGAAATAAACCACCCAGCCACGAGCCACCCCCATGACTGAGTTCCTTACGGAGGTCCAAGGGCAACACAAACTCACCCACGTCCCAGACCAAGGCCTGCAAGGCTTGTCACGGAGTTGACCAACAAGGATACACTGTGGGGACCCAAAACGCTTGCAGTTTCTTGGTTTATAACCCCATCGAATTAGTTCGTTATAACTACCATAAACCCATACGTGAAATTGCAGTTATTTGCACCAACTTAGCTTTCTTGGGGGCCCCACTTTGTATATATATATATAGGTATATATGTATGTTTGTAGACATTTCTGGACGATTTCCAGACATGAATGGGAGATTCATGTGGATATCTATCTATATGGGATGAGGAACTTGACCAAAACTAAGAGGAGATCTAATAGGGATTTCACCAAGGATTTCTGTTAGAGTTCTTTTAGGAACACATCATATTAGGCTTTGTGATACACCATATAGCCTCTGGTAAACATACAAAAGCTATGGAAGTCATGGCCCATAGAAATAAATGGTTTACCGTTCTTAATAGCATGGTGATTTTCTAGTTCGCTATGTTAAATTACCAAAGGCTATATGGGGTAATGGTTAGTGAATGATGGACTGCATAGCCATCCCCCAAGGACCCAACAATATACCCTCTAAAATGGTTGTCCAAAAGCAATGATGACTGGTTGGTGGTTGAGCCTACCCATCTAAAATGCTTGGTATAGATGAATGATAAATGAGAATGATCTACAATATAATGACTGGTTGGTGGTTGAGCCTACCTCTCTGAAAAATGATGGGGTTTGTCAGTTGGGATGATGAAATTCCCAACTGAATGGAAAAATAAAATTCATGTTCCAAACCACCAACCAGTAATGCGGATATCGTGGGATATTGTCCGACAACAATTGGAATACACAAATTGTGATGAAAAAATGGAATTCTGAGGGCGGGATTTGACCAAGAAAAGTGGTGGTATAGTTTCATATATAACTGGGATACAGTGGGATTAATTAGGTGGTGATTTATGGCAACAATGGTATATAGCCGTAGCTGTCACCATCAAGGGCTTTTGGTCACTGTTCGAACATGGTTTTGGTCATGTCATCTAATTGCCATGTTAAATGGATGCGTATTGGTACAAAGAGCTGTGCTCCCCAAAAAGTTTGCTGATAAGTCCATTAACTATAGATAGAACTACCATAGTTACATATAGTTAACCTAGTGAACTAGACCTATATGTAATTTAGTTACTATGATTTAGTTAATAGACTAATACTAATAAGCCAACTGTTACTAAGTAAGTTGGTTAATTTAGTTTGTTAAAACCATAGTTACCATAAATTATAGTTACTATTTTTAATGGGTAAATCAACTATAAATGGCCATGTTCAATAGCTTTTTGTATGTTTACCAGAGGGAAAGTCATGGATGGTCATGGTTAGTAGTGCAACCACCATGGTGACTTCGGGATCTATTTAAGAACCCCCCCAAATGATAAATAACCAGAGGGTAGATAGAACTACCATAGTTACATATGGTTAACCCAGTGAACTAGACCAACTTAACTTAACTTAGCAATTGTTTTTGGGGGGCACCACCTCGTAAGAATCCAAACACTTACCCGAAATTTCTCCGACCGGAAAAACATTTGTCCCAGGTCTCCCCAAGTGGTGGAAAAATACCAAAAACTAAAGGCACATGATGCTCCCTTACAGTTTATGGCCCAACTAATAGTTACTTAATATATGTTAATTGTTACTTGTTAGTATATAAACAGTTATGTTAGTAACAGGTTATTATGGCCCAACTAACAATAAATGGGCTTATTTCATGATATATAACCTTAGTTCCAGGAGTTACAAGTCCATGTGCAACTGTTTGCTGGGTCATAACTGTGCTATGATTGTGCCACATGCGGCTGCCACCTTCGGGACTTTTTGTCTTGGACCTTCACATGCGGCTGCCTGCTCCTGATCATAAGAGTATTCTTCCAATGAGGCAACCCTCGCAGGCACTTGAACAAGACGATGCACCTGGCCGTTGAACACCTCGAGGCTTGAAGCAGTGTCTGCTAAGACAGACTTTCAGAACCTCTCTGGAGGCATTGGACCTCTTGCCCATGGACGGTGGGTGGCATGGTCGCGCCTAGCCAACCCTATAGTAATCGGATCCAGGTCCAGCTATGCACATGGCTCCTGGCCGGCACGGAGGTTGGTTCCATTGATCTAAATGGGTTGTGGCACTATGGTTACTAACCAGTTACTGTGACCTTAGGACCGTAACTCACCATGTCATTATCTCCCCTTCTGCAGAATCGAATTGTTTGCTGCTTCCCGAACGTGCCTTGGCTCTTTCTGTGTACATAGCTCTGGCCCACTCCACTTTTTGCCTCGATCTTAGTGAGTAGTGGAACTAAAATTTTCTGTGAAAATCTCCAACTCATGGTTGGCTCATGGGGATTTCATAAATATGTATATATATATAGGGTAATATGCTCCATTGGAACCCTCTGTAGTCATCAGCCAGTGAACAAAACCGGGTTTGTCAAAGTGATCATGTGGAGACGTAGTGGTCAACTGTGATTTTTTTTGTTAGGTCATTGGGATGCCGAGAGCTGACCCACACATATTCAGATTTAGGATCTGCAACCATGTATGCTGGGGGGATCCAATAATCTTGACCATCCTCATTTTGGGGAGGGGAGTGAAAACATGCATTTTCACATAGGCTCATGTACTCAACAGGAGATACGGGCCATGATATGTAAACCTTCCACCACCAGCGCCCAGCTCAGATCAACGTGTGAACCCTCTATCGTCATTGTTGCAGGAGCCGAATCCCCCGTGCGTCCTGGTAATCAAAGCTGACGTTGGAAAATCCGCAAGTTATATTATATTCATTCGGACATTATTTGTTCGATTGATTTTCCTTGCGTTAAATGAAAAAATCTATTTGGGTTCTCAAATTGTTTGGAAAATCAAAAACATGTTTAGACATGTTAATACCACCATGTGTGTTGGTAAATCCAACCCATTTGGGTTTGCCCAAAATAAGGGCACCCCCACTTCTACTATCTGATGGCCATGGTCAAGATGGTCTATACCCCATTTTCAGGTCACCCAAATATGAGATCAATTTGTTGATATCATATTATCCCATTTTTCCCAGTGTGTTTCATTATATCCCATGTTTGGTTCACCATTTTTCACCAGTGAAAAGCGGTTAAATCCGCATTTTTCACCATTTAATTTATTGATGTCTACCTCCCGGTAATTTAACATAGCTGTTGAAAATGGCCATTTATAATTGATTTACCGATTAAACATGGTGATTTTTCATAATGTTGGCACCTGATTAGTAGCATGGTACTCTATTGTGGCAAAAAGTTTCCTCCTTATTCAGTAACCTGCTGTTTGGTGGGGGGGGCCTGTATTGTGGCAAATGTTTTCCAGATTTTTTTTTATTTTTTCCTAATTTTTTAATTAATTAATTATTTTTTGAATTTATTTTTAAATTAGTTACTTAAAAAATGTTTTTCTGTTTTTTCATTTTTTAAAATTAAAGCTTTAAAATGCAAGGTTTTCCAAATAATTAGATGCCTTATTAAACCCTTATTAAAAAAACAGCATCCAGACAATTTTTCAAGGTGGTACCCCATGAGTGGCTGAGTTACTCAATAATAT
>Ga0126342_10019838_pt1 | contig 11370 bp, 7 predicted proteins | sample Cyp1metagenome_FD_92528 | JGI IMG/M metagenome (GOLD analysis project Ga0126342, IMG submission 92528) | Coral microbial communities from Lord Howe Island, Old Settlement Bay, Australia - Cyphastrea 1 metagenome | ecosystem: Host-associated > Invertebrates > Cnidaria > Coral ... | reverse complement strand
GGAACAGGGTGGAGTTGCTGAATCGGGACAACCCGGAGTTTCTGAATCCTTGGAGTTTCTGAATCGGAGTTGCTGAATCGGAGTTGCTGAATCGGGTAAAGTTTCTGAATCGTAATTTATTCCATTAAAAATGGTGATTTTCAATAGCTATGTTAAATTACTAGAGGGTAAGTTATGGCTAGTGGATCTTGATTCCCCCAGTATGGTCATCGGATGTCGTAGCTTTTGATGACCCAGATGTCCATCGAAAAATAAATTGCCTGTGCTAGTGCTAAATGTGATTGATGCATCATCTGCATCCTTTAACTGTTCCAATCAACCACTGAATGATGATGAGAACAAAAAGAACAAGGATGATATAGGATGATACCAATTATCATCATCGTCGTCGTCATCGTCGTCATCGTCCTCATCATCATCGTCATCACCACCACCACTACCACCACCACCATCATCATCATCATCATCATCATCCGGGGGCTAGATCCGGGCTCCCCACATCGACAACCACAAAGAAGGGTGCCTCGGCGAGGCCGTTGGCAGTTTTCTTCGGCTTGGGAGCAAGGCATCTGTTTGGTAGGGAATGGGGGAATGGGATGATTGTTACTAGCTATTGTGGATCATTCCCACATACCCTACGTTTTGCACCAGTTGAGCAATTGAAAATTTGAAGCAGCAACAATTGGATTTGGGGAACAAAAAAGTGGCTTTGAGGATCGAACTCACAAGTTTCTTGGGATGCGAGGGACAGAAAACGATGATCTTTGAGGATTTTAAGGAACAAAAATGGGAAGCCACACTCTACCATCGTTGCGGGGAAATGTCCTAAACTTGATTGACCCAAGGCGCCCGATTTCTTTGATCTATATACTTTTTAAAATCCCATCCCCATGGATTCGCTACTAAACCCAGGCTTTCTAAGGTGGTAAGACTGGTGCCAAGGGGTGGGATACAACATATTGACATATTGCATAAGAACCCCTCGCTAGCTGTGGTTTACAAATGTTTCGTAAGTTGCGTTTGCTGAGTGCTTTGACTCATCTCTGCAACAGAGGTCCCTGGATGCGTGCGGCAGATTTTGGCCAACAATTGGCCATCTGGCAAAACGAGTTGGAGATTTGAAAGGTTCACATTCAATTCACAAGCAATCCGTTTGTGCGTCTCCCAGGCAGAGTCAACACCCCGTGCAATCAAACGATAGCGCTCTTCCCCAACCAAAGTTGAGCATATCAGCGCGACCGCATCATCCACGCCCACAAACTCTAGCTGTAGAGCCAAGTCTCTGCCACATGTTGTATCGCCAATGTAGCACATTCCCGGCTGTGGCGGCGGAATCTTGCACTGTCCATATTTTTCAGATCCGATGGCAACAGCATAGCCATCACTCCGGAGAAGCACTGTATGAACACTGCCGGCAGAAATCTGGGTGTATGCCATCCCCTCATCCAAAGGTGGGATGTTGCACTGTCCGTGTTCATTGTCTCCGGTGGCAACCGCACGGCCATCACTATGGAGAAGCACTGTATGAACACTGCCTGCAGACACCTCGGTGTATGCCATTCCCTGATCCAAAGGTGGGACGTTGCACCGTCCATCTCTATTCACTCCAATAGCTACAGCACTGCCATCACTCCGTAGCAACACTGTATGGAAACCGCCTGCAGACACCTGGGTGTATGCCATTCCCTCATCTAAAAGTGGGATGGCACACTGTCCCATGCTATTGCTTCCAATGGCAATAGCACAGCCATCACTCCGGAGAAGCACTGTATGATCCATGCCTGCAGAAATTTGTGTGTACACCATTCCCTCATCCAAAGGTGGGATGTTGCACCTTCCATCTGCATTCAGTCCAGTGGCAACAGCGCTGCCATCACTCCGCAGCAACACTGTATGAAAACTGCCTGCAGAAACCTGAATGTATGCCATTCCGTCATCCGAAAGTGGGATGGTACACTGTCCCATGCTATTGCTTCCAATGGCAATAGCACAGCCATCACTCCGGAGAAGCACTGTATGGTCCATGCCTGCAGAAACCTGGGTGTATGCCATTCCCTCATCTAAAGGTGGGATGTTGCACCGTCCGTCTCCGTTCATTCCAACGGCAACAGCGCTGCCATCACTCCGCAGCAGCACGGTATGATGCAAACCGGCAGAAACCATTGCTTGAAACAAGGCCAATTTGATCTAAGATTTGATGTGTTGGTGATGGCCATGTATCAATGCATATCATGTGTGGCAATGGGTCAGAATTTAATGGATTGCGCAGTGCGTTTCCGAAAAATCTGCGTTCCATTTCCGACTGGCCTTATTAAGCTTTAACCCATCCCAGCGTATGTTGGTCGCTATGTTGTGCCATCAGCAGCTGACTGCGCACGTTTGCTATTCACGATGCATGAGAAACAGGAAGGCGGTTTTAAAGAACATACTGAGGCAGTCTGTTTGAGCTCTGTTTGTTCGGTTCACTTTTTCTTGTTTCTTGCGGCATCTGGACCTTTTGCTTGTAAATACCCATTTTGGGCAGCTAAAAAAGCACCCAGAATTCTATATAATTTTCAAAAATTTGGTCTCCAAAAAATGGGATGGCTGTTGCTTTGTACTAGTTACAAGTGACCCAAAACCTGTGGGTTCAAGAATGAAAAAGCTGACCCATCTTTTGCCCCATCTGCTTGCCAAACAACCAGCTATTTTGAGGATGCTTCAGGTTTCTCTGAAAATGGGGATCTTCAAAAATGGATTTTCCGCCTGGGGAAAATGCTGGGGTCACCCTTTGTTCAAATCCCGAAAGGCTGTTGAACTCCCAACTCGGACTCTGCCGGTCAAAGTCCGATCCACAGGATATCTGTGGGTGAAATCAGATCGCCTTGGGATCTTCACTCAACTGGTTGCCCCCCGCTGTGGCCACGGGCCGGAGCCGCCGTAAAGGACACTGTGTAGGTGATGGTGATCACCTCAACAAGTGTCCAATGCGCAAAACGATGTTCTCAACGTGGAATGGGGTAACTATGAAGCCGAAGCCTTGTGGGATGTACCAAAAAATGGGGAATGTTGATCCATCAAAAGAATCAAAAGTAACAAAATGTCGTTTTTGCTTATTTTCAGCCATACCAGTTCATACCCACCTATGAACCGCAGGTCGAACACAGCCACTGGAAATCCCAATGGTTTCCCGGAAATTAATCATCTGATATGAATAATTGTCCATTGCCCAATAAAATTATACGGGCATTGTCTATTTGGGATTGAGTTTTCACCCGCACATAAGAAGCATCCTCCCCTCTGCCCATATCAGAGGTGACTGAGTGCCGGATGCCTGTTGAAAGATCATTACCTGCTGATGATTGTGCTTCCGAATATGTTCTGGTTGCTGATAGGTTCATGAGCCTATTTTTGTTCGTCCTATCCCAATCTTTGTCTCATCCTGTCTCCTTTTAGGTACCTAATTTTCTGATGGTTGAATCCCCATTTTCATGGCTTAGATCCCCATTCGTGTTGCATCAGCATCCACATTCCACATGTTTTGCTGCCCAAAATCCCAGCGAAATTGTTCGCAGGTCCCCCGGCCGAGTAGATGATGAGGGCACCTATGAAGAGGTCCCACCTCACGAACCGGACTTGGGATGAATGGCAGGAAGCTGTTCAAAAGCCATTCGGGGAGCATAGATTATTGACAGATCACTATGCGAAAAATGATAGTGGTGGAGTTGTCATCATCAACACAATCCGACTATCATGTTGGGAAACTCTTGGCTCCTTGGCTCCCCATAGGGGATATGAATACAACGCTACCTGGTTCCCTCCATTCACCACTGGATAGGCAGCAAAAATGGAATTCCACTCGCAAAACAATGGTGATTCCGCTGGCACAAAACAGGTGTTTGAGTCACTCAATGATCAGGTTTGATTGGTTTTCAGCCCGCCTAGCAACTACTTACCATTGCCTACACATCAAAGATACAATGATGATGATTGGTGCTTCAACCCCCGCAGAATCCAACCTTCGACACACACTTCCCACGGAATGCACCCAGAGCTTTGTTTATCGCAAGAAATGTCTCGCTCCACTGCTGCTAGCTCGACGGATGGCCTCAAGGTGCTGCGCGAAATTCTCCTCGAAGATGTTTCTAGTGACTTTCTTCTACAAAACTCTTATAGTCCCTGCAAGGATAGCCGAAGGAAGTTTAGAAGTCAAACTTCCGACAATATGGACAGATGAAAAAGCAGAGGTGGGAAGAGCCAGCGAAGAGAAGAAGCGAGAAGATCAAAGAAGAGAAAGAGTCAGAAGAAAGAAGATGCTGGTGCGCGAAAAGGTAGGAAAGTCGCGAATCACTACGTTTTTCTAATGATTTGTGGCTCCAGAGGGTCGAAAAGCAGGCTCGCCAAAGCGGCAGGTGCGGAGCCATCTGGCCAGATGAGGAATGAAAAATTGCGCGCCGTTGTGGCGCGAAGCATATTTTGGAAGTGAGAAAGCTAAAAACACCTCACGTCCGGAACACTTTTGGCAGTTGAGATGTCGAAAAAGTGCACGCCGTTGTGGCGCGAAGCACATTTCGAAGTCAAAAGTGTAAAAAACTCGCGGGTTCAGAGCACTTTTGGAAGTTGAGATGTCGAAAAAGTGCGCGCAGTTGTGGCGCGAAGCACATTTCGAAGTCAAAAGTGCAAAAAACTGTGGGGTACGGAGCAGTTTTTGGACGTTCAGACGTGCTTTCGCGTGGCAGGCGCAAGGGATTGTGCACCTTGTCAAAAGTGAGCAAAACGTGAGGGCTTTGTAGCATTTTCAAAAACGATGGCAGGCGTGGGACATTTGACGAGGATCTGCAAAGATGGATTTCGCGTGGCAGACGCAGTACAAGAGACATGTTCATCAGAGCTGTTAGGAGGTCCGGGCGCTGATTTCCTGAGAGGGGTTTGGAGCATCAGATCTTCAGGTTTGCTGAGATGATTTGTGTGACAGGTGCAGCACTTCGTATGACCTGGCATCACTTTTTCGTGGCAGGCGCAATACTTTAGACAGATGGCATGGCAAATCACAAAACGCATCGGTACGAGGCCGTCAGCTCTGCACTCAACTTTCCATTTTTAAAGAAAGTCTCGCAGAATTGCTTCGTTTTTGATGTTGTCAACTTCGAAAAATTGAGGAAGTCTCGCAGAAAAGCTTCGTTTTCAAACTTGCAGATAGACAGATAGATAGATAGATAGATAGACAGATATAGATAGATAGATAGACAACTACTACAACAACTACCACTACCACTACACTACTATTACAACTACAAATACAAATATACTACGCTACATTACACTACACTAATTACATCTAATTACGTTACACTACACTAAACTAATTACACTACACTAATTACTTTGCACTAATTACACTCCAACTCCAACTCCAACTCCAACTCCTACTACTACTACTACTACGACTACTACTACGACTACTACTACGACTACTACGACGACTACTACGACGACTACTACGACTACTACGACTACTACGACTACTACGACTACTACGACTACTACGACTACTACGACTACTACGACTACGACTACGACGGCGACTACGACGACGACGACGACGACTACTACTACTACTACTCCTACTCCTACTCCTACTCCTAACTCCTATACTCCTATACTCCTATACTCCTATACTCCTATACTCCTATACTCCTACTCCTATACTCCTATACTCCTACTCCTATCCTACTCCTACTCCTACTCCTACTTCTACTTCTACTTCTACTCCTGCTGCTACTACTACTACTGCTGCTGCTGCTGCTACTGCTACTGCTGCTACTACTACCACTACCACTACGACTACTACTACTACTGCTGCTGCTGCTACTACTACTACTACCACCACCACCACCACTAGTACCACTACTACCACTACTACCACTACCACCACTACCACCACTGACACCACAGCTACCACAGCTACAACTACAATTACAACTACATTACATTACACTACACTAGGCTAATTACACTGCAGCACACTACAACTACAAATACAAATACAAGAGCAACTAGACTACATTACACAGCACTACAGTCACTACACTAATTACATTACATCACGCTACAACTGCAACTGCAACTACAGCTACAACTACCACTACATTGCACTACACTACACTAATTACACTACACTACCCTCCACTACACTACACTACACTACAACTACACTACTTTACACTACACTACACTAGACACTACGCTATACCACACTACAATACACAACACTACAGTACACTACACTACACTGCCACAACTACAACTGCAACTACACTACACTAATTACACTACATTACAACTACAACTCCACTACACTACAACTAAAACTACAACTGCACTACACCACACTACATCCAGCCGTTGTGGTGAGGTGACCACTGCAACCATTGCAACCACTCCAAAAAACACAACTCCAACCAGCCTTTGGGTCCATCAGTGGATTCGCTCTGCCATCAGTGGTTCACAACAACCAACCTCTCCAGTAGGCGTTCTATTTTTGAAACTTCCGCCACCGCCTTGTGCGGTACTACTGGTGCATTCTAATTAAGAACTGGTCTAATCGAATATTATAGATAGATAGATAGATAGATAGATAGATAGATGGATAGATAGATAGATAGGTAGGTAGATAGATAGATAGGTAGATAGATAGATAGATGGATAGATGGATGGATGGATGGATAGATAGATAGATAGATACATATATATATATATGCTCGTGTCTGTGGGTGGGAAATTTAACCCAATGCCACACATGGAGTATGCTTCATTGAATCCCCTGGTTTGACCCCATGCTTGTTGGCATTTCGACTCATGTCTTCAAACAAAACCCTTATAAATCCCGGGCAACCACTCGTTTCAGAGGATTAATCCCAAGCGCTCTTTGGATCCTAATTCTTTCATCTGAAGCCACACCTTTCTGGTGGTTCAATCACCATTTCGATGAACTCCCCAATTTTCTATTGGAGAATTCCACCATCTTCGGCCGAAATCCCCAGGTTTCCCACCATTTTTCAGCACCTCCGTGGGTTCCGCTGCCGCTGGCAGCGGCTGAAAGCGCCGCAGCATAGCCTGCAGCAGTGTGGCCGGCGCGCGCTGCTCGTCGTCGTCGTGCAGGGAGCAGAGAAAGGGGAGATCGTCGTGCCTGAGATCGGAGCCATTTTGTGCGTTCCGGAGATACCGATATCCGTGGTGCTTGGTGGGGTATTGCCTAAGTCAAGGTGCAGATTTCTGCACCTGGACTTCGGCAATACAGAGGTTGTACCCTGGGATTTCGGGAAAAAAAAATTGCCGATATCAGGGTGCAGAAATTTGCATGTGGACTTAGGAACCAGCCTTACTATTATATTCTACCACGATTTTTCCCGCAATGGATTCGGGGTCCTTCATTTTGAGATTTAGGCAAAAAAAAATGCCGATCTTTTGGCTCGGGGGACACCAAATCCATCTCCACCGCAAATCCGTCGCATAACAATACTTTATTTTATATTTTATCTAAGTACTCAATCAAAAAAAGCATATCTGAACTACCATCGAATTGGTGATCGTTTGTTCTGACTGGTACTTCCACGAGTAGAAGGGTAAATGGATGGAGAGGCTAATTATCCATCCCCTTCTTGGCATGACTACCGAATGGCGGATAAGAATTAATAATATTGAAACAGCCAAGGGACACTAACCCAAAACGATTTGTCCTTGGGAAAAAAAATCACTGGTATATACCAAGGCCACCTACCTTGATAGATAAGATGGATAAAGAAATAAATGTTGGAAAACATATATCACACAATCAGAGGTAGAACTAAATCACCAAGGACCCTAGAATCAAATTCCAAAGGCCCCTTATCGGCTGCAAAACCTTTGGTCGAGCCTTTTGCCAACCATCAAGGAGACTTTATTCCTGATGTCTTCTGTTGGTCGGTGCATGTGGGGTTGAATCAAAATTTGGAGTTCCATTCCATCGCATGGGGGAAAAATTATGTTTAAAATGCCGCGTATTGTGGGGGGAATCGCCATTCTGAGACAACCTATAATCATGAGTGTTGATGAAATCCTTCATTTCATTGATCAAAGTCCCCATGTTTGTATTTGTTGTCGCCTCAATCGCAGTTCCTGTTTGGTAAATCCCCCATTCTGTCGATCAAACCCGTGTCTCCAAGCTACTTTGCGCAGATCTCCCAGGGTTCAATGACATGGATCACGTAGCCCAAACGCTCGGCCAGTAGAACATACGGCTTCATTTCCTGGATGGCCCAACATGGTGCGTGTGATAATCTGGTAAGTCCAGTGATCAACTTTTTTCGGCCGTATGGTGTCCAATACCCAGCAAAAGTAAATTCGGAGTGGTATTCTTGGGTGTAGGAGAGAACCAATCTGCAATTGAATCATCCCAAAACTTCATCAGACGAGAATGTTGGAACCCAAACCCTGAATCCCATGACATAGCCATGCACAAAGCAATTGGTCAACCCAAAAATAAAAGTGGGAACCTAACCGACTCAATCAGCTCCGTCCAGAGGTGAGGAAACTAATTGTGATGCCAATCCGACCACGCATTGGTTCATTGTGATTGAAACCCAAAAAATTGGGCCATCATGACATTGTCGAGCCGCATCATTTGGCGCTAATCAGTTTATATGTCTGTTTGTCTGTCGGAAGCTCGCATGGAATTGGAAACCCGCTAATGATTGTCAATAGGACAATCATTGTTTGAGGGTGTCATTTTCCACTTCCATGGTTGTTTCAACTAGAGCGCCTCAGTGCAAACAACAAAACCATAAGACAAGTAGGATGATATGGCCTATGGCCCAAGGCAGGATGTGGCGTTGTCTCAAAATTTAGAATCTAGAACCCCATTCCATTGGCTTATCATCATGTTTACCCCACTTTTTGAATGGCCATTTCGTGTATCTGCTGTGAAAAAAGGCCGTGACCACTAGTGTTCTTAGCATCCCTGGTTTGATTGGTTAAATCCCAACTTTTGCTCGTTAAACCACAATGAGTTCAGGATCTCTGTTCTACTTGGCAACTTGCCAGCGCTACGAACGAAGCACCCAGCGTCCCAGAGCCGAAGATTGGGGCAGTCGATGAACACCTTGGGCCATGCTGGTCATAGCTGGTTGAAAACCACGATGAGTAAGATTTTTTTAGGTGTATATATCTATATATGCATATACCAGAGAATCACAAAGGGGATTTGTGAAGCTAATCAATCCTTATATTGGTTAAACCCCCATCATACCACTTGTTTTAGTGGATCCCATTTCTGGCCGGACAGATCCCTATTTTGACTGCTTAAAATCACCATGTTTGCCGGAGAAAATCCCACTTTTTCGGACAAAACATCCAGCTGCAGCTGTGGAACCGGATGGATCCCAGCTTCCATGGAGAGTAAGGCTCTCATCTCGTTGTTCTTCATGGCCTTCTCGAACTGGTACTCCTCGCCTCGGCCAGGCTATGGAAGATGCTGTACCCATTTGGAATCAGAATTTTCACTGCAACACATCAGAAATGTGGATGAAATGACCAATTTTTCAAGAGATCGGAGGCCTGGCTTTGACCGAAATAGGGGATTTCACCGACCACAAAATCTAAGCATGGGGAGATTGACCAGGGATGTCGACACTCATGGTTGTGAGGGTGTCTCAAAATGGGAGATACCCCATTCTGGCCATGTTGATAGAGGAAAATCTGGGAGGTCCCAGAGAGTTCATCAGCGTTGATGCGCCATCAGGCGGTTTATCATGCTTGGCCAAAAAAAAAGTGTGGTAGTTACTTTAGGATCAAATATTTTTGGCACGGTTTTCCCGGAATTCCAACGTATCATAATATATTGATGTAGCCTGAAAACCCAGTGCTGAGTGCAAGTCCCCAATTTCATGGGGGATTTGTTTGTTTGCCTGTGAAGAACAGGGTTCAAACATGGTGTTTCAACAAAAAGTTGGAGTATTCAACTCATGCAAATGATGATTGGTTCATAGGGATGTGCATTGCATCATCCTGTCATCTCGATAAACAACGATCCCAGGGGGTTCGGCTATCACACTCTGCCGTCTCTCCGTTCTGACTTGTTTGGATGCCCTCCGAAATTCTGCAAAGGTGTCCAACGACCACACCAAACGTGAAATTTGGCAACAGAATGCAACCGCCTCAAAAGAAGATCCTTTAAAAGGAAACTGTTGAAGTTGTCTGAAATTCTGGGACCCCATTCCATCATATTCCATCCCATGGTCTCGAAAATAATCTTCCAATTCAGATTGTCCATGATCATTGACCATATTGATTATGGTGAGTGACTTTCATGGTGATTATATATCCTCATGGACAATGATATAAGGATACCATTACCAACAGTTACTTCATCATAGTTGTTTCACCAATATTTTTTCACCAACATACTATTTAAAAAATAAAAATAAAACAATAATTTGCAACAAAAAACAGAAATCAGGGAAGCAAAGACCAGCCCTAGATCAGTAGGGTCTAGATCAGTATGTTTTTTCCCCACATCTTTGTGTGGGGTGCTTGTTTTTGATTCTGTATCCCGGGTGCCGCCGCCTCCTCCCGCCGCCTCCCTTACACTTACCATACAAAACTTACACTTACCATACAAAACTTTACATACAATAACTTCACACACAGAAACTTAACATACAATACTTTTACTTACACTTACCATACAAAACTTAACATACAAAAATTTTACATACAATAACTTCACACACAGAAACTTAACATACAATACTTTTACATACAATTACTTCACACACACAAACTTAACACACACAAACTAAATATACAATAACTTCACACACACTCACACACACACACCTTTGTCACCTTCGTTTTGCGTGGCAGGCGTGGCACTTATGGCATTGGGTGGCGCGCTTGGTCCGGATTTGTCGCCCGTGACGCCGCGGCTGTTTGCGTGGCAGGCGTGGTACTTGGTGACATCCACCTTCATTTCACGTGGCAGGCGTGGCACAAACTCACATCCACCGTCGTTTTGCGTGGCAGGTGTGGTACTTGGTGACATCCACCTTCATTTCTCGTGGCAGGCATGGCACTTATGGCATGCCTTCGTTTTGCGTGGCAGGCGTGGCACTTATGGCATTGGGTGGCGCGCTTGGTCCGGATTTGTCGCCCGTGACGCCGCGGCTGTTTGCGTGGCAGGCGTGGCTTGGTGACATCCACCTTCATTTCACGTGGCAGGCGTGGCACAAACTCACATCCACCGTCGTTTTGCGTGGCAGGCGTGGCGCTTATGGCATACCTTCGTTTTGCGTGGCAGGCGTGGCGCTTATGGCATTGGGTGGCGCGCTTGGTCCGGATTTGTCGCCCGTGACG
>Ga0126342_10019837_pt1 | contig 11371 bp, 11 predicted proteins | sample Cyp1metagenome_FD_92528 | JGI IMG/M metagenome (GOLD analysis project Ga0126342, IMG submission 92528) | Coral microbial communities from Lord Howe Island, Old Settlement Bay, Australia - Cyphastrea 1 metagenome | ecosystem: Host-associated > Invertebrates > Cnidaria > Coral ... | reverse complement strand
ATATAGATAGATATAGATAGATATAGATAGATATAGATAGATATAGATAGATATAGATAGATATAGATAGATATAGATAGATATAGATAGATATAGATATATAGATAGATATATAGATAGATATAGATAGATATAGATAGATATAGATAGATATAGATAGATATAGGTAGAAATAGATAGAGATAGATAGAGATAGATAGAGATAGATAGAGATAGATAGAGATAGATAGAGATAGATAGAGATAGATAGAGATAGATAGAGATAGATAGATAGATAGACAGACAGACAGATAGATATAGATAGATAGATAGATAGATAGATAGATAACACACACACATATATATATATGTATGTATGTATGTAATGTAATGTAATGTAATTTAATGTAATGTAATGTAATGTAATGTAATGTATGTATGTATGCATGTATGTATACACGCCATGTGTACAATAGATATAGATATAATTTTCCGACATATGACATATGCATACATACTATTAGACGTGCACATTTGTTCATATCTGTTCAATGATTCTCAAAGCCATTTCGGACACTTTGAAGCCGTGTGAGCAAATCTGTGGCAAAACAATTACAGGTTTTGGCTGGGACTGACCCAGAAATTCAGCCGCAGCAACCAAGGTTGTTGGTCGCCATGGCGGGCGGCACGACCGCAACATCACCACTGCTACTGTGGGAAAAATCGCAAGGCCATAACCAAAGTGCAAAAGCCAAACATTAAGCACATCATGCAGCTTAGTTTTTTGACGTACAGTATGTTCTGAGGCATTCTATTGGATAGTATTTGTAGTATCTCTTCAGCATGTTTGTGTTTTGAGTGGTGGCGCTATGTTTGCATGATAAAACAGCTGTGGTCGACCGGACAGCTTGGGCAGGCAGCTGCAGCAGCCCTGGCATCATGAGTACCTGGCCTGGGCAAGATGTGAAGCAAGTGGAGGTAAGACTCAGGACCAGGATACATTTCCAAGTTCTCTTCGTTAAAAAGAGTACAGTTATTATAGTTTACTGTAGTATTAATGGATGGTGCTTTGTGTTGGTGCAAGTGTTCCATCATACTTCTCATGAAATTGAGCATCCTGCATACATTTGTGCTCTTTTATGGCTCTGAGGTGATATCTACCTTCGTGTTGGTGGTCCTATCGCAGAGTCTCCTGTAAAGGCAGATGCTTGCCAGGGTTTTGGTGCCGACGTCATGAAAAGAGGTAATAGCATGTAATAGCTCAGCTGCATGATGAGGCACACATCCCGAGTCAAGCTCCCTGGTCAATCCTTTTTTTGAAATCGCATGAAGTCATAACATGATTTCATGCTGTTTTAAAACTGAGGAGGTGATGCTCCAGGTAGATGCAGACAACGTTGTGATTGACAACTCCTGGCTGTGGCGAGCGGATCATGTTGAGAGCGGCCAGCTGGTGCAGTGGCAGAATCCTTGCCAGGAGCGGGAAGCATTGAAGACTCACAGAATAGCTATGGCATGCTTTGCCCTTCATGTTGAAAGCAATCTGTATGCAGTGTCAACCAGCCAGATCTTTAAGTGCTTCTCAAGCTCCCAGAGCGTGCAGGTTGGAGCTATAATTAATGGCAACAATGTTGTGGCATATGGCTTCAAGGCTGAGCATGCTCTCACCGACCAGGTGCAGATGGATTGCTTTGCCAATCTTTTGCTACTTCCATCATCTTCCATTTTCCGTCTACAGTTGTGCTGTATGCAGGTGCAATGGAATGGACAGGGTGGGCGCACCTTCATGTTCCAAGCAGCCACTTAGCAGCTTGAGAAATCTTTGTTCTAAGCTACAAACGAATCAGAGACTTGCTTTCCAGAGAAACAGATTCCAGATGTATCCAGATGTTTCCTCGTGGTGCAAGTCAGCCTTTGCTAAGCTGCTAAGGAGATGCCCTATGAAGTGACGCAGGTAGCATGGCCTGAAACAAATCATTAAAACCGAAGGCAGGTCATCGGGACAGTCGATCAAATTTCAGGGGTCAAGCAGTTGCTGCAGCTTCTGGATTTGAGGCCACCTTCGGAGACAAAGGCTATGCTGGCTACAGAGTCTCAAACACAGTGACATCACATGAAGCGCAGCTCGAGCAGCAGATCATTTGCGCGGTTGGCCGCCATGGTGCGTCAACAGGATTTGGCATATTCATAGTGGTCAATAGTCTGATTCCATCGTCTAAAAGCACCTGGACATACTGCACCATAATATTTCGGATATATTGGCTACGGAAAGTCTCGGAACAGTTATGGCGCGAACTTGCATGACATGTCTAGGACTAGGAGCAGAAGATGCTCTGAGTTTGCAAGGCACGGTGTGGGAGTCTACCACTATTTCCGTGATGCTGCTGTAACCGTACAATCTGCCATCGTCGCCCCTGCTGCTCTGGAACCGTATTTTGCGTCACCGCTGTCAGTTTCTTGACAAGAGGGATTGCACCTTGTTTTGCACCTTTGTATGCATGCGTTGGGTCTTTTCCGGCCTTTGATTAATTCATGTTAATTCCATCTTCTCCACCTGACCTTAGTTGATACTTGATGATTCTGGAGCCAAGGTTTTTTTGAATGGGAAGGGTGTCGTCTTGCACGTCATCAACGCACCAGAGCAGCATTATGAGTTGCCCCAGAGTTTGCACATGCACATCGGAAGCAGTCCTTGTATTTCCTTGTGCACTGCTTCTCCGTGATGGACGAGCTCGATGCGAATAGCGTTTTTTTTTTCTCCATGGCTCTTCCAACGATATTGCTGTACAACACATACAGCCTGCAGCTGTGCAAGATAGTCACACTGCGATGTTCAAGAAATCAAGGACAAAGGCCCAGCATCTATGATTGATCCAAAGGCCGGTGCTCTAAGTGCAGTGGGATCTGTAGGTGACTAGAATCAGAACTGTAATTTGTTCACAAAGGTAATGAAGAGACTCTAGACTCCGACCTTGTGTGCTTCCTGCATCGGCAGGGTGTTCCTACCTACCAGTACCTCATTCTCCATTCCTGTACCGTTTCTTGGGGTTTGATCGCATTCTCCAATGCCAGACTTGTTTTTACATGGCTAAATGCTATGCATGAAATGCCTACCTCGTTCCACCTCGTTTTGCGACCCAAATGCGTTGTTTTCATTTCCACGGACCACAGTGCGCCCCAGGACTACCTTTCACTTCACTAAATAAATGGTGTCCATGGGTGTCCGTCATCTCAACATTCAGCTTCCAAAGATAACTCCCACCTTCCTCTGCCAGGCACCCAAAAGTGCTGTACCGCGTTGGTTTTGCAATAGTTCATCAGCTGCCGCAGTGGACGTGCAGAGCGGGGGCATATGCAAGCTTGGCATCTCGGCCTTTCCTGTCACCTTCTCGCCTCTGTGTTCTTGCTTGGCAGGCTTTTGGCAGGCTTTTGGCAAGCTATTGGCATCTACTTGTAGCCTCTTTTTGGCAAGCAGCTCCATGCAAACCCATGCGTTTGGCCGTGAGGTGACTCCGTTTTTTGCCCTGGGTCAACAGTCCAATGTCGAGGCAGAAATATGCAAAGTGGCGTTGCAAAGTGATTTCCGACGAAATGGCGCATTAATTCTACAAACTTGCGACGCTGTTCCTTGCAGGAAACACATGTTGCCCCGATGGTTCGGCTTGCCCGTCAGCAGCAGAAGACTACAATTGTTGCACGCATGGCAAGAAGCAGGACTGGCATGGAGCAAGGCAAAGGGACAGATTTCAACAAGATGAGCTCAGCATGTCCAATCTTGAAATTGAGGAGAATTCATTTGAAGTTTGTTTCTCAGGACTGCCTGAAGCCTTTTGAAGTGACTTTGGTGGTCTAGAGATGACTCAAAAAAGTCTAGAGATGATTCATGGATCTTCGAGTCCTAGAGTCTAGCCCTGGCGAGCCTGGCGAGTCTGGCCAGTTGTTTGCCATGACATCTCCGGATGCTTTTACCAGAGTTTCCATGAGTTTCCTGCATCAATCTCGCTGCACTTTGGCACTCCGCTGATGATCTGGAGACCATAGGAAACCTGTAGATGTTCATGTCCAAGTGCTGGTCTTTCGCTGCTTCATGGGCGGGGATTGCTGTGGGGTTTCCAGATTAAGAGAGTTTTGCAAGATACAGTTACCACAACAAAAGCACAAGAAATCAAAAGAAATTTGCCCGTCACAACAGGCAGAAACCCACAGCATATGACCAAGCACATGCATTTCTTGCATACTTAAGTTGGCGTGACCGCTTGCTGTAGACAGTCTGAAGAACGAAGCGCGTCATAAGGAGCTTCCATAGAAAGGTGCAGCTGATAGCTGAGACTAGAAGAGACATTGAAACATAAGCTGTCCTGCGCAGTCCCAAGATCTACCAAACCTATCCAAACCTATTGTATCCTTCCTTTCCAGCTGTAAATATCTTCAAATGGCTCGATACCTCTGGCTTTCAGTGGCTCAAGCCATAGGGCTAGGTTTTTCTGCGGTTTTAACCGCGGCAGTGAGCAGGCAGCTGTCTCAGGCATTGTGGTACTTGGCGTCCAACCTTCATTTCTCTGAGTTCCCTCTGTGTGGCTGAGGGGCATGGGTGGCTGGGACAGGTCCCGCTCACCACGGCGTGGAACCCCAGCTGTCACCCGGGGAAGAGTGCTGTGAGCCATTTTGTTTTGCTCGAAACTTGTAACTCGGGTCCAGTGAGAAACCGGACGAACCAATTGGTAGGCCCAGGAGAGGGAAAAACTGGAAAAACATATGAAAAAATGATGTGCTTTTCTTGTTTGATTGCTCTTTAAAGATGCGAATTTCTGCAAAGCCCTTGGCCTCTTGGCTGGATCATGTGCAGTGTGATTTGTCCTGTGATTTTGCAGTGCAGGAAGCAAGGGAAGCTACAGTGGATTTCGAAACAGATAGCCCTTATTGGCCGGTACGCTCAGAACAGGTGCGATACGCTCGGATATGGTGCGACAAGAGCTTGCCAAATGTGCCAGAGTTGATTGTTCCAGAGTCTTGACGCCGTTTGACGCCTACTGTTTCTCTATTGCCCCTTCCGCCCCTTCCCTTCAACTGCTTGCACTTTGTTTGTTTTTAGCCCCCTGCAGGCCACCAAACCTTGAAGTGGATCATCAAGGATGCCTCACCCTGCAGAATTTGATGGACACCTGGGGCCAGGATAAGGGCGTGGAGCATAGCTTTGCTGTTCACAGTGAGCATTCTATTCCATGGGCTACCATAAACATTTCTCTCTATCTACATATGCAGGACATTGCAGGACCTATAGGTGACAAAGGATATGGTTCAGTAGGCAGATTCCGTTTGCTGCCTGGGTGGCTGTCAGTAAATAATAAATGAATGCCGTGCTTTTGTGCGCGTGTTTGTGTGCTGGGAGGACGCGCCGCGCCTTAGACTCTCTTGCCAACCCGAATCAACCCGAGGTGTGAGCAAAGAAGATATTGTGGCAGCTGTGGAGCAGAACCTGGTCAACGAGCGTACCGGCGGTTCACGCTTCAAGATGCGTTTGCCCTAGGCTTGTTTCAAGCTGGCTTGAGACATACGGATAAAGTGACACGTAGTTGAAGGTGCTGCAGCAATTTGCCCGCTGAAGTTTCTGGGTTCCAATGCATAACCCAAGAAGTGAGTTGAAGTGGATCCAACATGATCCAACCATATCCAACCTAATTTCCGCCTCATTTTTACTGCCCCTACTGCTCCGGGGCTGACAAAACAGGCAGCCTGTTGCCATTGCACCTAGGCATTATGATCAAAGAATTGGTGTGCAGATCTCAGATGATGTTGTGTGGGGCATAAGTTTAAGGATTTTGAGGCAAGGATGCTATGAAATGTTGGCAGCATTTTGCAGTCCCGTTTTGATTTGCCGAAAAATGCCTAGGACACCGTGATTCAAGTCCATCGCTCTGGAGGAGGCACAGAAAATTGCAATGTAGAGAACTGAATTGAGAAGTGCACATGAAGATGCAGAAAGCTGCTGATCACGGATTGGGAGCCAGTTCGAACTTGTTGGAGGCTCATGCAATGCATCCCTTGTTTGCGTTCATTTGCCATATTGAGATGCTCTTGCTGTCTTTGGGCAGAATGGCCGAGAGACAACGGCAAGACCACAACAACGTGGTCGACATGCACCTGGAATAGCGGGAAGAATAATGGCGCGAAGACTTGGGATGTTCGGATCTTAGTGTGTCACGGGCTTGAAGATCTTGATGTTACAGTCACAACCTGTCTGTAGTTTTTTGTCGTATCATTTTGTTGCGAGGACAGGTCGCAGGTGAAACAAGAGACGAACAGCTGGAAATCTGAACAGACTTCCTCTTGGAAGTGGGTCAGAAACCTAGAATATCTAGAGGACCGGACCATGACACTACAGTTTCAATACGATCGACTCTTTCATGTCCCATGCTTTCCTAGCTTTTCCATGCTTTCCCATTTCCCTTCAACCCTCAACATTGGACTTGGTGGGGCAGCTTCTCAAATATGAGAACACGCGCCAACATTTGACTTAGGCAGACAACTCGTACAAGAACGACAACAATAATACCTACCGAGAGAATTGGACCAAGTCCTATCCCAAGAAGTTAGCTTGAAACATCAGGAATTCAAACGCACTTGCCATTATCTGGATCAAATCAAGTCTTGTTTGCACTCACTTTGCCTATATACTTGTCGTGTTATGCCCATCTGTGCCCAGGGAAGAGCCCAAGACAGACTGGACCCAAAACCGCGGAAATGCTGCTGGATGGTCTTCATGGCTTCTTTTGGGTCATTTGAATTCATTTGAGTCATTTAATCATTTGGGATTGAGAAAACCTGGAAGCTGTGCTTGTGCTTTTGTGCGCTTGCTTGCGTTGTCGGTCCTTTAGCCAGGCGATTGCAGGGGTCACAAACAAGCGGCTCATCATCTCAGGGGTTGCTTAGCAGCACCTTCTGGCAGCATTTTGTGGCATGTTCTTGATTTCAGCTGACTATGTAATTCAGCTGTGTCTTTGCTTCTTGGGACCGTTTGCTCGGTCAGGGGGTTCCAACACTGTCCTTCTGAGGTGGCAAAAGCACGGCAAAGGCACGTAATGTCGGGCTATGTCGGAGATGGTAGTGGAACATAATGGAACCGTGTGGGCAAGTGGAGCAAGCACACATTCCTGGCAGGTCACTCCCAGGACATGACCGAGCAAATCCAGAGATATATGGGCTTCCTCTTGAAAGGTGGCAAGGAGGACAATCTGGAAGCATATAAGCGGTGCCGTAGAACAGATTAGAAAGGGAGAATGAGCCGCTCTCTAAACTGGCGGTAGAGGTGGGTAGACTACTTTAGTCTTTCGGTTAAATTCGTCCCTGTCGTGAACAAATTGAACGGGATATTACGCATGGAAGCTTTGGCGCCTGCAAGCAAGCTTTGAGCTACCTCCTTTGGCTCCTGATTTGAGCTGCAGGACGGAGTTCAAGCAGATTGGGACGGATACGCGTATTTATCAGACATGGTCACCGCTATGCAAAACAGGTGCAACGGGAGCAAATGTGTTTGACAGCTTGATCAGCGGTGCCAAAGGCACTTTAATCCGAAAAACACATCCACTGCTATGGAATTGAGATCGATGAGATTGAGTTCTGAAGAGAGCTCCAGTGCGTTTGCCTATTATTGCCTGTTGTAGTTGCTAGGAAACCTGAGTTTAACATCAACGATGTGGAGTCGTTGAAGCAGTTCCTTCAGGCCCGGCAAACACATTCGCGTTTTTTCTTCCCAGATTGTTGGCACATGTTGGCACCAAATCTCCTGAAACACTGAGGATACAGACCATGAAGGGCGTTTCACCGTGGACGAACAGGATCGGGTGAAAAAGGCGCGCTGGAAGCAGGTTGCATTTCTGCTCAGTGCCTATTTAATCTATCGTTTCTATCATTTTTTACCTTCTTGAGCTTTGACTTTGTGGATCTTTGTAGCTTTTGTTCGAGTTGATTGCGGCCGTTCCCATTTCACATTGTTTCTCATGCTCGTCGCAGATTGACCGCAATGAGCGGCATGGAAACGGAGAACACTGGAAAGGAGGCAAGACGAATTCGACGAATTCTTATGCAACTCCTGCACCGGAGAGAAGGCCCGGGCGAACGCTGCGATTCAGTTCAAATGTGTTTAAACCACTTCAAACCAAGAAACCAGATGATGAATTATGAGAAATTCAGTGATGCTGTAACATACTTTAGCTTCATGCGCAGGCCATCTCAAGCGCAACCTGCCCAGTTCAATGTCGTATCCTTACACTCTCGATATCTCTCGATGAGTTGTGCAATCAATCAGGTATCTTGGACCAGGAGCGAAAGACTGCCTGAGTACGTCATAGCAGGCACCCACTTGTCACGCTTTCGCTATCTTTGGCTCCCTTGAGGCCTTCAAGCCAACTCCTGCATATGCCACAATGCACAAGAAGGAAGAGGTCCAGCTCTGGAATCAATTCTGTCAATTCTCATTGATTCTCTCCATTTCTCTCCTATTTTGCGGATGACACAAACAGCTCAGGCAGACTATGGGGATGATGATGATGATGGCCAGGCCACCCCAGGCGTATCAGATGTCAAGGCCAGGTCTGAAACGATGGAGTTCAACACAGTTTGACCTTTAACATCCTTTAACAGTTTGCGGCTCACTGCCGCTCACTGCCCTACTTTGATCCTTCTTGGAGGTCAAGCAGGACCCTGACAAACCGAAAAAACCGTTTGGGAACTCGGACACAGAGACCGCCTCAAGCAGAATTGGAGCAATGGACCTGTTGCAACTGTTGCAACTGTTGAGGCCTGGAAAGCATTGGACCCAGTATGATGACAACACCACGATATGGTGGTGCGCACCGACTTGAGATGATAAGAGGGATGCCCAAACTTAGTCACATCATGTCAGAATGGGCTGTGATTGCCTATATTGCCTTACTTTTGCACTTTTCTCATGCTTTTCATAGTCGTCTCAGCACTGGACCAGCAGGGTGTGGTGAGTCGGGATGGGGATGCTCTTAAGTTTGGCCATTTGGTCCGTTGTAACCTGTTTGGCCGGGTTGAAGTCTGGAATTCCTCGAAGTTCAGTTCTTTTAAGATTCAGCAGAACCTGAAGCAAATTGGAAACCTGGACGGGGACAGGTGTTGGGTGAGCTCTTAGCTGAGATTGCAGAAGGGAGATGGCAGTATGCTTCCAGTCTTCAAGACCCCTTCAAAACCATCCTGGATGTTCAACTATCTTGCAGCATTCGAGAGAGGACGGCAAAAACTACAGAAGACGTCCAACTGCAATTTTGGATAATGTTGGAATGCTGTTGGGCATTCTTTGCAATTTTAAGCAGCATGCAGCATGCTTGAACATACAGCTCACGTTGAATTCAGACACAGCCGCCCTACTACTCTGAGCCCAATCTACTTCGCCAGCCTTCTGAATTCTCCTCGCAGTAAGACAATTGAGAGATATTGAGAGTGGCATACAGACAAACAGAGGGAGAGAGAAGAGAGGGAGAGAGATTGAGAGGGAGGGAGGGAGAGAGAGAGATACAGAAATAGAGAGAGAGAGAGAGGCACACACACACACAAAAAAAAAAACATGTGAGAAGCGCATAGCATGAGACTTATGTTCAGCATTGTTTGAGCCATTTGGACCCCAATTCCACAACACCTTTCGGCAAGCCAAGATGACGGAGTGATTACGTTGGGCCTATTCTGGATGCTAATTTTGATGGTCAATGACCAGTGCCTGCATGGCAAGTGCAATGGCGCAGGTACTACGAAGGTCCAAAAGGCATTTGGTGGATGGGGCCGGAGCATTCGGAGTTGGGACCCTGGGAGTGGAAAGGGGCACAATGACAAGCTGACAAATTAGAATTTTGCACACAGATGCGGTCCAATACTGTAGTTCGCTGCCTTGCTTCTTCGTGTTTAAGCCCTTCCCATCTAAAACCAAGGCCTCAACCCTACACAAGTGGAGAAGCTGGCCCTGGTGATGATGCGGCCTGAGGAATTTCCATTGCTCCAGGCTCCAGGTATGAGTAAATGGCCGAGGCGAATGATATGATGGCATATAATGGCACCATAATGGCACCATAACACCTGTGCATGTCAAGGGATGTTCCATTTGGAATGCCAGTAGGGTCAACATGTGGTCAACACGTGTCCAAATCGGATCTCCAGTGGAGCGGAATTGCCTGGCCATCATGCCTGTGGTTGCTGGGAAGCACTTTCTGTGCATAGGCGCTGCCGAGGCAGCTCATAGGTCATCATAGGTCTAATGGTGGGCCCGTTGTGGCCCAGTGAAACTCGCTTTATTTTAGCTGCGCTGGTCGGTGCGACACATGCAAAGAAAGAGCCTGACACGCCTTATGGCCAATGGTTGCCTAAAACAACAATGCGAATCCATGCGAATCCTCACGGACAAGTGTTGGTTTGCGCGTCACTTCGGTGTGAGCGCGGATGGAATGAGCCATGCTTCCGACAAGTGTTGGAGTCATGCCTGAACCCTGCTGTGAGCAAGTTCAGAATGCTCCGTAGCAGCGTAGCAATTTCGTCACCGAGTTTCATTCACAGACGGTCAGCGCTTGCATTTCCGAGGATCTCAAAGTGCAGCGGTATCATGCAATCAATAGTGTAAGATGACATGCTGTGACGGACCTTGACTTGATCACGTTGCAAAAGTGTGAAGCAAACATAAGCAAACATTTGAAGAACTTTGAACATGTTTGAAGATGTGGCTCAAAGGGTTCTGATCGCGGACAACGTTTCCTGGCCTGGCGTTAGAAGGCAAGCGGGCAGCAGGAGGTACAGCGAGATGAGAGTTTCATGAGGAAATGCGTGAATTCATTGACTTCCTCCAAAATAATTCTAAGTAGAGAGAGGGAGGAGAGCAACGATACCTGGCTGTGTGTGGCTGCCGTTGCTGTGGGTGCTGCTGCTGCTGTGAATGTGAATGTGAATGTGTTGGCTTCTACGGGTGTAAGACGCTGTTGCCATGAACAGTGCTTTCGCTGCTGGCTGCTTTTCCTGCCATGAGCCAAGCGTGTGCAGTTGCCCTGAAAGTGCCTGAAGCCACGTGCCCATACAGTTCTGTTCTATGCTAGTGCGATTCTGGAAATGTGTGGGTTTGAATATGCTTGGACTTCCGTTGGCTACCCTGCGCAGTGGAATAAAGAGATCAGGCAGTTGTTGCCCATGAAATTTTATAGGGACTCCCCAATGATGGGACCCTCATTCTCATATATATATATACATTTTCGGTGATCAAGTGATCAACTCTCCATTTCTGATGGTTAAATGTCAATTTGACGTTTCAATCCGCATTCTTGTTGGTTAACCCCCCATCAATTATTGGCAAACTTTCCTTTTGCTGGTCAAATCGACATGTTTGCTGATGAAGTAT
>Ga0126342_10019836_pt1 | contig 11371 bp, 11 predicted proteins | sample Cyp1metagenome_FD_92528 | JGI IMG/M metagenome (GOLD analysis project Ga0126342, IMG submission 92528) | Coral microbial communities from Lord Howe Island, Old Settlement Bay, Australia - Cyphastrea 1 metagenome | ecosystem: Host-associated > Invertebrates > Cnidaria > Coral ... | reverse complement strand
TATCTATCTATATCTATCTATATCTATCTATATCTATCTATATCTATCTATATCTATCTATATCTATCTATATCTATCTATATCTATCTATATCTATCTCTATCTATCTATCTATCTATCTATGTATGTATCTATGGATCTGTCGATCTATATACCTATCTATCTATCTATCTACCTATCTATCTACCTATCTATCTATCTATCTATCGATCTATCTATCTATCTCTATCTATCAACCTATCTAACTATCTATCTGATCCAATCTAATCCAATCTAATCTAATCTGTCCAATCTATCTAGTCTATCTAATCTATCTAACCTATCTAGTCTATCTAATTAATCTAGCCTATCTATTCAATCTATTCAATCTATCCAATTTATCCAATCTATCGAAACGATCGAATCTATCTAATCTATCTGATCTATCTAATCTATCTAATCGATCCTTTGAATCTTATCTATCTTATCTATCTTATCTATCTTATCTATATTATCTATCGTATCTGTCTTATCTATCTTATCTATAATGTCTATATGATCTATCGTGTTTATCTTCTCTATCTTATCTATCGTGTCTAACGTATCTATCTTATCTATCGTATCTATCGTATCTGTCGTGTCTATCTGATCTGTCTTATCTATCATATCCATCTTATCTATCGTATCTATCTTATCTATCTTATCTATCTTATCTATGTTGTCTATCTTATCTATCTTATCTATCGTATCTATCTTATCTATCTTATATATATTATCTATCTTATCTATCTATCTATCTATCTATCTATCTATCTGTCCAATCTAATCTAATCTAATCTGATCTAAACTATCTAATCTATATATATCCGATCGTTCTATCTAATCTATCTATCTATATAATCCATCTATCAAATCTATCTATCTAATCTATCTATCTAATCTATCTATCCAATCTATCTAATCTAGTCTGACCTGATCTAGTCTAATCTAATCCAATCTATCTATCCATAGACCATAGACCTATCGTTCGTACTATCTATCTATATTTCGATCTATCTATCTATCTATCTACCTAACTATCTATCTATCGATCGATCTATCTAGCTACCTAACTATCTATCTATCCAACCATCCATGCATCCACCCACCCACCCACCCATCCATCCTTCCATCCCTACATCTATCTATCTAATCTATCTATCCAATCTATCTATCTAATCTATCTATCTAACTTATCTATCTAGACTATCTATCTAAACTATCTAATCTATCTATCCAATCTATATATCCGATCGGTTTATCTAATCTATATATCTAATCCATCTATCTAATCTTTCTATCTCATCTATCTAATCTGATCTGATCTAGTCTAATCTGATCTGATATAGTCTAATCTAATCCAATCCAACCTATCTATCTATCTATCGATCTATCTATCTATCGATCTACCTATCTATCTATCTATCTATCTATCGATCTATCTATCTATCTATCTATCCATCCTGCTATCCTATCCTATCCTATCCTATCCTATCCATCTATCTTTCTATCTATCTATCTAATTATATATTATATATATATATATATATATGTATATTTACCTATCTATCGATCTATCTATCTATCTATCTGATTAATCTATCTATCTATCTATCTATCTATCTATCTATTTTATCTATCTATCATCTTTATTTCTATCTATCATCTTTATTTCTATCTATCTGTCTAGCGATCTATCTATATATCGTACTATCCTACTATCCTACTATCGTTCTATTGTACGTACGCGCATAACGTATAATATATATATATATATATATTAGATCGTAAAATATAGAGAGAGTGAGATATTGTCGTGTATGTATTGTCATGTATGTATTGTCATGTACGTATTGTCATATATGTATTGTCATGTACGTATTGTCGTATATGTATTGTCACGTCTACATACATTACATTGCATTACACTACATTACATTACAGTACAGTACATTACATAGTATACTTTCCACCCACGTGTGCATGCACCCAGATGACCAACCACAAACACTTGACCACACCCGCAATGAAGGTATGCTGGTGGTCAGCCAAGTACCATGACATGTATCTGTATATTGTATTCCGATGTATTCGTTCATACTTTTTATGCTTTTTGCACCCTGAAAGAGCCAACAGAAGATATTATTGGCAGGTGGCAAGCTGAGCTTTCTTGGATATGGCCACAGCACCCATATATACTGGCAAAGTCCTCTGCATTCGAGAAAAGACATCTGAAAAAACCGAAATTCGGATGTGTGATGGTTAAAGTTGATGAAAATGGTTCAAACTCCCTATTTTCTGTACGTACCATAGTCCAAACAATGTATATCGTTTATGGTCCTCCATCCCATACTCGGAATTCATATATACATCTATAATTGGTGTATAAATCCCTATTACGGATTGACAACCATCCCCTTTGATGTGAAAATAAGCTATGTTTCTACCATGGCCCACATATGCCCACATATGCCGATATCATATATCATTGTCCCTCAATCCTTCGTCAGAGGTGCTTCTTCTCATAGGACTCCAAGCGAAGACGGGCCGCGGTCTTCAACCTCGACATGGCGATCCTGGTGTCATGGGCAAATGGCTCCTGGTTGATGTTAAATGGCCATTTGGAATCTAGAAGGTACCCTCTGGTAATTTAACATAACTATGGAAAATCACCATTTTCAATGGGAAAATCCACTATAAATGGCCATTTTCAATAGCTATGTTAAATTACCAGAGGGTATACTCCATTTTCAGACAAACCATGACAAACCCATAAATTTATAAATTGCAAATTGAAAAACAAAAGGTAAGAGCACAACAAACAGGATCCAACAGGTCCATCGTAAGTCATAAATCTGGTACCAAATTCAACCAGCTCGATCTGTCGAATCGCAAATTTCATGATTTGATCAACTCGTTGGCTCCAAGGAGCTTATCGGCGCCAGGGCTCTTGATCTGAACCTGCCCAGTCGAAGGGAAAGTTATTATGGGAATTCAACCAGCAAAAAATGAATTGAACCATCAAAATCGGAAAATTTCGGGATTATCGAGAAAATGATCGGGGATGAACTGCGGATATCAGCAAAAACTGTGATTCTTTGATTCTTTGCGGTATGAACCAGGATTACTGGGACAAATAGGGGGGAATACATTTCATGGTGGTAGCCCCTTAATCTGGCCATGGTTTTTCTCAGACCATCAGATCATATCAGATCAATCCCTGGTTCGTTTAACCCATCCCAAGTGAAAAGTCGGAATCACCATCCCACCTTCAGGGAACATCCAAGATGTTGCCCGCCACCAAAACTTAGACCATCCCCAGAGTTCCACAGGTTCCGCCAATTTCGGACTTGTTTTCTAAGACCTCACAGAAATAAATACATATTATATATACATATTATATATACATATTATATATACAAATTATATATACATATTATATATATACATATTATATATACATATTATATATACATATATATATATATAATGATATATATAATATAAATTATATAATTATATTATATATATATATTATATTATATTATATTATATTATATTGTATTATATTATATATTATATATATATTACATATTGTTTGTATGTGTGTGTTGTTCTCTACAAGCTTATCTACAGCTGGATGTTCATCCCCATCCCGAACCTCAAAGGCGCTGCCGTGCTCGTTCTCGGCGATGGTCTCAATCTCCTGAGGCGCCATGGCGGAAGACAACGAAGGCCACGGGTCGCGAGAACTGCGTAGAACACACGTGTCACGGCTGCGGCGGCATGGGAGGTTGTCACTGGGAGATCTGGACCAAGAGGACATAGGTTAGTCCATGATCAGGTGATATTATATTAAATTATATTTATATTTATTATGTTGTATCACATATATATATACTATGATGTATCATATATATCATACTTCATACATATGTTATATATTATATGTCATATATTATATGTTATATTTTATATGTTATATATTATATGTCACATATTATATGTTATATATTATATGATATTTTATATATTATATGTTATATATTATATGATATTTTATATATTATATGTTATATATTATATAATATCGATCATATATCATATATTATATAGTATATATTATATATTATGACATTCCAAACTTCCATTTGGTTCGGTTTGTCATCTGCCCTATGGTCACCCAGCATTGGGAATCCTCAAAACTTGGCCTCATGATTGTCGCTCGCATCAATGGCCCCAATTCATGGCTTCATTTGAGTTAAATTCATGGGTTATTTAACATAGCCATGGAAAATCACCATTTTTAATAGGTAATCCATCTATAAATGGGCCATCTATACCATGGCTATGTTAAATAACCAGAGGGTAAATTCATGGGTTAATGTAATCCAACTTGAAAAAGGCACCGGCACTGTGCTTCTGGAGAAGCTTGCCCGGCTTGCCCCACCGAAATAATTGAAATTCTTAAAGCGGTGTGTCACTTCCAGAGATTGCACTTCCCAGTGAAAGACATTGAAATGGATGTGCTGGTTGGTGCTCTTAAACCACTGAAGAAAAGAAGTCATTGGGGATCATCATGAGGGGAGAAGAAACATCGTTGAAACCACCAAGCCGTTTGTTTGTTGCTACCCACCATAAACCCCCACTCTCATGGGTCAACCCCGGCACTTTTGATGCAGGAAGCCACTGATTGTTATAGCTCCCAGGGACTGCAGACCCTCAGCAGCCAACTTGCCTTCTCTGCCACCTTTGGCACCTGAGAATCCCCTCGCTTTTTGGGGATTCAAAAAGTTTTTTTGTTCGAAAACATGGTACCATATGGTACCCCTAGATCTATTCTGATTCAAATGGGGAAAATGCCAAGCATCAGCTCTGGGCCTTGATTTCGAGTGCATGCAACCGATTTGAACCCCTGCCATGGTATCCCTCATCCGGCACACCATTGAATGATATTGAATGGAGAAACGGTCATCATGCCCCATAGTCACAGTCCCAAGCAGGTGGCGTGATACATCATTTCTTCAATGCTTGTTGGAAGCCTCCAACTAAAGTTCAAAATGTTGTCATACAGACAGGGGTAGAGTTGCCGTCTGGTAAGGAGGGAGTCAATGTTTCTTGAGTCATGGGAAAGATTCAAAAATACCCAGGTAGTGTTCCGGAATGGGTCAAGATCCTGGTACCATGGGTGAACGACACCACAAACAGGAAGGGATATGAAGGGAATCAACGAGTTTGGGATGTGAATCACTACCCATGTAAGCTGCGCTGATTTTTGGAGCCTAGCCCAGGAGATTTCCCCAGTGGCCGCTTTGAAAGCTCTCACCCCGCACCTCCGGCGAAGTGCCACTTGCCGCCATGGCTTAGCTATTTCTGTGGCCCGAACCTGGTGGAGGGTACTGGACAGGTCAGTTGCTCATTCAGTCGCTGTAGGTCGGCCCCTGGGCCACCAAAAATGGGTGTCTGGTGTCAACACTTTGGGATGGTCCCAGAGATGTCACAACTGTGGGAGGAAAGCCGGTGCTAAGGCCCTGTTACTCCTGCGTGCCATGTAGAACCCCCAGCTTCGTGAGCAAAACATGAGCCATTGGTGACAGCGGAACAAAGGCATGGGAGACCAACAAATGGCAAATCCCACTCAAGTTGAAGGCTTGAAAGCTTTTGCAAACAGCAAAGCGTCAAGAATGGATCAAAGCTCCAAAGCTGAAGCCTGATTTGGGTAAGCTCAGCCATGGACTAATGGACCCGCAAGGTCTCTCATTGTCTTTCGGAGAAGCGCCAAAGTGGCCGCTAAGCATCTTCTTTGCCCATCTTTGCCCCTACAAAAACATAGAAAAACCATGGAAAAACAGTCACCTCTATCCACCCTCCAGTGGTTGACCCCCAACGACTTGACCCATCACTTTTCGCCGCGGTCGAACGTCAGAGTTTCTCCAGCAGGAGGACGTTCTGATCATCGAACTTATGATGCGCATCGTGACCTGGTCGTGAGATGGCTATGGGGTTCCCAAATAACTGGTAGACATGGAAATTCCTCCCCTGATAGGTAGGCCGCTCCGGCGGTGGACCCAATCGCTGGGCGATCAGTCAAAAACTCGGTCCCGAAGAGTGAGGTGGAAAATGGCCCAGAATTGAAAACAAAAGCTCAGAATAGCTCAGAGGGTCATGCTTTGTACCAATCCTTCCATCTTGGAGGGGCAACAGTCAACTACTGACAGCACCAGGCTGCCCAGCAATTCTTTGCTGCTTGGAAGAGTAGTCGAGGATCACCTGGTGATGCTATTTTCATATAGGGGAAAACACCAAGAAAACATTGAGTGGAACATGAATGATTCTGCACATGTTAATGTACATGGCTAGTTTGAAAAATGGGGTAGCGATACAGCAATATACACGCGCAAACATTCGGTATCATTTGGTCGGCATCATTTGCTCGTATTCACTCATCAGGATGCTATCACTGGCTGGAAAATCCCCCAATAGCAGCGCTGCATGCGGCCAAAGCAACCATGCTCGCGGTAGAGGAGCCACGCCTGGCCGGTACCAAGTGTCATGGCCGGGAAAATCCCACATTTAGTGGAGGTTTTAATGTGTTTTAATGGGGAAACAAATCATCTCTAAATGTTGGATTAAATGATTGGCACGTTTGATGACATAGATTTGCCGTTGTGTGGAAGAAAAAAACACCCTAGATTACAGGCCATGTTGGATTATATGATATATCAGGTGGCCCCTTACATATAATCATATAATTATGGATAATTACATAATTACATATATACATAGATACATATATACATAGATACATATACATATATGTTCATATATGTACATATATGTTCATATATGTACATATATGCCTATGTATATCTATTTACATATGTGTATATGTATATTATATATAACATATATGTATATTGTATACGTATAAAGGCATGTATACATATAAAAATATGTTTACAATGCTATGTTACAATGCACTTTCTAACCAGGATGCAGATCCAGTCGTGCACCTGTCGCGCGTCTTGGGCTGCAGCCTGCATTCCTTCGCGCAAGGTTTGCGCCTGCGATGCGATGCTGGGAGTCATCGGTCAGCGGGCTTTGAAGCCAGTGATACTTGTATAATCGATAGATACCATTTGGTTATTTAACATAGCCATGGAAAATGGCCCATTTATAGATGGTTTACCTATTAAAAATGGGGATTTTCCATGGCTATGTTAAATAACCAAAGGGTATCTATAGCAACCCAAGTCTTAGAAAAGTTGGAAACCTGGAATTTCTTAGGTAAATGCTCAATATATCATTACCATTCACCATCCTGGAGACACAAAGGTCTATCATTTTGAGGATAGCTACAAAGTGATGTAATGCAATGTAATGCACAGCAAATGTAGCGAAGTCAAATAGAAAACAGATGAATTGATGAAATAGATGAAATGAGACGGGATGAAATGAAATGACACGAAATGGGGATTTATCAACCAGGCTTATCAACTAGTTCCTTCCCGTTCCTGTGAATTGGAGACATTCTTGGAACCCTGAAAGTGAAAGTGAATCGATCCAGAATCATGCCTGTCTGGCATCACGTACAATGTTTGTTGACTCCCTCATTGCAGTACTTGTTGCTAATCCACAAATATTGGGATCTCGGAGCAGTGCCCAAAACCCTCCGTCATCCCCAAGTTATGATCACATCTATTCGCTATGGATGCGTAACATACCATACAAACCATACTTATACACAGACACAATAGAACCTCATACACATCATACATCATCATAATATAATTAGATGTATTGTAACCCCCAAAAGATGCAGAAAGAATTATATATATAAACTTATCACTATTTCAGATTCAGATGATCAGTTACTTGTTGATGTCCATCAAAGTTTACCCTCCGGTAATCCACCATCTATCCACCATGTATAGTCAATTTACCCATTAACACATCCATTCATAGAGGATTTTCCAGCTAGCCACATTTGATGACCAGAGGCTAAATCCATGGTAAATCCATGGTAAATCCGGATTTTTACATCCCAATCCCGGCCCAATCCAATGGAAATCCCATGAAATTCTGGAAAATCCCATGGTTTGGGGTAGTACTGAACCCATCCACTGCCCCGCCCGCACAAAGAGCATCCGCATCTCATCCGCCGCGTTACTGTCGCCCAGCTCCTTGAAGAGAGTCATGGCCTGCAAAAACACCAGGTCGAATAAAGTGGAAATGGGGGAACAAAAACACAAAAAAGTGCTATGAAACTATGGATAAACTATGGATATATAAACTATATGTTAAGAAACACCAAAAAATGGAAAAACACTATTTTAACAGAGGAACCCTCCTAAATTTCAGACAAGCCCAGGTGTGAGGGAAAATTGTCACCGCAAACCATGGAATGAACATCCAAATACAAGTGTATAATATATATATAGACATACGCGGCGTTCCGGCACCATTTCTAGAAGAGATGGCAATGGGAATAGTTTTTTGTTGGGATAAAAATGATGGTTAAACGACCAACCTTTGCAAATGGTGGGATATGTTTTCGGGGATCAGTCATGCTGGGAGCAAAAGAATTGCGACGAACCGAGGTGGGAAGTCCCTTATGAGGGGTAGAATGGGAGAACGGGAAATCATGAGTATATAACCAAAAATTGGCCAGGAAAAACAACGACATAGAAAACCAGTATCGTACGCGGGGGTATTCACCATGGCATTGTATGGGGAGACTGGGAGATGCGTTGATATGGTTAAGAGACAACGGGGAGATCCCCCAAATCATTGGTTTTGAAGATCGGCGGTTCATGGATTCTGACAACCTCCAATAAAAAGGTCGGATAGCCCCGAGCTCGGCAAACAAATGGGTCTTGCAGCTGCTTAGCTGGCAGTTGAGCGGTTCCGTTTTGAAAAACATGGTTTAACCAGCAAGAATATGCAAACTTCGGTTTCAAATGGGATTCAATGATGCTTCACCATCAATCATGAGCTGTTCTTTGTTCATTGTTGATTGGTTTTGGTGGGAAAATCTACAGAAATCCCATGGGTTCTTCCCCAGAGGTGTCCTGTAATTCTCGTAGTCCAAGAGTCTAACCCTAGTTACAGCTGTTCGCTGCAACCCTGACGTTTCCCCACCATGGAATTGCGGAAGGGTTGCGTATTCTTGAAAAGCTATGTCCGTGGACTTTTGAAATGTATATGTAACCTTGCTCAATGTTGAAGTAATGATGTATAATTGTACATATGTGTATCTGTATATTATACTAGGTAGATATTCTATGTAGATGTTTAGTTTGCACATGCGCGCATCGATTCCAAATACTAGGCCCATCATGCCGATTCTGACGGCAAATAATCCCACGTTACGACGTAGTACGAGTAACTGGCGGATTAAACCCCAATAAGTCCGCGATGAACCGTGGTTTAAATGTGACATAACTTAGTTTCCAACCATGTACTAAGTGGGACAATCCACCAAACTTAGTACATACTGGTTAGTAACCATAGTTCCCCCATTTTCAGATGGGATAAACCAGGAAAAAAGGGGACTTACGATGGGATCGATGGGTTAGTAACCTCGATCCGTGAATGAAAACCGACCACCTGGGATCCCCAACTCTGCCAGCTGATTGGATTGCTCGCTTGGGCCTTCGCAACATCAGCTGCCCTGCGGGGCGTTTTAAAGGGATTTCTCCGGGGTTTCCAAAGGCCTTGAGGTTCTGGTGATAAGGAAAATGACATTTCAAGAGATTTCAAACACATGTAGGGACCAAAAAGTGGAGAAATATATCTAGTTTTGATGTTTGAGAACATCGATTTCTCCGGTCGAAGTGCCATTGAGCATCCCGCATTTTTGGACAAACCCATGCCATGGTCAAGACATGGTATATGGGGTATATGGGGCTGGCGGGTATGGTCATCCATCCCGTGGGATTAATATGGATTAATGGGTTGATGAGCATCCTTCCGATGGGTGGTTTCAACCCCGCTTAAACAACAAAACATGTGGGATAATCATGATAATCATCCCAAAATATCCCAAAATGGGATGACAAATTGCAAAAATTTTCACCATCTTCCAACCCACCACCAGCACCTCGAGTGCAAAGGCGCAGGGCGCGGGCCTCCGCGCTTTGCGCGCGCCGTCGATCCGAGTCTATCCCCAACTCATGGCAGGGTCTACCGAGTCTACCGTTGGTGGGATGGGATCTTAAAATTCCAAGACATATCCAAAAACATCAGAAACCAATCCAGATCTCATGGCTGGTTTCCAAAGTTCAATCACTTGGGCCAAAGCCAAAGTCAAATCTTCAATCTCCAAGCCCAAACTTTTCCAGGCTTCATGAAGTCACCCCCCTATCGTCATCCCGTCCAATCTTTTCAGCGGACCTCTCGGCTGGGCTGCTTGGGGTCCATTTCCCGACAGCAAGCTGCGAGCTCCTCAAAATCGTGAGGTTAGAGGTCCAACTGCGGTCTATATTTCTCACACGACCGCAGTATATACATTTCTACCATGCACGAGCATCCTTAGAGCAGTGTGTCTTGCCAGGTGCTCGCCAACTGGACCCGATAGAATCTCAGATGGAATGTCAGAATGCATGTGAGATAAAATGCCAAATAGAATGTCAGAATGTATATATAAATACATATGTATATATATATATATTATATTATATATTATATATATTATATTATATATTATATATATATATTATATATATTATATATATATGTGTGAGAGAGAGATGAAATGTCTGATAGTATGTCAGAATAGATGCCAGATAAGATGTCAGATTCAGATAGAATGTCAGAATCTATGTCCGGAGATATCCCACGGTAATCACACCAAGTAAATTATTTTTATAGCTACAGTGTATGTGTCGGTATTGTTGAGTATGTATCTTATTAAGTTATGATATTAAGTTATGATATCTGAACAGCTGTGTGCTTGTGTTGGATTGTTTGTGCTATCAAAGCTTGTGGCTTCCCCCCTGCCATCATCCTGACGCGTGGTGTTAATTGCGCCTAAGGCGATCCGCTTGAAGAGCCTACAACAACCGTTTTCTCATCTGCTCAAGGATAGCTCGGGATGAATCGGGATGTGGCAACCATCATCACATGTCACCAGAGCAGATCCATTGTCAAGACGCCGAAAGAAAAGAAAGACCCACATCCTAACCTCACATTGAAAGAGACCAAGACCTATCCATTTTGAGCCTATGCAAAGGCACCAACAGCAACGCCTATACCAAGCAATGTAATTTCAGATCGAAATTCTATGGATTAAAGTCTTGTCCTCACACCACATTGGAATACCCTATCCCTACCCCTGTTCTGGACAAGGACT
>Ga0126342_10019835_pt1 | contig 11372 bp, 6 predicted proteins | sample Cyp1metagenome_FD_92528 | JGI IMG/M metagenome (GOLD analysis project Ga0126342, IMG submission 92528) | Coral microbial communities from Lord Howe Island, Old Settlement Bay, Australia - Cyphastrea 1 metagenome | ecosystem: Host-associated > Invertebrates > Cnidaria > Coral ... | reverse complement strand
TAGTGTGAATACTGTGGATCCGTATTCCTTTCCGGTCTGTTTTAGCCATATTCCTCACCTTGTGACTTGAGAGCCTCAGCTACTTCGTGAACTTCAGCCTGCAAGTGCCTTGAGCAGTTGAATATATATATATATATATATAGAGAGAGAGAGAGACAGGGACATGGGGACACAGAGAGAGAGAGAGAGGGAGAGGGAGAGGGAGAGGGAGAGGGAGCGAGGGAGAGACTCAGAGCCGCAACCACCTTTCTGTCCATCAGTGGGCTCGCTCTGCCATCCATGAGTCACACAAAAAACCTCCTATAGGTTTCCTGTCTTTGAAACTTCCGCCGCCTTGTGCGGCACTACTGGTAGAGCTTTATCTTCAACACCAATCCAACTCGTCTTTGCACATGCAGCTCATTGTGGGGATAATTTCCCATGATTTTCTGCTAGTATTGATAATTCATCCACATTAACCCCCATCATTATGCGACCATTTTTGATGGTTACTCAACCTACCCAACATCCCAACTCACCAACAAAGCTTTGCCATATGAACCCCGAATCCCATACAAATGCCAATTACCCTTGAAGCTTTTCATTGCCAATCTTAGATACCCTGCAAAAAAATAAATTCTTTGCCGGTTAGTAGATATGCCCATTAATACCAAGAGACTAAAGGATTAGAGTATCCATGTAAGATTGACCTAGCTAATAATTTTAATAACCCATCCACTCAGTGTTCAATTGTTTCTTAAGCGCTGAGCTCCCCAACAGAGGCGAACCCAATCGAAGCCCCGAGAAGATAAACATCGACAGTCCTGGTGATGGAGCTGTACGGCAAATCTTTGATGGGCCACTGAATTAAACTTTCATCTGGTACCCATAATCATCCTGAAGTAGAAGATGGAATGGAATTTATCTTCTTCAATTTTTAATGATGTTTTTTGCCATTTTCATATTCTATCTGCTCGAGGATGACTATATATAAGAGTATGCACCCGTTCATTGTAACCTATCAAAATATATTTAAAGTATCAAAGTGCACATCCAAGGCTGACGCAGATTCTTTTCACCAACCCTGTGCTGAAGATTCACCAAGGCAAGTGGCAAGTGAACCAGCCCCAGCTTGGGGAAATCAACAAAGTAAATGGGCTGGAGTTTCACAGGACGAGGCCCCCCAGTGATGTGAACGTTGGTTTATAAACCATGAAGGTATCCCCATGAATACTATGAACTAGTTCGTTATATCTACCATAAACCTTTGTTAAATTCAGCCACTGAAATACGGTGTTTCTGAACGCTATCGACTGGGGGCCCCATACTGCAGCTATGTTTGATGACCAGAGGGTGGATTTAGCAAAGATTGCGATGGAAAACAGAAAGTCTATGGATTTTAAGAAGCAAATGTGGGGCTTCAACAAGAAGTGTGGATTTATTCAAGAAAACATTGCTTTTGAATCCACTAAAGTTGGAATCTAACAGGTGTACTGTAATATTTCTTCAAGACTGCACACAAATTCCACCTTCATTGACCCATGAAAATGGCAAATCATACCAAGTTCTATGAGACAAATCGCAATTCTGCTGGCTAAAATTGAGATTAATCCCAGTCACAGATTCTTTTGTTATAAAACGAATTCCAGTTATGAAAACATGTTAAAACAGTGCCAATCTTAGATATCCTGCAAACAACACATACATTCTTAGCTGGTGAATCCCATTGGTACCTAGAAAGACTAACCAGGATGAGTTTCTACCCATAGAAAAATTGACCTAGTTATGTCTGGATAGTGTTTCTGGGGTAAATAAACCATCATAAATCAGCTCTAAATCCCTTTAAACATCACAATGTTTCTTGGTTGAAAACCACCATACAATCATCCGACAACATGGTCATCCGATGGTCATCCCATCTTGAAAATCTGGGCCCCCGAATGATTTCAGTGGCTGAATTAACAAAGGTTTATGGTAGATATAACGAACTAGTTCATAGTATTCATGGGGATACCTTCATAGTTTATAAACCAAGGCTTCAAGGTTCACATCACATTGCCAATCAGCCAGATAGCCTGCAAAAAATGGACCAGATTCTTTGCTGGTGAACGTAGATATTCCCATACCAAAAGACTAGTTGGGACTAAAGTACCCATGCAAGATTGACCTAGATCACTGGGGGGCACCATCCTGTATGAAAGAGCATTTTCAGCGAGCTATTTGAGTTGGGTCAGCAGTTGGCGTATCTCCAAGCGAGCGCCTGGACGTTGAAGACCGCGCAGTGCCAGCGCAGTGTCTGGATGTGCAAAGTCCAAGAGCAACGGCAACACTCCAAGCCTCAGAGCTTTGATGCCACCAATGCTGATAGAATTGGATTATAAGCCATAGGATCCATGGTGCTGGTATATACGCTAACATTTGGGGTATGGGGTATATTGATGGGATCCATGTTACCATATATAGCAGCACCATGGATCCTATGGGTAGTGGAGATTAAATCTGGCTGACATGTTTGGGATACTATCAACCATGGGAATCTCAACAACCGACAAAAATCGGCACAGTAAAAGAAGATTCATGTTCCAAACCACCAACCAGTTTCCCATAATACTTTGATTGCTTTAACCGACTTTAACCTCCATTTATAGATAGGATTTTCCAGTTCGCTATGTTAGTCATAACCAGATGGTAAATTTCTGGCCGAATAATACAGATTCGCTAACCTGGAAATAGCTGAAACAAAGATTCCCCGAATCCCAACTTTCATTTCAGTGACGTCACAGAGAGGTCACGTCGTTTTTTTCATCCATAGATGGGATATGGAGATTACCAATCCATAGGGGTCCCCTTGAATCATCCATTTAGCTCGAGGGATTTTCTATGAAATAAAGCATCCAGCGATAAAGGGGTACCTTCATTTACGGAAACCCCCATATAAGCATTTTTTAAGCAACTTGATATGATATGTGGATGTATTGAGATGGTGATTGTGCGTGTCTGAAAATGGGGTCTGCCGGGTATGCCTTTCACAAATGCCCGCAGCAGGCCACTCGAAGTACGGTAGTAGAACATCAGGTACTTCCGGGCACAAAGTCGTGGGTGAACATCCTGGGGAAGTGACTTTCTTCATGAACAGCCTCGTGTGTCTGGCCTCGTTCTCGAAGCGCTACACCTTCCCGGTGGTCACGGTGCTTCGTGGTCAAGGACTCGATCACTGCGCGGGCGCGAACTTTTCCTTCTGTGCGAGCCTAGGACCGGAACTAGGACTCTGGTAATTTAACACTATTGAATATGGCCATAGAAATAGTTGATTTCCCTAAGCAAAAATTGTGTTTTTCCATAGTTATGTAAACGTTGGCCAGAGGGTAGGACTCTGTACACAAGTGGAAAAGAACATTGATTAATCAGAGGACTTTGGGGGCACCCTATGTTCGAACATCCTGAGCGATGTGACAAGTGCGGTTTGATTTAGTGGGTTACCATCTGGTAAACTAACATAACTATGGAAAATCACAATTTTCAATGGGTAAATCCACTATAAATGGTCATTTTCAATAGCTATATGTTAAATTACCAGAGGGTACTTCCAGCATCTCTTGGATCTGGCTACCCTCCATCTTCAAAATTCTCTCGGCAAATGATTCAAACATATTAAAACTATTGGACATCCCCAGTTTTGGGGATGATTCTCCCTATGAACATTTGAGGGACGCCCACTTCATTTTTGATGGTTGATCATCATCTTCACTGTTAAAAATGACCATAATCGGGAATATACACCATTTTCAATAACTATATTTAAGGAAAAGTGCAACTTCTCTTTGGTCTTGGTTCTTAAATGTTCTTAACACTTTATTTTGACTGGGTGGTCATGGTCGGTTATTTTTGGAGATATCCTTGATGGCATAAAAATATCATGCCCCTTTTCGGGTTGTGTAGCCCCCACTGTCATTGGTACTACCTCGCATGTTGAATCCGCATTGAAGCTGTTTGACACATATTAAACCATTCTTTCTGTTGCTTTGTTCTCGTCCACTTAGACTGAGTCGTACTTGTCTTAGATAGTATACTGGTATAAAATCCTTGCAAATCAGCATTGTATAAAATCCTTGCAAATCTTCACCCATGTTCTCGGTCAAACCTCCATTTGTGAAGATGAAAACCCAATTGTTGATGATGAACTGCCAATGTGTGACACGTGGTCTTCACAACTGGTATTGGCTGATGGGCAAATCCCACAATGCAGGGCCCCCAAGTTGTAAGTTGAACGTTGGTTTATAATCCCATCTAACTATATATATATATAATATATTATAATATAGTTATTACATGTTCTCACCACCATAAACCCAACACTTCACCAACTTAGTTCAACCAGCGGACTAGCGATCAACCGTGGCCTAAAGGGTGCACCACCTTGCACAAATCACATCCTCCCTGCGCCCTGCGCGACCTGCCTTGAGACAGCCCCCGAGGACGAGGGGAAGCCCAAACGAATGGCGCTTTTCGCAGACGGGGCGAGACCTCATGCGGAAAAAATACCACGGGGGGATAAATCATCCAATCCCAATTCGGGAACTGCAGCATCTTCATAACTGGCCAAAATTCAGTAGAATAATAACTAAAACTAAATAACTATATGCATATTATGGACTGTAAAGAAAGATGGTGGTTTTTGTTGCAAACATTTGCAAACATGGATGATATTTTGAACTGGCAAAACTGCGAACATCTTGCTTGTTTGGCTTGTGAAATGATGGAAAGCAGAGAATATACCCTCTGGTAAACTAACATAGCTTTGGAAAATCACCATGTTTAATGGGAAAATCAACTAAACATGGGCCGTTTTCCATAGTTATGTTAGTTTACCAGAGAGTACAAAAAATCATTCTGGTGTCACCAACTGCACATATCTCTTGATCTTTTTACAAGTATCCGAGTAACAATGTGATACAATGTGAATGTACCCATGAGATTGGCTGGCGAAGCGGAATTAAATCAAACAAACATTAGGGAACAGCAAAATTAGAATATATAATTCTCTATATATATGTAATTAAATATGTATATAATGATATATTTATAAATGTAATTATATTTTAATGATATATTATATATAGTTAAAAAATATATTATATATATCCTAAACAATTCAACCAGTCTTGGAATGATTCCCCTCAGCATCTTAACCATCATTGAGGATGTCAGATGGATGGGGGTTTCCTAAAATAGGGATACCCCAAGCTTGCTTGGTTTCGCCCGTGTACTCTTATTGAGATAGACTTGAAACACACTGAATTTCACAGTGTTCACAATCTGCTGCTATTTCATTGTACTGGTTGATAATAAATACATCCCACAATGGATGGTAACAATCCCAAATATATTGGGTATAGTATAAGGCCGCATAGTCATCAACCAACAGGGGTTTCGAACACTGCTTATTTGAGCGGTCCTCTAAGCGCTGTTGACTTTCTATTCGAAACAAAAAAACTGACCTTCCGCCATGGCTTCTGCGCAACTTACACACCACAGTGTTGACATGACTGTTTCAGGGAATAATCCACTTCCACGCATATGGGTTTCGCTCTCGGGAAGGCAACTTAGTTAAATAATCCCCATACAAACACCTTTCACTGAGGTTTTTGCTGCTTCTCTTTTGAAAAAACACAAGTTGCTTCTACATGAAAACCAATGTTACTTCAGTTTATTCATCCCGCACCTTTTCCTGGAACTTCATTGGTCTGTCAAATTATTTTGGCCATAGTTTAGTCCATAACCTATTCCATAATTATATCGTTTAACGCATGTCATAACTCAAGTCACGGCAGGTTATAAGTTAACTTGCAGACTGAACACTTTCCCAAACACCCAGTTTTTCACGGCAAAAGCCAGCGCTGCTTTCTGTTTTTTTTTGTTTTTTTCGGCCAGCAGGTCCTATGTCCGCCTGGTACAGAGGGCCGCAGCCGTAGGAAGCCCAGATCCAGTTGATGAAAATCTGAACATATCTGAATCACAAAAACATCATGTGTTTCAGTAGTATGGCAGGTTAGAACGAAACCTTCCAACCAAATTTGGAGTGCTTCCCATTTTGCTTACTTGAAATCTTCCGGATTTCTTTTTATGCTCAAAATCCCTAAAAAAATCAGTCATGACCAATGGACCGCCATGGTTTCACTCTACCAACAGATCGAAAAAACGGCCCTTTTTTGGGTGACACGGGTGATTGCGGATATCTGCGGATGGTCCTCTCAGCTGATCAAATAGTGGATATTAATGTGGATAGATTGTCTGGACTATAGTAGCAATTGATCTTTCATTATGAATAACTATATATCAATGTCTATTATACCATGGTAATTCATATGATACCATATATAGTTATTCATATCAATGGTAAATGATAACAGTGGGAAAATATATATATATATAATTTTGAATAACTATACTAGTGTACCAATGATATGATTGAAAAATGGATATGATAGAAACGGATCACTAGTAATAGAAAACGGTAAGAGCAATAGTAATCTACAATCATGGATATAGTACTGGGTGGTGGTTTCAGCCCCTCTGAAAAATATTAGTCAGTTGGGATGATTATTCCCAATATATGGAAAAATGAAAAATGTTCCAAACCACCAACCAGAATTGATTATATGATTATGATGTGGAATAAGCGGATAAAATCCATGGATAAAGAAATAGATTCTGGATACGATTATCAAATAATGTAATGATTATCATTCATTACCACTAATAGTTATCAAATAGTACTATGGTAACTAATGGTATAGTATATGGATTAATGATATATCAAATGATTTATATAATACATATCATTTGGTATAATATCCATCTATAATTGTATAATGGTAATAGTAAGCCCCAGTAACGATAGTTACAAATATCATAAACCATAGTTATTGGAGTTATAAACCAGCTTAGCTATCTTGGGGGCCTCACATTGTATCAAATAGTGGATAATGGTAATAGCAATGGATATAATACTTCATACAACTTCAATCACCAACGGATTTTTCCTAGATTGCAACATCGTTGCAATGAATCCGTTCAAATTATGGAATGCAAGTGCTTTGATCAGTATCATCAAACATAGGGCATTACAATACAAGTATGAAGATATGAAGATATGAAATGAATATATGAAATACAAAGGACTTGCATTGTATTATGTTATGAAATACACATGTCCTATGAGTCTATGAGTATTACCTTATATTATGAAGATAAGACATTGCATTGTATAACTCAAATACTGTATAAGAATGCCATATCTTGTATTCATGAATAGGCATCCAATGGTACGAAAAAAACAAAGGTTTTGTGTAATTATACAGTACCAATCTTTGATATCCGGCAAAAAAATCAGTCCTTAGCCGGTGAACGTAGATAATCCAATTGATACCGAAAGACTGAAGGATTAGTTTCTACCCATCTAAGATTGATCTAGGAATGGATTACAACATATTACAACTAATTCCAGATAAACCATGATAAACCGATATTTGATCCCCCGTGACGTATTTACAAACTTAATTCACACAATGTGAGGCCCCCAAGATAACTAAGTTGGTACTGGGGTTTATAAACCAACTTATAACTGGGGGACCTCACATTGTATCAATGAGATTGTGCCCCCTGCCATCCGCATGCTGAGGGATCATTGCAGTCCCGAAAATCGGTGCTTTGTCGATGCCTTGAAAAAGTTGGCCAGCACAGAACAACTGCACAAACTAGGCCAAAGTTCACCAGTGAAAACTCGCATGAAACCATGTCAAAGCAAAATAAAACACAAACACATTGGACTTGGACACATGGAGGTTTCCCAGAATGGGGGGGGACCGCAAAATCGTCCAATATTGGTTATTATCAATGGGAAAACCAACTAATGGTTTGGGGTACCCGTATTTCCCACGTCAATGCTTAGAGCTATCCAACAAAGCCATGAACCCATTTTTCGATGTTCATCTTCAAAGCCATTGGCCACGGTTCCATGTGAGATTTCGCCAAAGGCATTCCATTCCGTCACTGTCCGTTGCCAAAAGCAGTTGAATCAGATGATCCCTGAACTTCGTGAAGTCTCTGTATCAGAATCATAACTCCAAAAATAAGTGAGCAGTGTTCAATTCCATTTTCTCCTGGCTAGGAAAGGAGTTTCGAGTTCATGAAAGATGATAATCCCCAGGGCAGCATAACCATGTGTAACCCCCTGTAGTCACCAATCAAGAGGAGTTTTGAACACTCGTACATTGACCCAAGTCCTTGTTGATTGCTGATTTTTATGCGGATTCAACCGGGTAGTCAAACTTGGGCTAGCTCCTCAGGGCCGAATAGGAAAAAATCTAAAAACTATGAACCTAGAGCTCCGAACAGCTCCCTCCGTCACCGGATGGTAAGCCCCATTTTTGGTACCCTCTGGTAGTTTAACATAACTAATTATGGAAAATCACCATTCATAGTGAAATTTCCCATGAAAAATGATGGAACCCACGGTTATGTAAACGTTTACCAGAGGGTACCTCTCACCCTGAGTCACCAACATTCTCCCAGGATGTTCTGTAAAATTATGCCTGCATAGCCATACAATGTGAAGCCCCCAAGATAGCTAAGTTGGTTTTTAACTCCAATAACTATGGTTTATGGTACTTATAACTAGAGTTACTGGGGCTTATAAACCAACTAATAACTGGGGGGCCTCACGTTGTATGGGACCAACTCGCACATTTCAGGTGGTGAAACACCAGTTCTTCATGTTTGAAGATCATTATTCTGATGTTATAGGGATGACTAATTGGGGCTACCGGGCTACCACAAAATGGATCAAAATGGATGGTTTATAGGGAAAATTCTATTAAAATCTGGTTGGTGGTTGGGCTCTACCCAACGATGACATTTTAACCAACCGAATGGAACAAAACATGTTCCAAACCACCAACCAGTTTTGAATATGTTTGCACAAAATATCCCCTATCTTCGGTTTTCACATTCCAGTTGGTAAAAAAATCTGGTAAACTAACATAACTATGGTAAATCACAATTTTTAATGGGAAAACTCACTATAAATGGCCATTTTCCATAGCTTTTTGTAGGTTTACCGGGCCGGGTAAAAAATCCACAAAACCCGTGATTTTCCAGTTGAATCCCGGGATTTGTTTCAAGGCGGAATTCCATTCACATCCAAACATTGCCAATCAGCCAGATACCCTGCAAAAATGGACCAAATTCTTTGCGTTTTTTTTTTTGAACGTAGATATTCCCATTAATACTTTAAAAGACTAGTTAGGATTAGTTTGTATCCATGTTTCAGATTGACCTAGCAAAGAACCATGGTGTATCTGGTGGTACCCCCGATATCCTCATGGATGCAGCTTTTTGGATCATCTGATCAGATCCATTGGCACGCATTGGGCCCTTGGGACCCTTGGAATTCTTGGATCCCGGGAATCCTTGCGATGTCTTCGATGGTCAAGTGGTGCTTCTGCAACCTTGGTGCAATGGGTGTTGAACAGTGCAATGTGAGGCCCCCGGCCACGAGAGAGCTAAGTTGGTGCAAATAACTCCAATTTCACTATGGTTTATGGTACTTATAACTATAGTTACTGGGGCTTGTAAACCAACTTACAACTGGGGGGCCTCACATTGTGGAGAATTTGTGAATGTCCTGCCGCTTTGTCTGAACTAGGCTACCCCAAACGTTGACTTGTTTATCATCATGATTCCTCTTTGAAGTCGACACATTGGATATACATGACGATGATTCACGTTAATCAGAGTTAACATCATTTAACTCCCTACAGACTGGAGCTTGGGAATAGAAAGAACTCGGCCTTGTCCTCTTGTTATATGATCCCCTTGTTTCAGCAGTCAATGACTGGAGCCTCCGATCCGATCCGATCAATCCGATCCGATGGACGATTCCTCGAAATGGCGTTGCTGCACTCGGGTCATCTTGTCCTTGATGAACAAATTCAATGTCTGTGCGGTGGCGAGCTCCTAGCGACAACGAGACAACGATGCGGAACGCAGGTAGGAATGCCAGGGGATGGTCTCACCCATTGTGAGGATGAAACCGACCATGTTAAATCAATGGGAGATCTCCAGGATCCTAAAATGGAGGTACGTTCGTAACATATAAGGCCATATTTTGCTGGGATATTCCCTTACATAGGCCTTATATAGGCCTTATATATGGTAGGTACCTCCAATGAATCGGTTCCTGAAATGGCCATTGATGTTACAGGGTTAGAAGTGCCATGGGATATCATGGGGAAATCAGCACTAATAAACGTGTGGTTTTGCCAAGTTTTGAGACCCGAACTGAACCCCAATTACATTGGAGAAGTCATGATGCAAAAAGGGTTTGGTTAAAATTGAACATGTTGAGCGTTTGCTTGTTGGATTCCTTAGATACATAAACAGTTCTGCTGGTTAACACGCAAATTCTGATAGACTTCAACAGTTTTAAACTCCCTACTGAGGAACAAATGCCACAGAAACAAACACAAAGTAAACACATGATGAACCATTGGATGGAGTGGGGTACAAGATTTTGAGGCAAGCAAAATTTAAGAAACGTTGACATATACGGTATTGAACCAATGATTAGGTGGCGATTTGGGTTGGTGGTCTGGTATCCTAGGGTGAGTCACGGTCCTCTTGACAGGGGGCTCTTTGTCACCCATAAAAAAAAATAAAATAAAATTGGAGCCCCAAGTAGTCTATATATTCCACTATATCCACATTCTATCCCCGTTAAATCCCAGTAAAGCACCATCTTCGATGGTAAAACCAAGCCACTCCAGATTGGTTGCCATTGGCTTCATCCATGAATCGTCTCAATTTCCATTAAATCCCATCAAATCACCCTTTTTGATGGTAATTCCCATGGTAGTTACATCCATGATTCATGTCAAGATTGTCCTTGTTCGGAAAAATAGATGAGATGGTTCGGTAGACAATTCTCTATTCATTTATCTACTGATTGCTATGTGGAAGACCCCTCTATTTATCAACCAACTAGTGGGGTAAAAGAACCAGTGCTAATCCCAATTTCTTGGGGTCGTTGAACCACCAACGAAGCACCATATTCCCTATTAGTGGGGCCCCCTAGTCATACCCTCTGGTAATTCAACAGTTTGCTATTGAACATGGCCATTTATAGTGGATTTTTCCATTAAACATGGTGATTTTCCATAGTTATGTTAGTTTACCAGAGGGTAAGTTTGTTTATAACCCCATCTAACTAGTTGGGAGCCTCGCTGCAGGGCGCCTGGTTGTTTTAGACGTACCGTCATGTAAATTCCATTGGAATTGTGGCTGCAGATGCGCAAGAGCGTTTTTTTCCACTCCAAAAACTACTTTCAGTCAGC
>Ga0126342_10019834_pt1 | contig 11372 bp, 14 predicted proteins | sample Cyp1metagenome_FD_92528 | JGI IMG/M metagenome (GOLD analysis project Ga0126342, IMG submission 92528) | Coral microbial communities from Lord Howe Island, Old Settlement Bay, Australia - Cyphastrea 1 metagenome | ecosystem: Host-associated > Invertebrates > Cnidaria > Coral ... | reverse complement strand
GAACACGAACAATACCAACACCAACAACACGACCAACAACACCAACACCACCAACAAACCCAACCACACCAACAACACTAACAACACCAGAAACACTACCACCACCAACAACACCAACACCACGAGCACCACCAACACCACCAATATCACAACCACCACCAACCCCAACCACATCGCCGAAGCCTTTTAGTCGCTTTTAGCAGACTCCCCTTTATATTTTTGGAAAGAAAATGGCCGCGTCGCTTTTACCAGACTCCACTTTATGTATTTTTCCCTCCCCTCTCCCCTTTATTTTTTCTTCGGTTCCTTTTTTGCTTAACTACCTTTCGTGTTCCCCCTCTCAAATTTATTATATTAATTCGTCGAAAATTTAAAGATTTAAATTTATAACGATTAATTATTCCTGTAGGATATAAATTATAATTTATTAATTTAATTTAATAATATTATTTCGAATTATTCCTATGTTAAAAAAATATTTTTTAAATATATTGATTTTTATTCCTATCGTAATTCCCCGTTGTTGGAAATAGCGGGCCGACCCTAGTATTTTATATTATGTTTTATTTTTTTAATAATAAATTTATATTGAGGAATTCTTATGGTAGATATAGAAATTGCTATTTAAGAAGGGTGCATTAGTTGGGTCGCGGAATTTTTTTTGTAAATTTCCGTATAAAATTATTTTTATTAAATTTTAATATAAATTTCGATTGTATAGGTTTGTATAAAGTATGTGGTATAAGTTTCGTTTGTAATTATTTATTTATAAATTTCTAAATAATTTTTTTTTTTTTTAATATTTATATATATATATTAATTATATAGGCTCGTATAAAATATGGATTTATTAGCTATATTTTATAAGGGATTAGTAGTATTTTACCTATAAATTTTACTTATTTCTTTCTAAAACTATAATTATATTAAGTTTATGCCCGTACCCTGGACTTATTTTGGTTTGTGATGTTTTATCTGCAAATTTTTGTATGAAGTGGCTCTTCTGAAATTTTGATATGTATTTTGAATACAGATTTTTTTAAAAAATAGAAATTATGAATTTATTTTGCGGTATTTTACATATAAATTTCCGTATATTTTTTTTTTTAAATATTGATATTATTTATTTTAATTAAGTAGGCTCGTATAAAATATGGACCTATTTTGTTATATTTTATATAATGTTTTATTTATAAATTTCTATATATATTTTTTTTAATATTGATATGTATTTTTATTGTATAGGTTCGTATTAAATTTATGTTTGTTTTCGGGATTTATTTTGGTTTGTTATATTTTATTTTAAATTTTTGTGTAAAATATTTTGTTTGAAATTGTTGAAATTTTAATGTATGTTTCGAATGGGATTCTGGCAGAAAGTAAGTATGGGCCGCAGGTTTGTTTCCTGGTACTTTATTTAAATATTTCTACATAAAGTAATTTTAAAAAAATCTTCGTATATATTTCGATTGTGTAGGCTCACACGTAGGCTCGCAACAAAATCTGTGCCCGCATTCTGGGCTTATTGTGGTCTGCGGCATTTTACTTGTAAATTTCCTTATAAAATACTTTTTTATTTAATATTAGTGTGTATTTAGACCGCGTTGGTTCGTACAAAGTGTGGTCCTAGTTCTTGGATTCGGTCTTTTTGTTTTTAATTTTGATTATTAATTATTACTTTTTTCCTCCTTCTCAACATCATTATTTTCACTATCATCATCTTCGTGCCCCTTCATATCATTATCCTTAATATTATTATCCTTTATTCTATATTTCGCAATATCGTTCTCCTCCACCTCATCTACCGTAACATTCTTATCCTTTTCCTTATTCTTCTTAAAATTATTATTCTTAATATTATTATCTACCTCCTTCTTAATATTATTATCCTCTACCTTGTCCTCTTCCATTTTATCTTCCGCATTATTATCTTCATCCCTATCCTCCTTAATATCATCATCCTCATCATTATCCTCTTTGGTCTTTAGCATTGTCATACCCCACATTATTTTTTTCTACCTCATTATCCTTAATATTATTATTTTTATTATTATTATTCATAATATTGTTATCATTATTATTCCCATTATTATTATCAATATCTTTTTTTTCCTATATATAATTATCTTTATTATTATTATTATCCTTATTATTATTCTTATTATTTTTATCTTCATCGTTATTATTATTTATTTTTTTTTAATCTCCTTATTCTTAATATTATTTTTTTAATTCTATTATATTTATTATTATTCCTCTTAGTATTATTTTCCTCCACCATATTAATTTTTATTTCTCCTTCCGTATTTTTGTTATTATTTTTATTTTTTTTTATATAAAATATTATTTTATTATTCTTTTTTTTTTGTTTTATATTATCTTTTTACTATATTAATTGAGGTTTCCTGATGGGGGAGTATATTTTTGAAATACATTATATATTTAATTTATTCAAGGCAGTAACGGAAAATTTTAAAATATGAAGAAGCCTATAGAAGAGGTTGGTTGGTTTCTGTATCTATATTGGTGTTTTGGTATAGTTTTTATGTAGTTTGTTAATTAAATAATATAATATATTTTATGAAGTGTAGAGTAATTTTCGTATAATTATAATTGGGGTTTATTGAAATCTAATTTCGTATAATATTATTATTATTAATATAATAAAATGAATATTAATTTTGGGTTTTTGCCAAAAATAAATTTAGTTTTAAAATTATATTTTATTTTTTAAAAATAAATTATTTTAATAATATTTTTCAAAAATATATATATATGATTTTTTTTGTGTTTTTATTAAATATATCCTAATATTTTTTTATTTTATTTTATTTTTTTTTGGATCAAGGATGTTTTCCATATTATTATCTTTGTTGAAAATGTCCTTTTTCAACCTTTTTGATATTAAAAAAATTATACAAAAAAATATCTCGGTATAATCGATATTATATAATGGGAAAATTTATCTCTTGATATAAATATATATTATAAAATATATGGAAAATAAAGTACAACAAACATTCCCAAATAAAAATTGAAATCCAGCTCCAAAAAACAAGGCAAAGAAACCTTATTCTAAGGAGGGAAATGATGAAGCATCACATCTTGGGATGGCCAGTTGTAGTCCAGGAATTACATAGGACTCTCAATACCCAAAACAATTTCATCCCAAAAAAAAAACATTCGCTGATGAAACGCCCAAACGCAACCGCCCCACTACAAGAAATAATTTCATTTTCTTCTTGAGCCCGTTTGAAAAATCTTATGCCCCTTTTTCATCTTGGAAAAATTTTCCCATATATTTTATTCTGATCGAACCCTCGCAAGACGCTGTTGATATTTTTTCACTGAGTGACATGTCAATGTTTGCCAGAGGTCATGGTTTTTCCAAAACTGTTCCATACGGGCTTTCTCAAACAGCATTTTTTGGAAATTCATAGTGAAATATTTTTTGCAAAAAGCAGATTTTTCCAAACAGGCACACAATTTTCTTGGAAATGCAAATTATCCTATCGGTGCAATTAATTATGCGAAGTGTGTTGTCAGGTGGTATGCTACTGTGTGATGAGTGGGTATCTCGAGCTGTTTCTTTCGTGATTTGATTTTGCTTTTGTTCATGGTTTGGGTTTCTTCCCTTCAGGCCATGGAAATAGATCGCCAACACTCCAATCCAAACCACTTTGTACGTAGATTTAAATTTCATGTCTGAAGGAAAAAATCATTGGGAACCAACCAACTCCAAATATGAATCTGCCAAAAAATAATTTGCATTGAATAAAAAACTCATGTGGAAGTGTAAAAATAAATTACCATCACAGTAGTCAGCCCCCAAATGAAAAGCAAATCCACATTTTCACATACATCCACTGTGCACAAAAAAAACTTAATAGTGGTCTGATGATCAGGGCCGGTCGGCGGTTTTGCGTCAAAGTGGGTAGGCTGGTGCAAAAGAAAATTCCGGTAGTTCTCCAGTCTGCCTCCTGTGGGTCGGACCTGCGTGGGGTAGTGTTTTTTTGTTTTTCCATTTGTGTGCATTCCTGCTGTTTTTTTTCTTGCTAACTGTTGCTCAATATTTTTTTCTGCTCCCTTTCAGTTGCTTCCCTGCTGCCATCAGTGTGGGGTCATTCACAAAGATTTTTTTTTTGAATTCAATACCTACGTTCCAGACAGATAACATTAATTTTGAATTAACATATTGAAAGACAAAAAAGAGAAAATCAAAGTTTGCAGGACATTGAAAAGATTAACCGCATGCGCAGCAATGGCATGAGTCCCAGCATCCGCGAGGCAAGCCGTAGCTTGTCGCTGCCACAGCCACGCAACAACTCACCAGATCTGTGGAGTCACAAGGTTACATTGCGGGCCCGTGCTTCAAGGGTGGAACGCACAACAGACAGAAACATTGGCCAAGCGGAGTAGCCCCACGAGTTACCGCCGCTAACGCCGTGGTTGCCTTTCGCTTCCAAGGCAGAGGGGGATCGAGGGGTGCGTTTGTTCGGCGATGACTGAAAATTTGTGCCCAAATACATTACTTGTGAAATTCATAACCAACTAGTTTTCTTGTGTTCGATCAAGTCATGTCAAGGGATCGGACAAAAGTGGTTGACCATACCTGTGTCACATGTGGAAGGGTTTTGTTCACATTCTGTTAGAAAGTGTGTTCGGGAACACATAATCAGAAATGGAATGGCAGTCAGACAAGCAATGGAAATAGCATGCAGACAAGCTTGCTTTTTTCAACACGACAAAAAAAGGTGCTTGGTGTGAGGCCTCGCTTGTTGATACATTTTGCGGTGCAATTGTGTTTGTTCTTCACGTGCGAGAACAAGAAGGCGGGTTGCAAACTTAGCGTATTAGTTCGGCCGGTGTTATTTTACCAATGCCTGTAACTATCGAAGCCGGCCAGCTCCCGACTTTGGGATATGTACCAGTCCAACATACCTGCAGATATATAGCAAGCTTTGACCCGGGCTTTGGCTACGATCGCCCACCGCAATAATATTTTTTGATGTTACCTTAGATAGTATTATATGTATTATTTTTTGATGGGCGAAAACCCCAATGGGTTGGGCCTTATACCCTTGACCGTTTGGAGAGGAGGTAACTTGACGGGGAGCATAAAAAATTGTCGGAAACCCGTCCCTAATTTCCTAATAATTTTCTTGGGCCGTTATCCGCAAAGGAAGGGCGAGATCTGGCCAACAATTTGGGCCGAGAAGGCTTTGATAACCAATATATATTATCCTGCAATCTGAAGGTTTGTACCCCTTCAACCTTGAAATTGACTGCCAGCATGGAAGCCTTGCACCCCCAGAGCTTCCCGCCACCTGTCACTCCTTGGCAAGACCTTTTTTTGGTGCCACAGATTGTGCCTGAATTGCTGGCCCGTTCTTTGCGTGCTTTTCCTGCCGAAACAAACAGCCCCAGGACCCACCGACGCCCTTTTGACACAGCTTGCTGCTATGGTCAGCTTGGTTTCCCAAGGAATGGCCCCGACCACCATTGTCGGTCAGTTGCTGTACCATCTGGTGGTGGCTTCGGTACAGGGAGAGGCTCGTCACTATTTCTGGCCTTGGCAGGTTGGTATTGGAGTCAATGGGGGGGAAAAGAAGGTTGTGTATACGAACCGAGCCTGAATACAGAGGAATAGCTCCTCGTCCCAGAAGGTTCTGGTGAAAATTAATTTTGTCAATGTCTTTACTTGTGTAAGCCATGAAGTTGCCTTTTCTAAAATCACTGCCAAGTTTCTTGATCTGACCCGTTTTACCTGGTATTGTCAAATATCCACTATGTTTGCGGTTTCGTTTTTTTTATCCTGGAATTTTCCACTGGGTTGCAGCAAGGCGACACTTTCAGCCCCTTGCTTCTTGCTGCAGCCATCCATCCCATTGGCCAACACATTGTGGGCCGAGTGCCTGGCCCTGCTTGGCTGGAGAGTTAAGCGCTTTTGCGGTGGCGCCAGTTCACGTCCAGAAGCAAGACTCCCTTTGGTCCGAAACCGGTTTGGGGGCCAGGGAATTCCCAGCGTGCGTGGCTACCCACCGATGTCTTGGTACCCCTTTGCGATGTAATTGTTGACTGTTTGTCCTATCACACTGCTGTTTGTGTCTCCGGTCGCGAAGGACAGCAGCGGCTTTTTGTCGTTCGAGATGTGGTTGACCACTGGACATTGGGTTCTTGGCCGCCCCCATTTGTATTTTAGCGTATTATGCCGACAAATATGTTCCGCACGAGATTAGAAGGGTGTATTTGACAGCAAAAAAGGATTTTGCGGAAAAAAATTTTCACGGTCATTCGGCGATGCCTCCTGGTGAGTGCCACAGTGGCCAACAATCAGGGCAGAATATAGTTGTGCTTTCTGGAGTTGAGTGGTGAATAACTGTATGTTTTTTAAATTCTGTGGAATCTTATTCTTCATCAGGTGATTTTCCTTTGCGGGACCGATTGTTGAATTTTTGGAAGTTTAGACGGCGAAAAATGTCGCGACTTGCAAAGAGAATTTCGAGGAGGAAGGGAATTTGTTCCGGGCCAACAAAATGCAAAAAAATCCGACTCCAAAGGCTGCCGTCGAGAGTTTAAACCAAAAAAGCTGCTTGGGCTCCTTTCCATAGCGGGAAAACACACACAGGTGTTGTACGTGGCCCCGAACAGATTTCAACTTTTTTGATGTCGGAAATGTAGAAAAAAAAATTATTGTGGGGTTAAAGATCGTGTGGTTTGGCGGTTTTCAATCAAACTCTGAAACAACTTACTCAGGTCACTGTGTGGGACAGAAGTGTGTGTTGTTTCTATTGCGACGCCCTACACACATATGCGGACATGTTTTTGGAGTCCAGAAAGCTGTCAGACAGCTCCTTCTCAGAAGGACAGGTTTTTGCAAGGTGCTGATCCCGTGATTTGAAAGGATTTTTTTTTGGGGTTTTTCTTTCATGCTTTGTTTCTTTAAATATTTGTAATTCAAGTAGCGGAAACGGTCATATTAATCGAGCAAAATAAATAATATTTATATATATAGGTTTCCAGGTTTGCCCATTTGCCCATTCATTAACCTTTATAAGGTCAAAGGTCGGATATCCCAGTATAAGATAAAACATCCGTCGACCTATCCGGCAAAAAAAAGGAGTTCCATATTTCGTTAAACCCAAATTTTTTTCGCCCCCCCAACACAGGACAGGTACCACGGCATCATAATTCGTATTAATAATAATAATATTTATAATAATAATAATTATTATTTTTCTATAAACCAAATCCAAATAAATAAATAATTATTATTTTTAAATTTAATAAATATAATAATTCATTCTAATATTTTTATTTCAATATTTTTTTAAAAATTGTATTGTAAATTAATTTTTATATAAAAATCAGAGTAATAAAATAAAATTAAATAATGTTCTATTTACAATCCCGATTTTTTATATATATACATTTTTCTTTTACACACACACATACACACTTTCACACACAGAGGCTTTTACACACAGAAGATTTTACACAAAAATAAAACTTTCACATTCAGACGCTTTTACACAGAGGCTTTTTACACACAGGCTTTTACACACAGATGCATTTACACACAGACGGTTTTACACACAGACGGTTTTACACACAGACGCTTTTACACGCAGATGCTTTTACACACAAACACTTTCATAGACGCATTTATACACAGAAACTTTTACACACAGATCCTTTTACACACAGACGCTTTTACACACAAACGCTTTTACACGCAGATGCTTTTACACACACACACACACTTTCATACACAGATGCTTTTACACACAGAAGCTTTTGAAGAGTGTCTCTGTATGATATTTTATGGTCCTGAACTCAAACTGTTCTGTTTTTGACATCAAGCACATAATGGCATCGAGCTCTGTTGCAAACGTTTACAAACATTTCACTAGTGAAGTATTGTGATATATGTTATATATAACATCAAGGTACCGATCTTTTTTAGACCATTTATGAACAAATTCCCTTCCTCCTCGAAATTCTTTTTGCGAGTCGCGACTTTTTTTCGCCGTCTAAACTTCCAAAAATTCTTCAGAACCAAGGAGCAATTTCTTACAATTGCCAATAAATTTACCAGAATACAACAGTTTTCTAAAAGTAATCAATATAAATAACAGAAAAAAAACAACAATCGGTCCCGCAAAGAAAAATCACCTCATAAAGAATAAAATTCCACAGAATTTAAAAAACATCATTGACAATATAATACAGTTATTCACCACTCAATTCCAGAAAATACAATTACATTCTGCCCTGATTGTTGGCCACTATGGGAGGTATCGCCGAATAACCGTGAAAATATTTTCCGCAAAATCCTTTTTAGTTGTCAAATACACCCTTCTAATTTCGTATGGAACAGAGTTGTCGGCATAATACGCCAAAATACCAAGGGGGGCGGCCAAGAACCCAATGTCCAGTGGTGAACCACATCTCGAACAACAAAAAGCCGCTGCTGTCCTTCGCGACCAGCGACACAAACAACAGTGTGATAGGACAAATAGTCAAGAATTACATCGCAAAGGGGTACCAAGACATCGATGGGTAGCCACGCACGCTGGGAATTCCCTGGCCCCCAAACCGGTTTCGGACCAAAGGGAGTCTTGCTTCTGAACGTAAACTGGCGCCACCGCAACAGCGCTCAACTCTCCAGCCAAGCAGGGCCAGGCCCTCGGCCCACAATGTGTTGGCCCTCGGCCCACAATGTGTTGGCCAATGGGATGGATGGCTGCAGCAAGAAGCAAGGGGCTGAAAGGGTCGCCTTGCTGCAACCCAGTAGAAAATTCCAGGGTAAAAAAACGAAACCGCAAACAAAGGGGATATTTAACAATACCAGGTAAAACGGATCAGATCAAGAAACCTAGCAGGGATTTCAGGAAGGGCAACTTTATAGCTTACACAAGTAAAGATATTGACAAAATTAATTTTCACCAGAACCTTCTGGGACGAGGAGCTATTCCTCTGTATTCAGGCTCGGTTCATATACACAACCTTCTTTTTCCCCCATTAACTCCAATACCAACCTGCGAAGGCCAGAAATAGTGACGAGCCTCTCCCTGTACCGAAGCCACCACCAGATGGTACAGCAACTAACCGACAATGGTGGTCGGGGCCATGCCTTGGGAAACCAAGCTGACCACAGTAGCAAGCTGTGTCAAAAGGGCGTCGGTAAGTCCTGGGGCTGTTTCGGCAGGAAAAGCACGCAAAGAACGGGCCAGCAATTCAGGCACAATCTCTGCCACCAAAAAAAGGTCTTGTCAAGGAGTGAAAGGTGGCGGGAAGCTCTGGGGTGCAAGGCTTCCAGGCTGGCAGTCAATTTCAAGGTTGAAGGGGTACAAACCTTCAGATTGCAGGGTAATATATGTGTGCTTATCAAAGCCTTCTCGGCCCAAATTGAGGGCCAAATCTCGCCGTTCCTTTGCGGATAACGACCCAAGAAAATTATGAGGAAATTAGGGACGGGTTTCCGATAATTTTTTATGCTCCCCGTCCTATCACCTCCTTTCCAAACGGTCAAGGGTATAAGGCCCATCCCATTAGGATTTTCGTCCACCACAAAATACAACATATAATACTATCTAAGGTAACATCAAAAATTATTATTACGGTGGGCGATCGTAGCCAAAGCTTACTATATATCTACAGGTATGTTAAACCGGTACATATCCCAAAGTCGGGAGCTGGCCGACTTCGATAATTACAGGCATTAGTAAAATAACCCTGTTCCAAATATCAGGTTAGTAGTTTATTGCGGCCGATCGAGCTTCGAAACGGTAAGTCGGATAAACCCCGTAATTATTTATCGAATACGCTAAGTTTCTAATTCAAGTAGCGGAAACGATCATATTAATCGAGTAAAATAAATAAAATTTATTTATATAGGTTTCCAGGTTTGCCCATTTACCCATTCATTAACCTTTATAGGGTCAAAAGTCGAATATCCCAGTACAAAATAAAACATCCGTCGACCTATCCGGCCAAAAAAAAAGTTCCAATCCATATTTCGTTAAATACCAAATTTTTTCGCCCCCCAACCAAGGTACCACGGCATCATAATTCGTATTAATAATAATAATATTTATAATAATTATTATTAATTTTTTTCTATAAACCAAATCCAAATAAATAAATAGTTATTATTTTTAAATTTAATATTATATTTAATATTAAATATAATAATTCATTCTAATATTTTTATTTTAATATTTTTTAAAACAATTATATTATAAATTAATTTTTATATAAAAATCAGACTAATAAAATATAAAATAAAATTAAATAATGTTATATTTATAATCCCGATTTTTGATATACATACGCTTTTCTTTTACACACACACACACACTTTCACACACAGAAGCTTTTACACACAGAAGATTTTACACAAAAATAAAACTTTCACATTCAGACGCTTTTACACAGAGGCTTTTTACACACAGGCTTTTACACACAGATGCTTTTACACACAGACGCTTTTACACACAGACGGTTTTACACACAGACCCTTACACAAACACTTTAAAACACAGACGCTTTTACACACAGACGCTTTTACACACAGACGCTTTTACACACAGGCGCTTTTACACGCAGATGCTTTTACACACAAACACTTTCATAGACGCATTTACACACAGACTTTTACACACAGAGACTTTTACACACAGATCCTTTTACACACAGACGCTTTTACACACAAACGCTTTTACACGCAGATGCTTTTACATACACACACACACTTTCATACACAGATGCTTTTACACACAGAAGCTTTTGAAGAGTGTCTCTGTATGACATTTTATGGTCCTGAACTCAAACTGTTCTGTTTTTGACATCAAGCACATGATGGCATCGAGCTCTGTTGCAAACGTTTGCAGACATTTCACTAGTGAAGTATTGTAATATATGTCATATACAGCATCAAGGTACCGATCTTTTTTGGGCCATTTATGTGGGATTTTCCATAATAAAATAAAATAACATTTGTCATACACAGCATCATGGTACCGAGCTTTTTTGGGCCATTTCTGCGGGATTTTGCATATTAAAATGAAATAACATGTGTCATACACGGCATCATGGTACCGAGCTTTTTTGATAGTTTCTGTGGGATATTCCCAGAATAAAATGAAATCACACGTGTCATTTACTGCATTATGGTATTGGATGTTTTGTTGTGCAAACGTTTGCAGACATTTCACTAGTGAAGTATTGTCACATGTGTCATTTATAGCATCATGGTGCCGATCTTTTTTGGGCCATTTATGTGGGATTTTCCATAATAAAATGAAATAACATGTGTCATACACAGCATCATGGTACCGAGCTTTTTTGGGCCATTTATGTGGGATTTT
>Ga0126342_10019833_pt1 | contig 11372 bp, 7 predicted proteins | sample Cyp1metagenome_FD_92528 | JGI IMG/M metagenome (GOLD analysis project Ga0126342, IMG submission 92528) | Coral microbial communities from Lord Howe Island, Old Settlement Bay, Australia - Cyphastrea 1 metagenome | ecosystem: Host-associated > Invertebrates > Cnidaria > Coral ... | reverse complement strand
TGTTTTTTGTTTCAATTAGTTTTTTTTTTTTTTTTTGTCATTTTTTGTTACTTTTTTTTTTCAGTTGTTGTATTTCTATTTGTTCCTGGTGGTTGCTCGCTGGAGCTGCGATGTGAACTAGTTCGAAGTAGTTGGCCACTCTGCTTGACATGCTGGGTGCTAGCGCATGCAAGCAAATCATTCACTGCACAAGGTGGGTGTAATGGATGTAGTGTATTTACTGCAAGTCATGCATGCGCTTCAATGTCATGTTGTTAAACGCATGTATTATCTCTAGTGTAAAAAATGTAATCTATTTACTGCCTACGCTGTTCGGCATGTATGATGGGGATGGTTTTCCGTGGTGTATTATATTAAATCAAATCAAATCATTCACATGCTTGATGTGCTGTATTTAGATGTCGTGTATGCGATGTATGCCTTCTTTGTGGTCTATAGGGCCTATGTCGTCTATGTGGCCTATGTTTGCCTTCATGTAATCATGTATGCTTGACTGGATGTATGTGGGAATAATTTCATTGAATGATTCCATCACTATTGGTACTTCTGCCAAGATGTAATTTCACCATTCTATGCTTATCCCTTCCCAAGGGAAAACCAAAAATCATGAAAAATGCCAAAAACATGACAATTTTTTGATGGAAAACCAACAAGTCGAGAGGCTAAAGGTTGAAGTTCGCCACAGCAAATGTCACATCCGTCAGGAGGTGATTCCAGCAACTTTAGGTTTGTGTGCAACTTAAAGTTTGCGAGAACGCGCAAACTTCACAGAAAATATGTCCGTATGTGCCGCATGGAATTGCAAGGTCGCATGTCAAAGTATAGGTCAGATTTTAATGTCAGGGTCAATGTTCGGAAATATGCCGGAAAAGATTCAAGTTGTTACGCGAGCAAACATGGCAGAATGCATGTCATCATAAATGTATACAGCAGTATGCAGAGAAAAAAAAATGTCGGGATATTTGCTCATCATCGGGCATGTCAGAGAAATTTTCTCACAGCGATCACGCGAAATTCATTGGGGAGGCATTGGTTCCCCCTGAGGAGCCAGCGAGCTGGCGAGTTTTCAAAGATTGCGGGAAAAAATCATCATGCGGCAACACATTTTTACGGTGTTTCATGATAAACATATGGTTTTTCATATTACGTTCGGCAAGACCATGGTCTCGGAAGCTTGCCCTTCAAAAACAATACATTGCTGTGTTTGGCTCAGAACCAGTCAGCCTGAGCCCCAGTTCGGCGCACATTACAGGCAGCTTGGTGGGGGCAGCTCGGTGAAGTGATGGGGACCGGTTTCATCAGATAATCACAGATAATCTACCCTCTGGTAAACAATCATAGCTAATTATTGAAAATTGTGATTTGTAGTGGATTTACCGATTAAAAATGGTGATTTTCCATAGTTATGTTAGTTTACCAGAGGGTAAGTGTTGAACAACCAATATACCAATATAGTCCAACATATTTGAACATACACATGTATGTCACATGTTACACCGTGTGTTACATATATGCCCCATATACCAACTCACCCCTACGACACCATTTGGAGTTCAGATCCAGCCCATTGGAAGTCCGGCGGGATCTCTTTGGAAAAGTATCTGCAACCGATCAGTGGTTGATGGCAGCTTCGCAACGACCTCACCGTGAATAGTGGTCAATTTTTTTCAGGGAATTATCATTGGTGCTTTGGAAATTCCGAAAATTTTCGATGATGTTGGAAGATTGCAATAAGTCAATATAAGTCAGGGATTTCCATCAGCCGCTTCAGGATTTTGTGTTTTGTAAGACTCGATGGTTACCATTCTAGCTGAAGTCCCTCTTGCTTTAGCAAGGTGTTGGCAGGGGCTACTACCCCCTGCCTCCCCGTTTTTTTTGGACACAGTTTTGCCGCGGCTCAATACTGCCTCAGGGACATCGCCATATCGTGCCACCCCAGCAACAGTAGCATCATGTAGCAACATTTGGATGTTTTGATTGTCATTATATAAGGACATGCATAATCATTGCATGTGCACGCATTGACATGTATATTGTACCCCTTGTAATACCAGTACATTTCTATTAAATGTGTGTGCTGCACTCAAAAGCATTTGATATGTATTAATAGATGCGTTGCCTTAGTTAGCACTGCACGGTTCAGCGCGCAGGCAGTGGACGTGTTTGCCCCGGTGCAATGATTGAGGCTGGAAGCTGGGGTTCAACTGCATCTAAGATGATTTTCCACTCGCTACAGTACAGTAAGTACATTACCAAAAGGTATATATGGATTATATGGGAAGTGGAAAGGGCCCAAATGAGTCACAACGATTAGCGATACTTTCCTTTTTGAGCTTACGTGTAGGGTGTATTATGGTGTATTATTGGTTTCACTGCAGTGCCCGGAGGAGCGTGCCAATGGATAAGTGCTGCAGAACCTTGGGTAGGTCGCCAAAGAATAGTTATATACATATCCATTTGCGGCCTAGAAGCATAGTTGTCAAGCAGTTCCCAGCTGGGTGTGTCATGAAAGGTAGCATCAGCTACCCGAGTTAATGCGCGTTATGTTTTGAGATCAAAAAGGTAATCTTCCGTTGGGGTCGGTGGGGGGGGCATCGATTCCCCCCAGGGACATGTTTAGTGTCATGGCAGGGGTCTATAGGTTGCAAATAGTGGCTCAAAGTGCAGTGCAGCAACCGCCTGTGCATAGACCGCAAAGGTCCGATTGAACATCGTTGCCAGTATTGTGATTGCCGTCGTCATCCTCATCATCATAGTTCTCGTCCTCATCATCCCCATCGTCATCCGCAGCATCATCGTCAGCACACTCCCCAGCACACAATTGATTTGAATTATACCAATTTTTACTTGTAGGTGCCCAAAGATATCCTGATTACGTTGCTGGTGGCGGTCCCCCTGACAATCATGATAACAATAACATTTTGCCATACCCAAGCCTATTGCAACCCTAGCAGTTTTTGACGTACGACTCTTGCCACAGTAATTCTACCCACAGAGGCCGCGTGTTGCCCAGACATTAACATTGAGGATGTCGTGTTGTTGAATAAGATAGGAGAACACAGAGTTTTTCTGGTTTAGGATTCAAAGTTTTCAGGGTTTAGGCTTTAGGGTTTAGGGTCTAAGGTTTTAGGGTTCTAGGGTTTAGGGTTTTTGGGTTTAGGATTTAGGGTTTAGGGCTCGTTGTCTGGGAAATCTCAAGACACTGGTCCTGCGCAGGTGTTCGAGCATGTTGAAGGATAATGCTTAAATGCCATGTGAACTTTCCGGGCAACACGCAGCGCCTGGCCGTAATTCTACATTATCCCCATGTCACAACCAAGGCCCGATTGATGACCACAAGCTTCCCGGCAGGTAGACGCTTCCTTCCACGTGCCAGAGAAGTCTGAATCGCCACTTTTATCAAGGACCAGACAGGGATTCTATGGGACAAACACTAACAGGTCAAAAGAAAAGCATGAAGAAATCTTCAACGCAGATTTGGCCATTCTTGGTACCAGGTTAGTGGTTAGTGATAAACAGAAAACTGCTCAATCAACAGTTTTTTAAGCAGCTTCTGTAGTGCAGTGCTTTGGTACTTTCAGTACTTTTATCTTGGAGAGTGCGTGGCTCCTCAGCAGTTCTCCACACAGCACCCCTTCGCTGCCAGGAGCAATTCAAGTTACAGTACCGATGTCGGTTATGCCTCAGGCGGATCGGAACGGATCGGAACGGGACTCGTCAACTCGTCAACCCAAATGGGACCGAACCTGGTGGGTGGTTTGATGAGTTTAGTTACTTTCATAAGATATGGACTGATGATCTGATCTCCAATTTCATTATATATATACACGCATACATACGTGTTATATATATATATGTATATGTATATACCGTATATAGTAAACTATATTATGTATGTATATATATACATATGTGTGTGTATGTATGTGTTTGTGTGTGTGTCTGTGTGCGTGTGTGTATGTGCGTTTAATTACAGTATTTGTTTGTTTTAGTTACGTGGGGTAGATTGAGTTGCATGTTTGGCACGTGGTAGGATAGGCGACATATACATTGCAGCAGCATTGCAAGATCCCATAACTATGAGGAGAGTTTTGGTTCATCCATCGAAGTATGGAAGCAGAACCACATGGGTTTATCGTAGCTGGTTCCATGTTGGTTTTGAACCAATCCAACATGGAAACCAATATCAACCTGTATTTTTTTGTTTGATGTTTAATGTTGTGACAGATTTTTATGATCCAACGTGACATGGGACATATGAAGACCACGTCCTCAACAAATCTCGGCTGTTTCCGTCCAGGCTCTGCTGGTTCCTCACCACTACCACCGTCGCCGACCGGGCGGCAGGCGAGTGGGTGAACTATTTCCAGCCGAGCTTTTCAGGCTGATTTCACCGGATCTGGTGGAAAACTTGACAGCGGTTCAACAGAACGGCGATGGCACAGCCAGGAGTCAGCAACGAAATTCGGGCAGGACTGATTGGACTGATCAAGCGAAAAGGAACATGTGTAGATGTATCTTGGCGTGGCCATGTAGGGTCCGTTACCTTCACCATTGCACATTGAGTACCATTGGTTTCCGCCTTGTCAGCGCTAGGACTTCGTGGATGGAGCTTATCCAGTTCCATTGATCGTTGTGCGAGACGCTGCCAGGGGCCTAAGATGGCGAGGACCCAACGTTTTGAGAGCAGACTGTTGTGCCGGGTGGTAAACAACACCAATGACCCATCATGTTGGTTGAACAGACCTAATCATGGGATTTTCATCCATCTTTGGCAGCAACAAAACAAAACCCATGTAATTCAACCGAAATAAACGAGCTTTTGGGCTGATTTATTCGGAGATAACCATCTCAAATAGATTCAAATAGCACAGGAATATTTCTTGGGGAGTTCAACTCCCAATTGATTAATTTTAGTAGGGTCTAAACATCTGGGGTTGACGTTGCTGTTGTCCACCCAAAGCTGGCTGCTTTCTCCAACACCTTGCGGCCTTGCGTTCCTGAGAATGGCTTTCCGGAGCACTTTCCTCTCCGCATCCGCAACACCTTTCTTGACATTAAGGACGGGGGCCTACGGATGTCGGATGTCTGTAGTTGGTGGTCGAACAGTTTGTCTCCTTGTTGCTGTGGGGCCTGTGGCGATGACATTTCAGAGAACCCCTCATTCCATTTCCACATACACATCCATTCAAATTCAGGTATGGTTCCAAATGAAAGAGGCACCGATCCATGAAAACGGCACAAGTTACATTGTTGCCCCAGAAATCCGCAGTGCCGATCTGATCGCCGTTCATCCGAATGGGGTAAGCCATCGTAACCCCCATGAAGAACGGCACCTGGACCAGCCTGGATCAGCCGTAAACATCACCTTTGGTCAGATCCAGGGTTTTCGGCCGGGCCAATGCCAATGTGTCGTGAATTTTCAAAACCGCCCCACAAGACCAGTACATAGCGGCATATTTTGGATACTTCTCATAAAGATGCAAAGGAATCATCGTTTTTGAGCATTTTCAGAATCCCGTCCCCATATTTCGGATTCTGAATCTAAATTGGGAGGCAAAAAACATCAAAAAACCATGGGTTTTCCCATCTTTTTGGGGCGATGAATTGGCAGCACCAGCTACTTAGAACCTGGCTGTGGCCAGGTTCTCGGTGCCATTCCACTGGAATTTCCCTACCACTACGGTAGTCTACCCCGCGGAAGATCTGCAAGTTGTAGATGATTTCATGGGGTGAACCCAATGGACTTTTCATATCTATGCTGTCTATGCTTGATTGTTTTGATTCGGTTGATTTCGGGAAAACCTGCGGCAAACAACTTTTTTTACACTCCAAAATGCATGGAGGGCTACAACGATCAGCATAGAAGAACATCCGGGATGAATAAGCCTAGGGCGATTAAATATGATTGATTCATTGGGATTACTACCAAAAATTCCATTCTGCTACCATCCCTGAATTGGATGGGACAATTTTGCAGGAACCCCATCATCTAACAGTAACAACAATGGTTTCCTGTAGATTTCCTCCCCGTAGCTGCACAGACGCCGGGATCCAACGTGGAATTGGAGGAACGCATTGTTTGGAGAGCTCAGGACAGGAGAAGATTCATGGGGAAAAGCCAAGAATGTACTGTGGGTATGAATATTTTGTGATATAAATATATATATATATATATTATACTCTCTCTCTCTCTCTCTTTTTCTCTCTATACTATTATATATGTACATATATACTGTTATATAATATATGTATATATACTGTTATATGTATATATATATATACACATACATGTATTTGTGTATAGAGAGGTATTTTTATAATATTTGATCATTACAATTTGGGTACGGTTAGTTTTTTTGGGGTCAAACTTGAACATGCCGTGAGTCCCCGGTGGGGTCTTGGCCGTTGTATGACTCAACCACTTGAACCATTACCAAATTTTATGGTAGACATTGCTATGTACCGCGTTTGGGTGCAACGTTTAGGCATGTCGAAAATGGCGACAACACACATCCCAGATCATCCCAGGTCCGTTCTTGCCCTGTCAGCAGAATGGTTTCTGCTTGTTCCGACCGTGGCATGGCTTGGTCGGGGGCATTTTTTGGGCAATACCTGTGTGACCAGGGCGCCATGCCCAAGATTCATATTATGAGCAACCGACACATCTGCCACCATAAAAAAAATACCAGTGGTGGCTGGGGGTTGTAGCGACAAGTATGATGAATCATGTGTCTATGTGAGCTCCAGTAGAATGTAGATGATCTTGTCAATTGCTGATTTGTTCCATGGTAGAATATGGCAGAACGGTTGATCACCTTACGTGACTTCCTCCAATGTTTCAAAATCAGGACTGCAAGACCTGTCCTCCAGTAACATCAGCATCCCACTTTCAGTGTCCAAATTTGACACATCGCCCAGAGAGCTCCTTCCATGAGCCATCCATCATCATTTTTTTGAAGCCTTAGGTGAGACAGATGCAGATGCAGAGGTGCGCGATCATCAGGATTCTTTTGAAACAAATTCTTTCATCATTTGATGAAACATGATGACACCATGAATGGATGTAGATGGGAGGCCTCCCGATTCCATATACAACAATTTGGCATCCCCTGCTCACCATAGGAGTGGCAATTTGGGCTAAAGTAGTGCCGCTGGCCAGGTATTTATCCCAAAACCAAGCGCTGACTTCGAACAAGATTTCTGTGACACTTTGACAGAGGCTGGCATTTAACCAGGAGTTCTTTGGCAATTTCATCTTGCGAAGATGGGGATAAACCCAGAAATTAAACATGTTGTGTTGCGCCTTTCAAGCTGCCACAAGTAGAAAAGGACCACAGGACATCACTAAACCATACTAAACCGTTGTGAATAGGAGTTCCATAGCTATATGCTGAAGTAGCGATTTCCCTGTCCCAAGTTTTGCCAGGTTTGGGAAGATGAGCAGCTACATCCCGACTTCAAGGACCGGGGCTTTGAAGTCATCCTGCTTGGATCAGCTTTAAGATACACATCATAAACCACCAAAATATCTGGATTTCAATAGATTTCGAACACCAGTATATAGATTATATATGATTAATTATGATTATATAGGCTGACTATCCCAGTCATGGCTACGAAGCACTGGCGACCTGTGATGACCCGTGACTCACCACACATTGGATGTTGATCTATCTGGTTCACAGAATCATCTTCCAGACCCAATCTAGTGACGATTCTAGTAACTTAGTTGGGGTTCCACTTAAAATCATTTTAAATTTAAATGGGTATGGGTCAATACCTATAGATACCATTTTTAGTGGGATGAACATCCATTTACCAGCTATTTTGATGTGAACTACAGGGGTACAGGGTTTTGACCCATCCCCAAATGAATGTATTCAAAAAAGCTTGGAATTTCCTAGAGGTTTCCATACTTTCCAGTGACTTTCCAGTGACTTTCCAGTCCATCAGCTCAGCCTGGGGCCAGGAGCCCGAAAGACTGGCGGCCGTGCGGCTACAGCAGGCACCTTTTTTTTCACATGGCGATGTAGCCAGAACATATCTGACAACCAATCAATTGGGGAGCTTCTTGAAATGACATCTATGGATAACATCAGATAGCCCTTACATGCGACTGATCATTTTTCCATACGACTTTTGGAAGATGTTGCTTTCATGACCAAGCATTGACACTCAATAAATCAGCGGATCAGCGGCTCTGACTTTTTCCAAAAAATGATGGTTATGAGGTGTTACTGTTGATGACATGTCATGAGATGTTATGAGATGTTATGAGCAACTATCAATCAAAGGGATAAAAAAAGATCGAGGTGTCGTGAAGCTGCCTTGCAGGTGCCAGTGATGTGTCCAGGGCATCCAGCTACCTGGATGCGGTGGCTCCCAGCTGATTTCATCAGAGAACATGGCGAAAAAAAACACCTACAATGAGCCACAAACATTGGGGAGGATTGTGCCCGCCGGCTGATTCCCAAAATTGGGGCTCCCAGTCTTTTTTTGGACATGAACTGACTCACCGGGCCTCACCTGAATTTTACCTTGTGCAGAAGATTCATGAGCATTTTCCAGCCGGAAAACAATTCTCCAAACATCTCCAAACAATTTGTCTGTTTGTATCATTCCTTGGATGTGCCACTTTTCATCAGCGTGGGCTTCCCCTTCTGTCCAGTTATGACACTTGGGGTCCACGACCACGACCGGCTGGCTGCCCTGGGCTCCAAACATCGCCGATTTCCGAGGCATCATCCCTTTGCCACAAGACCCGTTCCACCTGGACAGGTCCAATGGTCAAATGCCCCTGGAGATGGGATCGTTTCAAGGTTTTTTTGTAGCCCATATAGTGGGGGATGGTCAATCCATTCATTGGAATTTATATGTACCCATTGTTTTTGGAATCCCACTATAGGATGAGCCATTTTTCCAATCCCACCAAAAAGGATAGATTTCCATGAACCATTTCCCATGTTTTAACCATGCCATACATGGAGCCCGTCCAAAAAGGTTTGGAGGAGCTGTCAGAGTGGATTCCCAGCCACGAAAAAGGGGGCACTACATGTCGGGGATGGGGCAATACAAAGGAAGATTTTGGGGGATGAACATCCATTCACAAGCTATTCTTGATCTGATTCTCTATGAAAACCAGAGTCAAAAGATGCATCTCAGCTAGATATATTTCAGTTAACAATTCAAATATCTCAGGCGATGTATACCTCACCTAGAAATCAGACAAATCACAAAAAAAAAAATCCCAGATGGCACCCGGAGGTGCCCTTCGCGGCGCCAGTAGCTCGGGTTGCCCCAGTCTCCGTGGCGACCCCCTTGGCTGCACCCTTCCAAATCCCCTGCGTCGCGTCCCCAATGGTGGCGCCGCCGCAGTTGAGGGCCCCCAACTTCCAGGTGACTTGGCGCCGTGGCCCATTTTTTGTGTGATACACCTAGGACAAAATCGAAAAGGGAATTTCCATGGCTAATGATGTTGAATTATTGGAGGGTCGTATTTTTTAAATATGTTTTATCGTTTTGCCGCGTTTTGCCTATAGTAGGATGAAGGTTTCCTTAGTGGACATGGTAAAAGGGGGAGGATATGGGCTGGTGAGACCACGAGAAAAAATTGCTGGAAGCAACCAATGGAATTACGAAAAAGTTGGAGCTGCAGAATGTACAGAAATGGCAATGATGCTATAGAAGTCCGAACCCCCCAAATTGCACATTTAGGGGATTTCAATCAAGATGCAACTCATCACTTTTTCAGGGATCTCATAGGATCTCTTAATTCATCTGCCACATGGCTGATTCTTGGGTGACGGCCACGGCAAATCCTAAGCATGAACATTGCGGACCAAACAATTCTGGTTCCAGACCGGTCCAAGATCTTCTCCCGACGTACCGGGCCATATTTTCCATATGGTTTTGGGGTTCATATTTCTTGACCAGTTGGCCATAGACTTGTTTGGCACCGCCTGTTGCAGCGCACCCAAATGCACTAGGTGCCTGGGGTAATCCAATATGATGGAAAAACAACTAGTATATCCACTGAAAGCCGTTATTTCCCAAAAAATGCGCGATTTCAGTTGGGTAAGAGTAAACCTGGCCGGGCTGTGAACCCCAGGTGACCAATGAGCCCCCGCCAGCCCCGTGCTTCTCCCCTGGAGATTTTGCGAAGGCACAGAGCGGGGGGAGATTTTCTTGCATTTCACACTTGGGGGCCTTTTCACTAGTTTTACCGTTTGAGAGTCAAACGTGGCTGGCTCGAAAATCAAAGAGCTGAAAGGAAAATCACCATAAATCCCTGATTGAAAACTCCGAATGAGATCAAATGAGTATTCTTGGCTGCGGATTTTCCAGTGCAGCCAGGCTACATAGTCTCTACTTTGGTTGGTATGTAAACTCTGCTGGTGAGTGAAGTCTACTATACATTCTTGCCGGCTGAAACATTCATTGATGGCAATTTATGGTTATAATTGTTACATAGATATCGTCAAGTCCCCACTGGGAATGGAATACATTGACATGCATTGCACATATCGAACCCACATTGCAAATATTGCAAAGGGCGGATATCTGGTGAATTTCCAGTGCCAGTTTAGTTCACCCGAAGGGTTTCACATCACCAAGGCAGGCACACCCCGAGATCCAGCGCCGGTCACGCAAGAGGTCCCGTGCTTCGGTGGGGGGATGGAAAAGGTATCTTGAATCAAACATGGCAAAAATGATGGGAATTTCTTATGTTAAAATAGGAGACGCACTTGCGAGCTAATCGGGGGATGAGTTTGGAGCCCCCCAAAATTATCGGTTGAACAAAACTTGGGATGTTTGTTCTTGCCCGTTCCTGGAAGATTTGCAAGCATCACCTTGAGATGATCGTTGATGATCTCATGGAAGGGCCAATGGGTAAGGGCGGTACGATTCTTGGAACCATGTGGAAAGGGACATAGTACGATTCTTGGAACCTTCCATATTCATAAATTGGGATTTATTCATCCGGGGTTGCCCACGCTGCACATTGCAAGATGGCCACGCCAACCACACATGCTTTCGCTGATTTCCACGGGACCGAAAACGGCGCCGTGACCTAGTTTTTACCCTCTGATAGTCAAACATGGCTGGCTTGAAAATCAAAAGTTAAACGGAAAATCATCATAAATCATTTGTACAATTTTCCACTGTGCATTCGTGGGGCGATTTGTCTTTTGCCAGCCAGGTTAGATAGTCATCGTTTGGCTGGTTTTTAATTCGCATTCCTTATGGTCAAAGGAAGTTGGGAAGCAATACTTCCGAGTTACGAATGACTTTTACTTGATGGAATTGACTATGATGAAGGGTGGTGCGCGAGTGAGACTTGACCTTGATGAAGGGTGGTGTGAGACTTT
>Ga0126342_10019832_pt1 | contig 11373 bp, 5 predicted proteins | sample Cyp1metagenome_FD_92528 | JGI IMG/M metagenome (GOLD analysis project Ga0126342, IMG submission 92528) | Coral microbial communities from Lord Howe Island, Old Settlement Bay, Australia - Cyphastrea 1 metagenome | ecosystem: Host-associated > Invertebrates > Cnidaria > Coral ... | reverse complement strand
TATATATGTATATATGTATATATGTATATATGTATATATGTAAGTATGTAAGTATGTATGTATGTATGTAAGTAAGTATGTATGTATGTATGTATGTAATGTAATGTAATGTAATGTAATGTAATGTAATGTAATGTAATGTAATGTAATGTAATGTAATGTATGTATGTATGTATATATGTATGTATGTATGTATGTATCTATGTATGTATGTATGTATGTATGTATATATGTATATATGTATATATGTTTACGTGTATATATGTATATCTGTATATATGTATTTGTGATATATATATATATATGTATGTATATATATGTATATGTATATATATATGTATATCTGTATATATGTATTTGTGATATATATATATGTATGTATATATATGTATATGTATATATATATGTATATCTGTAAATATGTATATATGAATATGTATATATGTATACGCGTATATATGTATATATGTATATATGTATATATGTATATATGTATATATGTATATATGTATATATGTAAATATGTTTACGTGTATATATGTATATATGTATATATGTATATATGTATATATGTATATATGTATGTATGTATATATGTATATATGTATATATGTATATATGTATATATGTTTACGTGTATATATGTATATATGTATATATGTATATGTGAAATATATATATATATGTATATGTATGGGGGTTTCTTAAAATGGCGGATCCCCAAAATGGCTGGTTTATAATGGAAAATCCTATTAACATGGCTGATTTGGGGAATCCAGATTTTAGGAGACATCCATATATATATAATTTATGACTTATGATTTGCAAGCAATAGACAGTGATAAAAACCAACATATCCCCAGCCGTGTATGGACCTCTACTGTATGTATATGAACGCAGCTTACTCAGCACCGAGCCAAAACCATAAAACGTGGGAATTAGCGACCGCCATTTCCAAATAGATGGAAACAGTATTTTTCCTTCTGGTTTTGATGGGCTTTTACTTTTCTACCTATTGGATACAACCCTTCTATGATATGGTATTCCATGATATTGTTTATATATATATACATACATACACTGTACACGTTCCATACTCATACTCATGTGACATCATGTGACTCATTGGTTCTCCTTATACCCTCTGGTAAACTTACAAAAAACTATGGAAAATCACCATTTTCAATGGGAAAATCCACTATTTCTATGGTCATTTTGAATAGCTAACTGTAACAAATTACCAGAGGGTATATTCGAACATGTTCCTCCAGATTGCCGGAACTAAAAAAAAATTGCCCCTGGTCCCAGGCGAAGCAAATGTTCAACCTGAATAAAAGATACCCACAGGGTGCTGCCCCAGTGAACGGAATCGCTAAGTTGATTTACCCTCTGGTAAACTAACAGCTTGCTATTGAAAATGGCCATAGAAATAGGGGATTTACCCATTAAAAATAGTGATTTTCCATAGCTATGTTAGTTTACCAGAGGGTACTACTATAACTAGGGTTTATGGGGATATATCATGATATATAGTTAGATGGGTTTTCAAAGCAACAAAATAACACTAACATAACAGGGGGGCACCACACTGGATGACACCCGACCCGCCGACACCTCAGGGCACCTCTGGTAATTTAACAGAGCTAAGGACAATAACTAGTGTTAATGGGTAAATCATTGAACTAAATGAGCCATCTATACCATAGCAAACTCTTTAATCCATCACTTTATCGATGATTTTCTGAGCTATAAGCCTCAGTAGATTTTCTGCCACGTTTGATGACAGCCAGAGGCTACCCCAAATAGTTGATCTTCATTTTGTGTGTGCCGTGGTCAAAATTATTCGTGTCACCGGATAACTTGCTCAATGCCTGGGTGGCATCTGGATTCCACTTGGACGACCATACCAGAGAATAAACAATGTCTTGAACATGGGAGATGTATATATGTATTGAAAAGTGGGGGTTCCATAAATGGGGTACCCCCATAGCTGGTTGGTTCATAATGGAAAATCCCAATCTAAAATGGATGATTTAGGGGTACCCCCCATTTTAGGGAACCCCCGAAAACTTGAAAAGGATGGTTGCGAAAATCCTGCACCAGGCAGGGCACAGTAAAGGGATTCCGTCATGAAACACTGTAAATCATAGGACTATAATGAGATAAAATCATCTACAATGTGGGCCCCCCCAGAGATGTTTGTTGGTTTATAAATCCCATAAACTAGTTCGTTATAGGTATCATCAACCATAGTTATTGAAGTTTTGTGGCCCCCGCCTGAACGCTGTAAACGGGGGCCCCAAAAAACGAAATCACATGGGGATGGATTCATCTCACATCTGCGGGAGATGATATTTCAGTAGACTTGCTTGTGGTTTACAAGCTATATATATATAATTAAACATGTATATACATATAATCAAACATATGCAATATATATATATAGTTATAATTATAATTCATTATATATATAATATAATATACAAACATACAATAAGACAAAAATACATATAAATCCCATGTCTAAATCAGCTGTGAGTGGTGTATTTCATATGCCGAACTAGCTGCTTCGTCCTTTCGTCCCACACCGTGGCCGCCGTCGCCCGCCACACGTGGCGCGCGCCAAACTCGTCGCCGTCCAGGAGTCCTTTCAACAGGAAAGCGAGGGACTTCTCGAAGCCTCGGAGCTCGAGGACTTGGAGAAATTTATGGAGGCGATCAATCCCTCAGGCGGGAACCTTGGGGAAACTGGAAAAAGCTGGAGGTTTTGGGAGATGGGTTTGGTGTGGCCATAAAGTATATTCTAATAATTATATATAATCTATATGATCATTTGGATCTATAAGTTTATATAATGTTTATATAGTTTATAGATTTGGGTCTATTATTAATTATATATAATATGTGTGTATATACTATATGTGTGTATAGATGTTTGTTCGATATCTGATTTAGCTGGCAAAAGAATGAACGTCTGAAACTTCCAAAATCTTCCAAATACAAAGAAACCTCAACGGATCTCATGATCCATACTTGGTGGCTCATCCCACTTAGTAAGTGGATTATATCCCAGTTCTAAGTGGATAAACCCTACTTATCCCACTTATAACTGGGATATACCCTCTGGTAATTTGTTACATGGCTATTGAAAATGGCTATGTATAGTTGATTTTCCCATTAAAAATAGTGATTTTCCATAGTTATGTTAGTTTACCAGAGGGTAGTTATTAGTGATTAGTGGGAAATTACTAATCATCCAACTTACTGATGATTAGTAAGAAAAACTAATAATGACTAATATGTGGGAAACTGATGGTAATCATTCGTGATGATTAGTAGTGATTGGTGATGAGTAGTAATTGTGAATGATTGTGATGACTTAATGGTGCTTCGCACGGAATTGGGAAATGGGATGATTGTTCATAGTTATTATGGATATGGACTGGATCCTTTGGATCATTCCCCCATTCCCTATCAAGCACCAGAAAGATGATGATAATGATGATGTTTTCCTCCAGACTTTCCACGGGTCCAACTCTATGACATAGGATTGCGGTTCAAAAAATGGTCATGGAAGGTATCCACCCTTCGAACATGCCAAGTATGCAATATATATATATGTTCGAAGGGTGATACATCCATTCTTGATGTTAATTATTATAATGGATCATAAGTATATATATACATCCATTAGTTTATATATATATATATATCATTATATATCCATTATATATCTATATAAAATATTATAATTTACCCATATATATATATATATATATGATCCCCATTAACTAGTTCGTGAAATATATACCATAAACCCAATCGAATTCAGCCACTTTTTTGAGGCAACTGAAGCCTATCGACTGGGGGCCCCAGGTCGCTCATTGACCTCCGACGAGGTGAAAGCTGCCGCGGGCAATCCCCAGCTGGGACTCTCCAGACACCTGCGAGGTGGGAAGGTGGGAGGTGGGTGGGAACTATGGAAAAAACCATAGGGATTTTGTAGGGTTTTTATAGGGGTTTATAAGATTTGTTAGGGATTTACAGGATTTTATAGGGATTTTACATGGAATATCAAGGATTTTTATGGTGATTTTATATGGAATATAAAGGGATTTTCATTGAAAATAGATGGAACATATGGGAAAACATGGGAAACTGTGGGTGTTTCCTATTGATTCTTTTGAACATGATTTGAACATACCCTCTGGTAATCAAACATGGCTGGCTGGTGGTGTCTAGCTGGGAAAATCATGAAAATCATGTACCAATGGTAGATTTCCCTCTGGTGATTTGTTGCATAGCTTTGGAACATGGCCCATTACAGATTTTGATTTTCCATAGTTATCTGGTTGGTGGTTTCAACCATTTTTTATTTTCCATTTCATATATGGGATGTCATCCTTCCCATTGACTTTCATATTTTTCAAGATGGTGATTGCACCAACCAGTTATGTTAAAATACCAGAGGGGTTGGTCTCCGAAAACATAGGATGTCTTTGATTGAACATAGCCTCGAACGTAACCAAACCTGGCTGGCAGTTTTCCTTGAACTAAATGGTGGATTTTCAGCTGCCACGATCACCGGAGAGTAGATGGAACAGGATGGAACATTTGATGGAAATGGAATATGCTTCTATTGGATTGGAATACATGGGGGTGGGTCAAAACCTATTATTATCAATTCTAATGGGATGAACATCCATTTACCAGCTATTTTGATGTTCACCAGGGGTACAAGGTTTTGACACACTGCCACATGATGGAAACTTGGATGGATTCTTTTTCTGTTTTTGGTGTAAATTATGAAGAAGATGGGATGTTAACCAATGAGACAAAACCCGCATGTTTCAACACCTTATCATATCATATCCCCTATTTGCTTTGAACAACGATCAATGATGTTTTATAGTTTCAAAAAACCAGTTGTATAAGTTGGGTAGAGCAATTACTCCAGCCATTCTAGCCCCATCCCGGCCCTATCCCATCTTACTTATGTTTCAACGATGTACATGTTTAAAAATATGGATATCAACAGCATGATACAGATATTTTGTTATGATATGCGATGATATACCTACACAAAGAATAATTACTATATATATATATACACATAGAATATAAAATATCATACATATATATATATATATTATATATATATATATATATATACGTAAACAGCGTAATATCTGGATATTTCCGTTTGACCAAGCCATGTTTTTGTACCAACTGTCCTTGTTGTCGCAACGATGGCGCCGTGAGGCTTGGTGGCCAAAGTCACCTCCGAAGCCATGAAAGATGCCGCGGGTGGAGGCGAGGGGACGGCGGGGGAAGGTCATAGATCTGGTAAATAAACATAGGAAAACCATAGGAAAACCATAGGAGAATGGTGGTTTACTGGAACTTAATGGGATTTAATAGGATTTAATGGGATCTAATGGGATTTACCATCTGGTAAATTAACATAGACCCTGGCAGATAGGGTTTGGAAGATTAGTTTCCATTAAAACTAGGCTATTTTCAGGGTCTATGTTAATTTTCCAGATGGTATCTATGAAACATGGTGATTTACCCTCTGGTTATTTAACACAGCCATGGAAAATGGCCCATTTATAGATGGTTTACCCATTAAACATGGTGATTTTCCAGATGGTATCTATAAAAAATGGTGATTTCATGGGATTTTCTATGGGTTTTAGCCTCAATGAAATAGTGATTTCATGGGATTTGATGGTGGTTTGATGGGATTTCCCACATAAGCACCATGAAATATCCCCTGATTTTTTGAGGATCATGACATTCCCAGAATCTGAGGTGGAGCACCTGCTGACGCAGCGCCTGCGGCGCAGCCTGCGTCTTCAACAGCGTCTACATTGGCTGTGCCAGCTGAGCCTTCGGTGAAGTGGCTGGCTATGGCTGTAATGATAGTAAAGCAAACCAGCCATATGGGTATGGGTCAATACCTATAGATACCATTTTTAGTGGGTTATTCACATCCATTTACCAGCTATTTTGGGGTTCACGGCACGGTACCAGGGTTTTGACCCATCCCCATATAAATTGATGGTTTATACAACCCACTCATGGTAAATTTCGGGTGGATCCTATTGCTTTACGAACATAAAAATGGTGATTTAATACGAAGAAAAATAGTTGTATAATGGAGATATGGGGATATGATGGGCATAACTATCAACCCAACTACCCTCTGGTGAACTAACATAGCAATGGAAAATGGCCATAGAAATAGTGGTTTTTCCCATTAAAAATGGTGATTTTCCATTGCTATGTTAGTTCACCAGAGGGTACAAGGTGCGGGAGAGAGCATCCGGCGTGAGTTTCTTTGATTTAGCTAGGGATGTAATGGTGATATTTGATGGGGATTGAACTAGGGATACAATTTTACAATGGGAGAATCAGGGTTGTGAGATTTTTTGCCAAAGAACAATTTTACGAGGACAAAGAGGGAACATATGCACCCTCTGGTAATTTAACATAGCTATTGAACATTGCCATTTATAGTGGATTGTCCCATTAAAAATTGTGATTTTCCATAGTTATGTAACAATTTACCAGAGGATAATTTCTGGTTTCTCCAACTATGAAAAAGATAAATCAGGTATATTCTGGCTGCTGGCCTTAAAAAATTTATCGGCATCGAGAGTGTTGGAAGTGGGCAAACCCACATGTTGCAGAAAGCGAGAGATGAAGATGTTATTTCATTGAGTCATGACGGGTGATATTGGCCAACAATTGAAATATGGTACCCGCTGGTAATTTAACATAACTATGGAAAATCACAATTTTCAATGGGAAAACTCACTATAAATGGCCATTTTCAATAGCTATGTTAAATTACCAGAGGGTATCTATGTTAGCAGGTCGATAACATTCTATGGACATGGTCTCCATAGAAGGATTTGTTGGAGAGGTCTTCAGAGTCGGATGAATCAATGAATGTCCATTCTATAGCCAGCAGGTATGCATCCAATGTGGAAGATGGTTATGGCTTGATAATCAATCATACTTGGTGGCTCATCCCACTTAGTAAGTGGGTTATAACCCCAGTTATAAATGGGATAAGTATGGTTAATCCACTTATAACTGGGGTTATAACCCACTTACTAAGTGGGATGAGCCACCAAGTAGTCTCAATGGCTCATGTGAGTTTCTAAGACTAAGTTTGGCCTGAAATTTGTGCCAAAGTAGTTTGGTTTGCAACACCTGGAACTGTTGCTGACTTCCCCTGGAACGGAAGTTTTGACCCTACCAGTATGGGCCCCCAATAGAAAGCCATGGGCTGGCTTTAACATGTTGTACCATGCGTAACCCTGCAATTCTCTGGCTGTTTCATCCGGAGGGACGCCATGTTAATGTCAAGTGATAGAATTTCCTCAGCTACTGTGCGTACCTATAGACGTTTATAGATCTTCCACCGCTTCTAGACTGTTCCAGGTGAATTGTGATCAACTGTATCGCTTATGGTGATTGTATGTTCTTTTTTCCCCCATCATAGCCCCGATTTTGTTTGTTTGTTGCTATGGCCCATATAACAAACATCACTGCGTTTATATAGTGGGTTTATAACTACATATAAAAGGTATATAATGGGTTTACAATGGGTTTATGGCCTCACTTGGTATCCCCATTTATCCAAGCCAAAACATGGACCTTCCACTGCCGCGTTGCTTCATTTTAGGAGGTGACGCTGGAACCAGTGGAAGCTTCGCCAGACAAGGAAAAGCAGGACCCACTGGGATCATAAGTGAATTATATGAATCTAAGATCTGACATATAAGTATCTATAATAAGTAAGTATCTATATAATTCTATATCTAAGATATAATATGAGAATGTATATATATATATATATTATATCTATACATATTTGTCAGTTGATATCTAAGATATCTATATCATACATTACATATCTATAAATATACGAATAGATCATGTTCATATCTATTCATATCTGAAATTATTGATAGTGAATCACTTATTATTTTTCAACTTTTGCGGTAGCGTTCCATTTTGTTGCAGGTCACCCATGTTTAAAAAGGAGGGGCACTTCTGATGAGGCATCCCAGTTCTGGTTTCAATGACGGTCATAACCACTGTTTATGTCACTGGATTGGTTTAAGGGAAAATTTAGGAAAAGGACAATCCAATATTTAATGATACTTAATGGGAAAATCTAGGGTTTCCGGTTAAGATGTTCCCTTAAACCAATCCGTTGTTAATGAGATATACCCTCCGGCAATGAGTCACATGGTTTGCCCGAAAATCCCCCATTTCTTACAGATGACGTTAGCGAACCAAACCTCCATGGTTAGTTCAGGATTTTCCAGTGCTATGCTCGAAAAAACAAGAGGGTACCCCAGCAAGATATGGCTTATGTCCGCCACTTTCGATGCCTGGGATAAAGCCCCAAGTCCTTACCAGGCTGTTGAACGAGCCTCTAGATTTGTAGATACTGTGTATAATGCACAATGAACATATATATATATGTATCATGTATAGTCTGCAGCATAAGAACATGATATTGCTACGAGATGATATACGGATCTCCCTCTTCATATCATCTACTGCATCACTCCACAACTTGCCCCCGTTGCCACGTCGCCACAGGCGGAGTCGAAAGGTGCCTCCGTGGCTTCCGCGGCGGCGAAGGTGCAATGTGGAGGAGTGAGAATCATGTGAGACAAGGACTCATGGGATATAAATCATGATTCCTCTCAATGGGATAATGGGGATAATGTGAAATATTCCCTTTATAGAGGGATATTCCCATTAATAATCTCAATATTACTAATATAGAGGGATATTATATAATGTGAAGGACTCAATTATAATGAGATAATGTCATATAATGGGAATATAATGGGATATTATTGGATATGGAATAACCCTATTGATGGTTTTTGAAAAAACAGTATGAATGACTGTCAACTGACAATAATGGGAGTATAATGAGAATATCATGGGATTTAAATCATGGGAATATAATGGGTAATGGATGGATATGGTATAACCCTATTGATAATATAAACTCATTAATAATGGGAATATCATGGAAATATAATGCAATTGTGAGTTTTTTCCCAATTGTTTTCTTTACAATGGTAAACAATAATGGGAATATCATGGAAATATAATGGGATAATGAACCATCACCACATGGTACAACCAACAACAATACTGGGAATATATGTAATGGGAATATATTATGGGAATATAATGGGAATATAATGGGATATTATTGGATATGTTATAACCCTATTGATGGTTTTTGATAAAACAGTATGAATGACTGTCAACAATGGGAATATAATGGGATATTATTGGATATGGTATAACCCTATTGATGGTTTTTGATAAAACAGTATGAATGACTTTCAACCACCAATAATGGGAATATAATGAGAATATAATGGGAAATCCTATATGCCCGAGCCGGTTATCCAATCCTAATGTGGGAAAACCTGGCTGCCAATTTTGCAACTACCATGACTGGGGTTGGAATCCCAGCCAAAGTGGAAATGACTTGGGGATGGTTTATGGCTTTAGGTTTACCACACTCATGTATGCTTTATCCAAGTTTGGGGTATCATTTTTTGTATCTGATTCTTAATTTCATACCCCAGTGAAATGTCAACGTTGGTTTATGTTACCCCCATGAGAACTAGTTGGATATATCTACCCTGAACCCAAGAATGATTGAAGTTGTGTCTACCAACTTAGCGATTTAGCCCCAGGAGCACCACCTTAAATCTAGGTTTTGGGTGTGACTTTTAAAGGTACATGTTTTTATTGGTGGATGCGATATGTTTGATGAGAGCGTTCAACACATTTTGATGGTGAAGCCACGATCCTCCAAGAACCGTTTCTTTTGTCCTTAGTCTTCAGTGGTATTCGTCGAGTCATAACAGGGTGAGTGTGTGGGTGTGGCTGCACGTGCGGAAGGGTGTGGAAGCACCGCGGAAGGAAAGTTTCGCGGAAGTGTCGTGGAAGCTATAAAAAGAGAGAAAACCATAGAAAAACAATGAACAAATTGGAAAAACATCCTTCACCTAGGTCGCGGAAGCAAATCATCCAAACCTACCAACGCGGAAGCACGTGGAAGCGATATATAAAGAGATGAGCTCGCGGAAGCTACGTTTTCATCCGCGCAAGGTTTGCGGCAGCGGTGCTAAGTAGGGAAACAAAATAGCGATGTGGATGAAAATTCTTGACCCCCGAAATGGATGCTACAGTTATACAGGATGGGGCCCCCCAGTGATGTGAACGTTGCTTTATAAACCATGATAATCCCCCTTCACTAGTTCGTTATATCTACCATAAACCATAGAAATCAACCACTTATAAACCACTTATAAACCAACTTAGCTATCTTGGGGGCCCCATCTTGTATGGTTGCACACTTGTGACCTCGCCCGTGCCCATGGCGCAGGCAGAGTCGGTGAAACCACCCGCTGCCTCAGAGCCAGCGAAAAGCGCCGCCGCAACCGCCTCCGCAACGGCGGCGAAGGCGGGGTCGCTGTGATGATCATGGGAATGATAAGGAGAACTTGCCAACCTACTTGGTGGCTCATCCCACGGCTCGTAAGTGGGTTGTTATAACCCACTTACTAAGTGGGATGAGCCACCAACCTACCTACCAACCCAGGGGAAAATCATGGAGACTTGCACAATGGGAAATTTATGGAATCTTCATGGATAGGAATTTCATGGGAATATGGTGAATTAAAACTATCCAAGTTGTGATTTCACTCGGGAAAGACGGGGACATCATGGGGATTTAGCTAGGGGATTTGGTTATAAGTCTTTTACTGGTTGGTGGTTTGGAACATGAATGTTATTTTCCATATATTGGGAATAATAACCCCAACTGACTAATATTTTTCAGAGGGGTTGAAACCACCAACCAGTTATAACTCTTTTATGGTTTTAATATGAATGTTCCTTAGCCTTTAGTGGGGGACTAAACGCTTATTCCCATCAACGGATCTGCTTCAGTGCTACCTGCAGCGCAAGCAACTGAGCTGCTGTGTATTCCACATGACTTGAGCTAAGTTTCACTTGAGTTTCACTTGAGACTTTTTCACATAATATATATAATTATATATAATATACATAATATATATAACATACATAATATGTATAATATACATAATATACATAATATATACACATAATATACATAATATATATAATATACATAATATATATAATATACATAATATATATACAATATACATAATATATATATATAATTTATTAATATACATAACATATATATAATATACATAATATATATATATATAATATAATATATATAATATACACAATATATATATATAATATACATAATAT
>Ga0126342_10019831_pt1 | contig 11374 bp, 6 predicted proteins | sample Cyp1metagenome_FD_92528 | JGI IMG/M metagenome (GOLD analysis project Ga0126342, IMG submission 92528) | Coral microbial communities from Lord Howe Island, Old Settlement Bay, Australia - Cyphastrea 1 metagenome | ecosystem: Host-associated > Invertebrates > Cnidaria > Coral ... | reverse complement strand
GTGTGGTATGTATTGTATGTGTAGTATGTATAGTATGTATAGCATGTACAGTATGTGTGGTATGTGTGGTATGTGTGGTATGTGTGGTATGTATTGTATGTGTAGTATGTATAGTATGTATAGTATGTACAGCATGTATAGTATGTATAGTATGTATAGCATGTACAGTACGAATAGTATGTATAGTATGTATTGTATGTATTGTATGTATAGCATGTATAGTATGTATAGCGTGTACAGTATGTGTGGTATGTACATTGTGTATTCTATGTTTGTTATGTATCTCATCTATACCATGTGACAACAACATCCATGTTCTACCAATCCCACCAGCAGAAAGCCCCAAAATTTCATACCCCCCCAATGATATCTCCATCTTGGTCCATCTGAACTCCACAAAACCTTTAAAAAAAATGTTCCATCTTGGGGTTTTTCTATTCTTTTATCCGGTACATCAGAGATATCTATCTCAGATACTCCCATTAAAAACGCTAAAAACACCTCCCACCAAACCCTGCCAAACCCTCCAGCGGTCGGCACCTTACAGACCTGCACCAAGGGTCCCAAGGTTTCGGATTGGATTCTCTCCGTGACATTGGCCATGATCTCTTGCCTTAGTCGAGCTGCCGTTCGCATTCGTTCGCCGCCTTAAAAAGTGGCTGAATTAACGCAGGGTTTATGGATGTTTATGGTAGATATAACGAACTAGAGAACTATAACTAGCATAAAACCATAGAATTCATGGGGGTTATAAACTATAGTACCCTGATAACTATAGTATTCATGGGGTAAATCTAAACCAGCAAACATAACTGGGGCGCATCCTGTAGGTATTGTCGCCCCCAGTGATGTGAAGGTTGGTTGTCAAAACCAACAGGTAACTAGTTCGATATATCTACCATAAACCCAAGAGTTATTGGAGTTATTTGCATCAACTTAGCTATCTAGGGGGCACCATCTTGTATGTATCTCAGGGTGAGTTCATGGGATGTTTTAATGGGATACTAATGATGATATAAGATGATATAAGGGTATAGACAATCAACTGTAATCAATTTTTGGATGATATACCACAGGATATATCAATGTACTGTTTTTCACCAATTGATGGGATAGTAAAGGAAAAATTATGAATTAGAATATCATGATATCACTGGAATATCCAATCAATATTGATAAATGACATTATCCCATTGGAATATCATGGATTAGTGCAATAATAAACCCAATGCCATAGTCACCATCCCACCAAGCACCCAATTTTTCATTGGGATTACCACAGCATCGTACAAGGTGAGGTTCCTGATCATGGTGATTTAATGGTGATTTAATGGTGATTCAATGGTGAATTAATGGTGAATTAATGGTGATTTAATGGTGATTTCATGGTGATTTAATGGTGATTTAATGGTGATTTAACATTTAATGGTGTTCCCAATATATGGAAAGTCATAAAATTCCATGGTTCCAGTCACCACCAAGCAGTTTTTGTGTTCCCTGTGTTTTTTAACCATGAACTTCGCTAGAATCCTCCATGGAGAATCCAGCGGCGAGAGATCAGACTCGTCACCCAATGCCAAAAAAAAAGGTCGGGAAAAAACAAGGAGGAAAATCCATGTTTATCCCACTAAACTATGCGTATTCTGGGGGCCCATTGGGGGTATCCGGGACTGGAGTACCGATTCGCCCAGCCACATCCGCACCAGTCGCAACAAGCGCACGATGCGCACAATGCGTGTGGTGCGAGCGAAGCTCAACATGGCCACCCCTGCAAAACATCGATTTTTCGGAGCCCCGAAGAGTGAAGTCATGGGAAACTATAACTCCAATACCTAGGGTTTATGGGAAACTATAACATACTATAACTAGAATTAATGGATGTTCAAGGCGAAGGGGATCAACAAAAACAACGTTCACATAGTTGGGGAGCACCACCCAACTAAGGGGGAAACTTTGGAGAGGAAATCATCAAAAATTCCCTGAGATCCACGAGCTTTCCATCAAAAGGTGGCTCGTCAGCCATGGATTTTAGTTGATGGGCTGAGGCCCTCTGGTAAACAGTCCCAAAAAACCATGGAAAGATCCACCATGCTATCAATTGGTAAATCCACTATTTCAATTTCAATGGCCATTTTTTTAATTAGCTATCATAAATCAGCTATAAATCCCCATGGAAATTCCCCATTTTCCATCATTTTCCTATGGATAAATTCACTATAAATGGCCATGTTCAATCGTTTTTTCTATGTTTACCAGAGGCTACACCCGGGGTCCCAAGATTTCCAGTCCTCCTGAAGAGAACACCACTTCGGACCAGTCAGACAGGACCTGGGATAGAGAACCGCATTGAAGCGGACTGTCCACAAAGGAATTCGAATAGACAGACATGATAGAAATCATGAAATCGAAATCATCTTCTATAAATTTTGAAAAGAACAATATATCATATATAAAATGATATAAATATACTTCTCCCTGAAAAAAAGTTCATAATGCCTTGGCCCAATGGTGCAGCTTCATCATTCTGGGAGCAAGGATATGCCCTGAAACCTCCAAAACATCTGTACCAGAAAATCAGAAGATGGAGGAGAACATCCCATGCAAAACATGCTGAACTGGCTGGTGGTTGAGCCCTTCCCCTCTGAAAAATCTATTCGTTCGTCAGTTGGGATGATGAAATTCCATTCCCAATAGATGGAAAGTCAGAAAAAATTCCTGTTGTTCCAGTCACCACCAAGCAGACTATATTGTTATTCCAATTATTAACCATTATTAACAATTATTAACCATTATTGACCATTATTAACCATTATTAACCATTATTAACCATTATTAACCATAGATTAACCATAGATTAACCATAGATTAACCATCCCACCACATTGAAACCGGGGAATCCCAACCATCCAACCATCCAACCATCGTAAACCGCGCTGGGCGGACGATGATGAGGTCCATGGTGAGCCATGTCTTGGCGTAGCGCTTTAAAATGATCCTGCGAGGCGAGGCGAGGGAAAGATCAGCGAAATCCAAAGTCGAAGTGAAATTCAAACGGAAAAAAGTGAGGAATAACTGACTTGCGATCTATAGAATCTAGACATACCATGAAATACAGTATCAACTCAGAATAAATGGATATGATTGGATATGAATCGATATGATTGGACATGATTGGATATAATTGGATATGTGCTATAGTTTTCTATACATATCATGTAAGCTTTAGCTGCCGACTTCATGTCACCAAAAAAATAAAATCAGTGGAAGTCACCAATCGTGACACTGGCAGATGCTGTGGGTTTTTGGTGCAACCAAAAGTGATAGATAGATAGATAGATAGATAGATAGACAGATAGATAGAGAGATAGGAGTAGAGCAGAGTAGAGCAGAGTAGAGCAGAGTAGAGCAGAGTAGAGCAGAGTAGAGCAGAGTAGAGCAGAGTAGAGCAGAGAAGAGCAGAGTAGAGTAGATCAGATCAGATTAGATTAGCTCAGATTAGATCAGATCAGATCACATTAGATTACATTAAATTGGATCAGATCAGATTAGAATAGATCAGATGAGATTAGATTAGATTTGATCAGATTAGATCAGATCAGATCAGATTAGACTAGATCAGAGTAGAGTAGATCAGATCAGATTAGATAAGATCACATTAGAGTAGAGTAGAGTAGATCAGATCGGATCAGATTAGATTAGATCAGATCACATTAGATTAGATCAGATCAAATTAGATTAGATCAGATCAGATTAGATTTAGATCAGATTAGATTAGATTAGATCAAATCAGATCAGATTAGACTAGATCAGATTAGATCAAATCAGATCAGATTAGATCAGATCAGATCAGATTAGATCAGATCAGATTAGATCAGATCAAATCAGATTAGATCAGATCAAATCAGATTAGATCAGATCAAATCAGATTAGATTAGATCAGATCAGATTAGACCAGATTAGATTAGAGTAGAGTAGATCAGATCAAACCAGATCAGATCAAATCAGATTAGACTAGATCAGATCAGATTAGATCACATCAGATCAGATCAGATCAGATCAAATCAGATCAGATTAGATTAGATCAAATCAGATTAGATCAAATCAGATTAGATCAGATCAATTCAGATTAGATTAGATCACATCAGATTAGATCAGATCAGATTAGATCAGATCAATTCAGATTAGATTAGATCAAATCAGATTAGATCAGATCAATTCAGATTAGATTAGATCACATCAGATTAGATCAGATCAGATCAGACTAGATGAGATTAGATCAAATGAGATTAGATCAGATCAATTCAGATTAGATTAGATCACATCAGATTAGATGAGATCAGATCAGATTAGATCAGATCAGATGGATGGAGCCAGTTGATTTTTTGTGATCGTTGATGGCAAGCAGCAAGGTTCGGAGTTTCCAGCTATGACTGCTCAAGTCGGCTCCCAGGCTTTTGACCCTACAAAAAGCTAGAGATTATACCACTAATCTTATGGGATCATCTTATCGAGAGATCATACATGAGTGAAAAAAATATCCAGAGATTATACCACTCTGCATGTTATCCCCCCAAAAAAAAAACTGCCACGAGAAAGGCCACTGACAACGGAAAACGCCTGATGTTGTACTCCACTGATCCATCGGTCATCACCACTCCAGTAATGCAGGAGAAGAAGATATCCTGGGGACCGGCGAAAAAACGGGGAAGCTTACCGATTTTTGGTGCTTAGATCTAATAGATTCCAGATGTTGTTGCTTACATCCCAGTTTTTCTTGGTGCTGTCTAAAAACTCTTGCGGCCTATCATCACTTTTTCTTTGCTTCTATCCCTTCTGTTGATCTCCGTTGTTACCCTCTGGTAAACTAACATAGCTATGGAAAACCACCATGTTTAATAGGTAAATCAACTATTTCTATGGCCATTTTCAATAGCTACGTTTGTTTACCAGAGGGTAGTTTCCATTAATATCCCATTGAATCACTATAAAATCCCATTAAAACACTATAAAATCCCATTAAATCCCATTTCCACCCACCAAAACTTGGTCCTAAAAGCGCGTCACTCAGGGACCACCGCCGGAATGGAACCCAGTGACGACCAGAAATCTAGATTTACCGAACTTAAAAATGGTGATTTTCTATAGCTATGTTAGTCATTACCAGAGGCTAATTAACCATTATTAACCATGATTAACAATGATTAACCACAATTATTAACCATACACTAGACCATTGTTAGTCATTACCAGAGGCTAATCCCTTTTCGTTTTTTTACAGTTTCCTAGTCCATCCCAGTGCCATCCCACCAATGTGAAAAATCCAGATTTTTCGGCCACCTTCGGGAAACAACAAGTCTTCTTGGTCTTGTTGCACATGTCACATGTCCTTCAAAAGTCTTAAATCTGTCAAAAAAAACCAAAGAATAGCCTCTGGTAATTTGTTACATAGCTATTGAAAATGGCCATTTATAGTGGATTTGCCCGTTGAAAATGGTGATTTTCTATAGCTATGTTAGTTTACCAGAGGGTAAATGGGATTTCGATGGGATTAGACATTCCATAAATGGGGTTAGTTCAGTACTTATCACTGGTATTTCGGGCCACAACTGTGAGAATCTACTGTTCCCACCAGCCAACTGCTGTTGCTATCTCTGTGGTTGACATGATGACAAGACTGACTATGGACATTGGTCCGTAACTCGGAAGTATGCGAACTAAACTTCCAATTGAACAGCAACAACAATTATCCCCCTCACCCAAACTCAAAAGCCCCAATGAAAGTTAATCCAAAATAAAATATCTCCAAACCCGCAGGCAAAAAAAAAAACATCAAAGCCAAGGATGAAACTTTGAACACGTCAATCAACATCCTAACATTTCCTACATAGAACCCCACTTTAACCATGTTCAAAACTGGCTGACCGGCTTCAATTGAAACCCTCCCGGGCCCAGTTCTTGCTCGACTCTCCAAATATTAGGGATGGCTTGACATTGCCAAATAACCCACTTATATATATATATATATATATTATGTATTATATGTGTATATTATATATTATATAATATTATATTATATTGTATTATATTGTATTATATTGTATTATATTGTATTATATTGTAGTTATATTTATATTATAGTATATTATATTTAGATTTATATTTGCAATTATATTTATAGTTATATTTATATTTATAATTGTATTATATTTATATTATATTACATTGATATTATATTATATTATATTACATTGATATTATATTATATTATTGTATTTTATGTTATTTTGTATTATATTATGATATAATATAAATATAATCATAAATATGAATATAAATGTAAATATGAATATGAATATAAATATAAATAGTATATTAGATTATTATATTATATTTATATGTATATTTAATTATATTTCTTTTTATTTTTATATTTATATATACGTATATTTATATTAACTCCCATGAATGAGTCTTTGTAACTAGGTCTTTTTTTCCAGTTACGATTCGTGGGATCCTCCGGTTGTACCCCAAAAAAAATCTTTCTCCGGTTTTTTGTTGTCACCGAGAGTCGAAAGTCCAGAATAAGCGCGTGGTCCATTCCATAAAATCTAAGAAGCCGTTCTCGGGCATATCCTCGGGAATCTTCATTCCGAGAACGGCGATCGGGACGACTGCGATCGGGACGTTGCACCTTTTCGGAAAACTGAATATTCACTGAGTCTGGGTCTTTCAAAAACTGAAGCGATTGAGCAATGATAGGTTATACATGGGTATACAGCCCATGACTTTGTTTGTCATCAGCCCTGCACCATTGGACTCGCTCGACCCGTCAGAAGTCACTGCCATGGAACATAGGCCTGCATGGGGATCATGACCATATCATAGAGGACCATGATCAGAGAGCCCAGATCCCAGGAGATTCTCGTGTTGGAATCGGGGTTCAGGATCCATCCATGAGGCACCGGCTCCTGATGAAACAGCGAGGATGTGAATCACCCATTCCCTAACTCAGGTCGATCATTTTCATGTTCAAAATCACATGTTCCTAAAGTATCCTAAAGTTTCAAGCTTAGCGTTTTTCATTTCTGGTGCCCATGCCTTTGAAATGCCATGAACCATGCCATAGTTCGATGCTATGAAAGCCATGGCGCATTTACCCTCTGGTAAACTAACAAAAAACTCTGGAAAATCACCATTTTTTAAGGGAAAACTCACTATTTCTATGGCCATGTTCAATAGCGAACTGTTAAATTACCAGAGGATAGTTCAATGCTTTACCGAACTTGGAGGTTTTCCATAGCAAAGTCTAAAATCCCGGAGGGTAGTTTCGCAGCAAATTGCCATCGCTTCCTCTACCACTGGAAGACTCGCTGGGGCCAAACATCCCATTTTCGAACTAAAACCCAGTATACATAATATGTGTATAAATTCTATATGTACGGACGTCTCTACTGTTGTGTATACATATATATATATATTATAGCACAAGTGTGTCTACCCACTTGGTCGATGGTCAACATACCACGAAAGCCAATTTGATTCGATCCATTTCTGTAGATCAAGTCCGGGCTTTTCGCAGGTCCTATGAAGCTAAAATTTTGGATTTTTTGACACCCAGAACGTAGCTATTCACTTCACATCCAAAAATCACCGTCATTTACAGAGTCAGATTTGTGATTGTCTGAAACTACCCCACCCTTTAATGACCATGACTTGGGGGCACATCACCTATCTTTGGACAATAAATGCATCTAGATCTGATAGCATCTGATAATCAAATCCCCTAAGTTGCAAGCAAAAACACCCACAAATTGTGGTTGATTACTTGGAGGCAAGTGGGTAATAACATGTAATAACTATATCATACCCAATTTTTCACATGAGGTATATCATACCGCAACAGAAATTGGTTATGAATCACAGAATCGATTCCTGCGATGTGCCCGTAGCAAAAGGAGTCATTCTCTTGTTTGACAAAAACCCATGTGTGGCAAAAGATTAGATTAGTAAAAAAATAAGCTGCAAACCCCTGTTGTTTTCAAAACAAAAAGGGCCCCTTCGGCCCCAATCTTTCTGGAAAATAACTAAAATAACCCCATCCAATCAAAGAAGCTGTTCGATTTATATCTCCCCACCATCACTGGATCTCCACTTTTTTTTCAACCCTGATTCAGCAGATATCACCCATAAATCCCGAGATATCACCCATAAATCACTAGAGACTCACTACAAGGTGGTGCCCCAAGTTATAAATGGCTTATAATCCCGTTGACTAGTTCGATATATCACCAACAAAAACCATAGTGACATTGGACTTATTGGCACCAACTTTTCACGCGATCCCGAACTGGGGCACCACCCTGTAGATCTCTAGAGCTCCACCATCAATGACCAACGCAGCGAGTTCGGAACTGGCCTCGTAGTCGTCCTCCTCTTCGCGGAAGGGCATGGAGCTCTCGGTTTCAGCCTGACTCCTTGGGTCAGAACTGGAAAATCAATTCTGGTTTATCGTTGTTAATCATGGTTAATAATGGGATTACCTATACTACAATGGTCTAGTTTATGGTTAATAATTCTGGTTTATCATTGTTAATCATGGTTAATAATGGGATTACCCTCTGGTAAACATACAAAAAACTATGGAAAATCACCATTTTGAGTGGGTAAATCAACTATTTCGACGCCATTTTCCATAGAGGGTAACAACTACCAGAGGGTACTGCGGATGGAAGAGCGAAATCGGCGCAGGATTTCGCAACCGTCCCGAGCGTAGCTGCGTAGCCATCTCATATGGATATGAAAGGATAGTCATCATGAGAATGGAAATAAGAATAAGAATGGAACTAGTCAGGATGAAGTCTCAAAACTGTATCATGTCATGTGGGTCATGTGGGTCATGCGGGAAACCCAATGCTATGCATACCTACCAGGGGATGGTTTCCCTGGTAGGGGACGGTTTATCCAAGATGGAGCTTTCCAGCTGTGCCATGCTTGAGACTAGCAACAAGATAGAGGTCGCAAGATAGTCGGTCAAAGGTCCAACAATCTATAGAATTCTATAGAATTCTATAATGATAATAATGATATAATGATAATATAATGATAATAATAACAAAGTTCTATAGAAATCTATAATGATAAATAGATAAGTCTCCTGATGAAAATCTAGGGAGGATCCCAGCGCCTTATTAATCGACTCCCATCCGAAACGAAATATTTGTCACACCCATCCAGCAGGGTACCATATGTGATTTCATCCCCGACATCCAGCAGGGTTTCTTGGGGTGTTTGATAGCGGGGATGGGATCAGAAAATCACTGGTTTCTCTCTCTCTGGGATGGGTGGTAAAAAACGAATATGCTACAAGGTGGTGCCCCCCCCCCAAGTTATAAATGGCTTATAATCCCATTATAACTATAGATATACAGTATCACCTATAAACCATAGTTATTGGACTTATTTGCACCAACTTAGCTAACGAACTGGGGCACCACCCTGTACTATCTATTCTGCAGGAAGCCCCAAACGACAGATAAGATGACGCACTTCCTTCCTGGCAGTAATTGGAGGAGAGTTCCAAGACCAAACAAGATACAAATTGTTTGACCTGGTATGGATCTTAAACTGTTACATACTCTTACAGTAATACAGTATACAAATTGGGACAAGTCCCCAGTACATATTCAAGTATTGAAAATAAGTATTGAAAATATGAAGGATCCTACTGGTACACTGCTTCTTGCAAATTTGGTATCCAGGAAATCACAGTTTCTGTGGTGAACTTCCTGATTTTTGCCTTGAGTTACTGGTTTTTGCTGTGAGAAATACCCAGTTTGCTTGTTGGGTTTATATCCTGCATTTACATTGCTTACCACGCGCGAAGTCCCTATGTTTGTTATTCAAACCAGCCCCCAATTGTTCGCGCGGAAAAAGTGTCCCTCTCTTCATCTTCTTCGCTTGCTTCTTCGAAGCGTTCCAAAGTTCCAGCAATTCGAATTGCTCTTCCTGGAGGCACCACAGGCACCAGACTGGATTTTTGTAACCCGCAAATTTAAAAAATCATGGCAAGAGAAAATCAGAAAGAAAGCCATTCATTTTGATGGACTAAGGGTATCCTGCATTAACTCCAGAATTTCTCGGTAGATAACCCCTTGGGAGTTGAATCCCAACGATCTCTTGCACTGAAGAATGAGGGCTGTGATTCCTCAGAAAATGTCTCTGAAAACAGGGTGCCCCCAATGTTTTGATCACCATTTCCCACTTCGATTGGCCATTTTTGGGATTGAAAATTTCACCATTTTCAGACGCCAGATTCAACCAGTCGTTCCACTAAACCCGATTAAACCATAGTTTATCACCATTTGTCAGAGGATCGATCTGGGGGGGACCCATCTTCATGAGACCCAGGTCTACCCATGGTGAGGATCTTTTTTCGACATTTCAGGAGGGACATGCAGCCCTGCACCCATTGGTGTAGGGGAAGAATCGCATCGAACCCTCAATAAAAAACAGCCTGCTGGATCCAGCCCCGACTTCTGTAACAGGCTTGACCTCCTATGTTTCGCGCTGATTTTCTTCCACTGATTGGATATTTCGAACCGATAACGTCCTTAAGGGGTCGGTCTAGTATACCATTTATTTGTGAATCAGCATTTGCCTATTGGCTGTGAAGGGGGATTATCCCCTCTATTAATCAACCAACAAATGCAAAAAAAGGACTTCTGTAGGTAAATTTGCTGGTTAAAATCCCATGTTTAGGTAAAATCCTCAGGTTGTTGCTTCACAATCCGTTTAAATCAATTTACAAATCCATATGGGTTTGTCTGAAAATAGTGTACCCCTACACCCAATGGTTAATGATCATTATCCCTACTAAATGGCTATAATTGGGGGTATACCCCATTTTTAGACATACCCATATATTAATGGGCAACGGAAATCTATGAAACCACTTTTCGCACCACAGCTTTCCCACCGGGCAACTCCAGCTACACTGCGTCCACTGTCTGAATCCGAATCATCGTCATCGCCTGCTACTCGACAGCTCGAATCCACGGCGGGTTGGTAAAGTGTCTTGGTACAGTAACGTAGTAATAAACTACATTTGTATATGTCGACTACATGTTATATTTATATATACATATGTATATGTGCGTGTATATTATATATATACACATATATAATATAATATGTATATATATATAACATGTATATGTATATGTTTTTTGTACATGTATTTGTATATATGTATTTGTATATATGTATATATGTATATATGTATATATGTATATATGTATATATGTATATATGTATATATGTATATATGTATATATGTATATATGTATATATGTATATATGTATATATGTATATATG
>Ga0126342_10019830_pt1 | contig 11374 bp, 14 predicted proteins | sample Cyp1metagenome_FD_92528 | JGI IMG/M metagenome (GOLD analysis project Ga0126342, IMG submission 92528) | Coral microbial communities from Lord Howe Island, Old Settlement Bay, Australia - Cyphastrea 1 metagenome | ecosystem: Host-associated > Invertebrates > Cnidaria > Coral ... | reverse complement strand
TTATTTCTATGATCTTTCTATGGGATTTCTGTGGGATTCCTATGCTATTCCATGTTATTTCTATGATCTTTCTATGGGATTTCTGTGGGATTCCTCTGGGATTTCCATGATATTTCTATGATCTTTCTATGGGATTACTATGGGATGTCAATTGAAAGTAAGTTGAAATCAATTGAAAGTAAGTTGAAATCAAGTGAAAGTAAATTGAAATCAATTGAAAGTAATTAAATTGAAATAAATGGAAATCAATTGAAAATAAACTGAAAGTAAATTGAAATCAAGTGAAAGTAAATTGAAATTAATTGAAATCAATTGAAAGTAATTAAATTGAAATAAATTGAAAACAATTGAAAATAAACTGAAAGTAAATTGAAATCATTTGAAAGGAAATTGAAATCAATTGAAAGTAAATTGAAATCAATTGAAAGTAAATTGAAATCAATTGAAAGTAAACTGAAAGCACAGTAAATTGAAATCAATTGAAAGTAAATTGAAATCAATTGAAAGTAAACTGAAAGCAATTCAAAGTAAATTGAAAGTAAATTGAAATCAGTTCAAAGTAAATTGAAAGCAATTCAAAGTAAATTGAAATCAGAAATCAATTGAAATCAACTCAAGGTAAATTGAAATCAATTCAAAGTAAATTGAAATCAATTCAAAGTAAATTGAAGTCAGTTGAAAGTAAATTGAAATCAATTGAAATCTATCATTTTTTTGATTCCACACTATTGTGTACCCGGTCCCTTGACATCTCCACACTATTTTGTACCCTAAATGTGTTGAGGGGGGGATGGGGGGCCTCCCCACACTAACCTGTATCCGACATTATATCTATCTAAGTTCAATATAAATTCATGATGTCTGATGGAAATTGATTGACATATCCCCAGCAAGTCTGGTGCCAAGCTGCCCAGGCCGCCCGTGTGGCGTTGGAAACCTCCCTGAAGCGCCGGAACCTTCGATGCAGCTGGGATCGTTGGGTGGAAGCCTGGCGCTTGTCCGGAGACCTGGTGGAAGATCGGCCTGGGGAGCACCTGGGGAGTTAAGCTGAAAAGATTGGATAGTGGGCACAGAATTTTGACACAGAATTTTGATGCTGGATGGTTTGGAATCAACGGAGGAACTAATTTTTGAGACTTAAGCTAGAAAACTGGGGATTTCAACGACAAAAGTAGGATTTTGGCAACAGGCATTGGAAAGGTTGGGACTTGAACGACAAAGGTTGGGAACTTGGGAACAAACCAATAATATTTTGCCGGTTTTAGCAAACAACATCAAGGAATATTCAGGATTTGAACAGCCAAAATGGTCATCCAACCAACAGAAATGGGTGATTTTAGTCATCACAAATATAGCCGGGATGATTGGGAGGGTTGGAGAACATAGAGACCTTACATGACTTCCCATTGTGTTAATTGCGGAGGGAACGTAAAGCATGATGTGAATCAAACATGATGACGAGGCAAACAGGAATGATTGAAAGGTATGGTTTCGTTCTGATTTGTATGTAGCCCTGGGTCCTAGATGAAATTTGCTATATTTCCTTCAAGTTGGCACTGTTGCCAGTAGGTTTGTTTCCACGGCTCAGTGGTTGGAAACAATGGCTTTGCTCGCTACGATTTTCCCATCCCTCTTCAGAGAAGAGGTTGAGAACCCCAGATGGGCTGGACATGATGACGTCCTAAACCATATCTGTGAACTTGTTTTGGAGTGAACTGCCATTGCAGGGGAGTTTTCAGAATCAATGAATCAATGGTTAAATCTATTGTACGTAATCCACATGACATGATATTCTTACTGACGTTGTACTTCACATGATTCTGCCCACGAAGTCCATCATGTCACCACCAACCCGTGGTTAAACCAACCTATTTGTCGGGTAACATTGACCAGCCATTTCTCTGCTGGAGTGGCTGGCTAGAGTCTTTCTTACAGTTTGTTTTATGGGCAAGGTCTACATATAATGGTGTGTTGTTGGTATTCCTGTGCCAGTTTATTGGTATATCCCAAAGGTTAGTTGTAGCTTCTTCCGTTAGCTCTTGTAGATCCAGTCCCAATGTTATCTCTTAGACTACCATATTTTGTGCATTAGTGTGGTAGACCCAAGAATGCAGTAGCCCTCAGGTAGTTAGGGCTATAACCCCCAAAATTGTCAATGGTGGATGGTTCCCAAGAATGCAGTAGCCCTCAGGTAGTTAGGGCTATAACCCCCAAAATTGTCAATGGTGGATGGTTTTGTCGGTGTTTGCCACATTGCTTCAACACCACAGGAAATGGCTAACCGGCTAACCAACAATGGTGATTTAACTAGCCAGAGTTAGCATGCAACCGACAAGAATGGTATGTTATGTTTATCCCAAGAAGATGAGGAATGACCAGGTGTTCAAAACTCGTGTTGGTCGATGATTTGGTTGGCGAGTTGCATACTATCCAATAGATTGGGGATGATTGGAGTGTGTCATCATCCATAAGCCGTGAATTCATATATTAACCAACCAGTGTAATGGGATGGGGTCTGAGCAAATTCCCCCAGCACCGATCAGGGACAGCACAGAACGCATGCTTCAAACACAAAAGGAAGAAGCCACACGGCAGGCCTGTTCTGGGATCGGCTGAGAATATGAACTGATCGCAGGGGATAAAAATATGGATGGGTTTCACAAACATGGAGGTTAAAATCCGGGATGGATCAGGATGGAAGGGGGTATCCTATATTTCAATATATTATAATATATAATTCAAACAACCCAATTTGCAATCCACAACCTGAAGTGGTTTTTACGCATCCTTACTCCACCGATTTAAACATGTCACGTACATATGAAACACTTATACACTCGGATGCACATCCGAGCAGGAGCACGGCGGCGGTGGCTTGAACCGATAAAATTATGAGATTCAGCAGCAAATACTTTGGATGTTGAAGACGAGATAACCAGATAGATAGACGGTCAATGGATTGATAGGTCCATAGATAGATGGATGTACTCCCAGGTAATTAACAATGGCTAGCAAGGGAAATCATCCTGAAGCCACCCGACATTGGTTGTTGAATTCATTGGGTGTGTCTGAAAACAGGGTGCCCCTTAAAAATCCAATGGTTGATCCCACATGTTTTCAGACACCCTAAATATAAATTCAATTTGACGAACTATCTCTCACTGTACCCCCATGCATATCCCATTAACTCTTTTCTCATGTTATATTCAAATTATATATAATTATAATTATATATATATAATGATAATGTCACTGTTCACTCCAACAGATGCATGTTTTTTGTTGGTTGGATCACAACCCTGGTTCCAGTTCCAGGAGCGTCAGCTGAAAGCTGGAGCGGCTCGAAGGTTGCTGCAAGATCAGACAGGTGCACCGGTCCACCTGTAGCAAGCCTGCGGAGTGCAGCTGCAAACCTGGGGAGTAAGTCAGCAAACATGGTGTTTTTGTTTACCCAGGAAAGATGGAGTATTCATCCATTGAGACAGGACTTATAAGCCGAGACTGGTGGTACCTCAAATATGACTCTTTGCATCAAGGACAAACATTCGCCGGTTCAATTCCACGCGTTGTAAGTTTCATGTCTTGTCATCAGAGGTGCAGATGGTACAATAATCTGACTTGTGTTATTGTTGCGCTTTGTTTTTTTGGATATCACGCTGTAAGATATGGTAAGTAACATGCGACACAAGCAGCATGCAGAGGTAGTCTTGGAGCCAGTACTGTTTCAGTGTTCCGACACTTGACCTTGTTATTTTTGTTTGACAGAATACAATCATGGTTTGCTTGAAAAATAAAGAAATATTATGAATTATTATATACACGTCCCATAGAATTATGTTTTACCATCAAGTGTGATCAACTGTGATTATATATGATTATATACTATTTAAATCAGTTTTTAAATCAGTGGTGAATATTCAACCATTAAATCATTCCACAATGAATATTTTCCAGGTTGGATATTCACCAGTTTAAATGAATATTCAACCATTAAATCAACCATTACTCATGATTTTCCAGCCTTTCTCCAGGCTTCTTCACCAAGTTTGTCCTTCACTGTTGGTGCACAGCAGCTCGCGGGGGACCAAGAGGGGAGCTGCAGGGATGGGAAATCTCCATTGAGGGGCAAACCATGTATATATAAATGGCTACTGATAATATATATATATATATATATATATAACATTTTAAGACTATATAATATCACGTATGTGTATATATATATATTATATAAATGTATATATATATGCATTATATAAATGCATATATATATATAGTTATATATATATATTTATTTACTCTTTATATACATATATAATATTTATATATATAATATTTATATTTACCTTTAAGCAGGGAAAATGTTCATTGCTATGCTACATGACCGGAGGGTGAAGCCTTTGCGAAGGGCCTGGCCATTGGATGATTTTCCCATTCAGGGACCACTGCTATAGGAAACAATCTTGTCACTCTAACAGTTCGGCACCCCAAAAAAGATTGTAATAATAATGTATGTAAAATACATACATGTATTGTGTACGTACATTACTATGTACATGATGTTACATGACTATATATTGTGTATTCAGCTTGTACAATACATGCACAAATTCATTCCGGTGCATGCCTTGGGTAATACTATAAGGACGGCAATATTTTGTCTCAGCGCTTTTGATCTGCCTTCCGTGCTGTACTCAATGTATAAGACATGTCTTCTACCCATGGTGATTTACCCATATATAGATGCCCATTTGGTTCACATATGCCTTTGTATCCCCATACTATTCCCATACGAAACTACCATTTGCTTCGCAAAGTCACCATTTCAGATGGTTCAACATGCTTCAGCCCTTGTTTTTCCTTTATTTTTGGCAACTTCTCTGCAATTCTCCACGATATGCGGCGCCAGCACAGGGCCAGGGCAAGCGATGACTTACAGTATTGGTTATACATTGGTTATACCATGGTACAATGGTACACCCCCCAAATGGCAATTCGAATAGGGAAAATGATGATTCATCTTGGACTTTCCTCTGCTGTGTGTTTTTTTTGGCTGGAGCGAAAGGTATATAATTAATTTCAATACCAAAACATTAAAGAACACCTTGAAGTCCCATTCAAATCCCTGTTTGTTGATAGCCAATTCACCGTTTTTGATTGATGATTATATAAATCCAACTGATTGATTGTTTTACCGTTTTTATCCATCTTCCTGATATTTAATTCACATGTTTGATGGTTAAATCATGTCAAGTCCCAATTTTTGCCTATCTTATTCATATTAGATCCAATTTGATTTGGTACTTACATCTCATTATATAAACCCCATCCAACTTTGGGGCAGAAAGAAATCCACAAACTGTGTGGATCCTTCGGCAAGGCTTGGATGTCTCCACCAAGCGGCGCTTAGTGCTGAACGCCTGGCATGAGACCACCGTCATGGCGCAGCAGGCCCTCGAAAGATTGGATGTGATACTCGTGTTTGGATACAATGGGGTCATATAACCTTGGCAAAAAAAAGGCCACCTAAATCACCCAAAGTCCAAGATTCAAGATATTCAAATCTGCAGTTTGAAGATTTTCGGAGCAAAACTTTGCAACTTTTTTGGGTGCAGTTCTTGCATACCATGCTATCACCAAGGTGATTTTTAAGCCCCCATGAGACACTTTTTCAGTGGAGCCGCCAGGTCAGACAACAGAAAGCCTGTGCTCGTGAGGGCAGCCGGCGACTGGCCACAGGCACGCGGATTGTAGCTGCGGATATATCAGCAAAGAAAACAAACATTGTTTTATAGTGATTATAATGGTTAGCGATAAGCTATGTTTGAATTTGTTTCTTGCGAACTCAAAACACTTGATTGGTAAAAAGGCAGAATTGGGTAAGAAGACAAGGAAACAGAAATGGAATGGGAACTGCAGGAGTGTCATTGCTCATTCAGGTATAGTATGGGTCATTATTATGTACTCCAAAAAGCGGATGATTACAGGCACTCTAAGACTCAAAGCAAATGGTTGCCTGTCAGAATAGTCAAGTTGGCCTTGATTTTCCATCCCCGCTTTGCTCGGATCAGCCCAAGGGAGTTCTACTTGTTTGTCCAAAAGAAATAGTATCCGGATCAATGGTATCCCTCCAAAGTACACTTCTTTCGGAGGTTCAGGGAGGGATTTTCAGTTGTGAACCTCCACTTGTTTCAGTTGTGTTGGTTGCCCGGCTGGATGTTCATCTCACCCCCGGATCAATGAAGCTTTTGGCTTGTTTACCTGGGACTGTGCAGAATTAAACCAGCAGTTGATCACTTTTTGGAGATGGGAGTCCTGAATTTTATTCAATCAGTGTCCAGTAAATCCAGGGTTGACATTCGAAAGGCACGAATCACTCAGTTTGAAAGAGGAGAACCATTGTCATAAATGAGGGACTTGGTGACCGGATCTATAGTTGATGTTTCCTCGTTTTTTTATCGTATTTTCTCTTTTCTTGGATGGTGATTCCACAACCAGCAACCAGACCTCGTGCTTGGGCTTGGATGTGAATCTCAGATTTCACTGTCAACATTCCATTCAAAACAGGGGAAACACCATATGTCAAGTGAGATGTATATCCACAGCAATTATCCGAGCCATACGAATGTGAACCTGTTGATCAGTCAACATCCACTTTAACTGATTCATACTGATTCCTTTTCAAACATCCCATGTATCATCCAACTCCGAATCCAATTACCCTCTGGTACTTGAACATAGCAATGTAACATGATCATGATATACCATGAAGATTGTCAAAGGGCAAATGAACTTTACATAGCGATGGCTTCCATATCAAACTCTTCAATTAACACCTATAGGCACATATTAATGTCCATCAATATTCCAATTGCATCCTTACTGATAAACATGATATCACCATTGGATTCCCATTAATCCCTATACATTCCATCACTCTTCCCATGATATCTCCACAGTAATCCCTATGAAATTCCCTTGTTTTCCCGATAAAATGGGTGAAATCCTGATGAAATCTCCAAGCCCATTGGAAATCCTCGGCTCTCACCAGGTCTGCTGCGGTTCCTGGATGGAAGCCTGACTCCGGCTGCCGAGCTCTTGCTGCGCAGTGCATGGCAATCGCTGGGGGACCCGGGGCCGCCCTGGGGCCCGTGGGTGATGGAAGGCTAAACTGCCATTCCCAGTGGAAACACAAAAAATATAAACATGTGGTGGTTTCATGAGTTTTCTCCACACATCTTTGTGTGCAGTTCTTGCTTTTCTGGTGTGCGCTCCCGTCAGCTCCCGTCCGCCTTCTCCTGGCCTCTTCACACACCTCCTTCACTCACAACTCGTTCACACACCCCGCTTTCACACAACTCCTTCACACCACACACACACACACATTGTCACATACAACTCTTTCATCTACAACTCTTTCACACACAACATTTGTTTCACACACTGTGGGTTATTGGTTGGTAGATTTTTTGAGTGATGTTGATGTCGTCGCCAAATGTCCTGAGTCACCTTCAAAATCAAGCACACGGAAATCTGCAAATCTGAAACTGTGAAAACCTTTCTGCATATACCTAAACCTGACTTGGCGTGCCAAGTCCATATCACAGAATATCATAGCCGTCTTCGTTGGCTGCAGAACTATGACATTCCCTGCAGCCCCCTGCATCATGAATGTTAACCCGTTTGTTATAACGTTGTACGCACACACTCTCTCAGTTTGTCAAACACTCACACAAAACTCTTTCACACACAATTTTTAGTCACACACACGCACAACATTGTCACACACTTACACAATTTTGTCACACAGAACTCTTTCACACACATTCTTTCACACACACGCACAGCATTCCCACGCAAAACTCTTTCACATGCAAGAGTCATGGTGGCACTTCGTGAGATTCATGGTGCTTTAGTGTGGCAGGCTTGGTACTTGGGGCACTGAACTGGGTGCAGTGGCGCTTGACCGCCGCCGTGACGCCGCGGTTATCGCGGGTGGTGATATTACTAAGTCAGTTAATAATTGTTGGTGTCATTATTTGCTGCAGAAAGTAAATTTAAGTTGAACAAATGTTTGAATTTGTTTATATTGTTTTTTAAACTTGTTTAATTTGCAATGAATTAACGCCAATAAGAGTATTGGAAACAATGACACGTTGGATATTGATGAACCTGAATTAATGGTGATGTATCGTATCATGGAATTTGATGAACAATGTAGAAGAGCACCACGAGCATTGCAAAAACATCATGCATCAAAACAATTTGAAGAATGTAAACAAAAAACATGATCCATGGGATGATGACACAGATCACTCTGGGAGAGGGTCCGGACGCCAGACGTCTGAGAACATTCGCGGGAGAGACGTTCAAAGGGGTTGGGACGCGAGCGATGGGCACACAAACACCCTGAGGAGCAAGTATGGGGTCACTGGTTGAGCACTTCACTTGCTGCCTGCCAGCAGTGAGCATCATGAAGTGCGTCCAACGGAGAGGGGTTCTTTCCAGGGGCTGCCAGATCCCATCGCCTTTGCAAAGTACCTGCCAGTTGAATACGTGCTGTCAAGTGGTACTCACAATGGTACCTTTGGATATGCTGCAACTGGATGTCCGTCTGGGGGCTGATCTCCGTGAAGTGGAACCAGTTTCGTCCGGGCAGGATGAACCCAGACCACCAGATTATTAAAACATATTAAAACTATGAGTACGAGGTTCTTCAAACAGCGATGATTCCACCTACTGTGTAAGTGGTATAACTCCCATGTTAATCCGCCGGAAATTCAAGAGACAAAACAACAACAGATTAGGGTCAGCAATCGCGCTTGGTCCGTGGTTGTTTCGGGTATGGTATTTGGTACAACCAAAACAGGGACAAAACCCAAAATGCCGGGGATACCAAACGTTTCAGGATGGTCATTCCTGTGATAAGCTTATTAGTGATCACTGGGATGGTCATTGAAGTTGTATTTTCAATGTTGACCCATACCCTTCGTATTAGGATCAAGCAAGGATGGAATTTCACGTTTTAAACCTTTTTTTAAAAAACAAGTTGGCCATATTTTGCCAAATTGTTCTGGGTCAACATCGTTTAATCCAGATGTTTTCATGGATTTTGGATGGTCAAATCTCTCATAATACATTGGGTGTTTAGCCCTTGCCTTCAAGTCGACCTGAAATTAGTAAATGGTGCCCATTGTACGCCCTTTCGACTTGGGATATTATGTGGGGAAAAAACGATATAAGCCTGCGATCACCATCTAGCTTCGGGACAGACCCAAATGATTGACTATGGGATGTTACAAAAAATGATAGAAACGATTTATTTGTTTTTTTGGAAATAAAGAGACTAATAGGGATGTTAGTAGAAATGATTCTACAAAATGATTTTCTGGGACTGTCATTTACGCTACGGGGTGTTTGATTTTGACCTATCGCCACTTTCCAGGTGGCTTTGTGTGGCGACCAGTGGTCAGGCAGACGAGAGAGGGCGGGACGCTTGGGGTGCGATAAGACGGGAAAATCTATGGGACCAGTCCAGGCCTTAATGCGCATGTGACATTTCAATATATAATATAATAATGATTAATAATTATTAGTAACATATATATATATATATATATATATATGTATGTATGTATTTCTGCCCAGCTGAGTTACTACCAGTACAGTAGTAGATCTTTCTGAGGACACCCTTGAAACCTGCCACTCCCAAAGATTGGAGTTGGAAGATGATTTTTGCTGGATTCCTGGCCATTTTTGGTTATCCAAAGGCCTTCAGATAGAAGATGCAGTGGTACGATGTACCAATGAAACAATGCAACCCTAATAATCCGGGTTCTACCACTATTCCATCATGGGTGAATAGATGTGGTATGAATATAATTAGTCGGTATGAAGGTGCTGGAAATAAAACCATGATTAGTCTTTTGAGACCAGTTATGAGATGTTGTAAGTGATAGGTCACAACTTCCATGCCACCAGCATTGGCAAATCCTGCTTTGACTGGGCTGGGTGGACCCGTGCATTCCCTGGGGTCATGATCGGTCGTGGGTCCTTCAATTATTCATTCTGCAGCATTTACGCTTTCGACCCAGGGTAGTACATGAGACATGACTGACTAAGTCCTTGACAATCCTTGACACAGTGCAACAAGTTCAACAATTTACAGTAACTGGGTACCAGTAGAGAAAACTCATGAAAACTCCACATGCACATAGCCCAAATGCACTCCATTTGAGTATCTATACCATAGGGGTTCCTCTATATATATACATTATAATACATTATACATATATATATATATGTATATATTAAGCTAGACTTCCATGATTAACCTTTACGCTAAGTGAAGAGCAGAGAAACACATACTTTCTTGCAGAGTAAAGCGAGAAAGGATCTCTGGTAGAAGTTGCGAGAAAGCAACAGCGGTGGTGTTGAGCAAAATATCCAGTTGGACCATCCGAGCGCAACAAAAGACAGGAAAACCAATATCAGTATTTCAGACAAGGTCTGAAGAGAGCAACAGTTCAGAATCGAAATGAACAGAAAAGGAGAGAAGACTGGGAATTCAAGATCCCTGCCCAGAAAACTGGGCAGTAGAGGTTTCGAGGGAATAAAGAGTGTGAGACAAGAGGCTAAGAAAAGCCCTGCTCGGAGACGGGGCAATGGAAGAGGCAGCGATTCCAGCGATAGAAACGGCTATGAGACGACTTCACAGTGGAGCGAAAAATGGGACTCCAACTCCAGCTGGAACCGTTGGGATGCGCCCAACCTGGACGCGAACAACTCCAGAGATGATTGGAGAACTTCCGATACTCAGAGCTGGACCTGGCACGCTTCCGACACATCAAATGGACATCAACATGTTAGCCGTATCTGTGAGTATTTCCAAAGTGGCCAATGTCACTGGGGAAACTCCTGCTATTTTTCCCACGACTGGAGCGCTGACGCGGGCATCGTCTTCCTGTTAGCCCCGGAGGCCTCCGACGTGCTGATGCCGCCCTGGCGCGTGGCCACGGAGCTGAGCAGCGAGGGCACAGGGCCCATGCGCGTGCGCATCGTGGGGGACACGGAAGACCTGGGCCTGGCGGAGGGGCAATGGGATCCCAATCTGGGCATTGATCTTTGCTGGGAAGGAGATTGGGTGAATGGAGGGATGAAGCTTCATAACCAAATGTTTTTTTTTTTTTTTATGAAGGGATGTTTTATGGTAAACAAAAAATACATATCTATTAAATATATCGTTAAATAATATATACAGTACTATATTACATAATATTATATATATAATATTACATTATTATATTATTTTTATGTTTAAATTATATGTGTCTTTATATTTATATTATATTATTTTGTATTATAGGATGGTATA
>Ga0126342_10019829_pt1 | contig 11376 bp, 5 predicted proteins | sample Cyp1metagenome_FD_92528 | JGI IMG/M metagenome (GOLD analysis project Ga0126342, IMG submission 92528) | Coral microbial communities from Lord Howe Island, Old Settlement Bay, Australia - Cyphastrea 1 metagenome | ecosystem: Host-associated > Invertebrates > Cnidaria > Coral ... | reverse complement strand
TTTGGTTCATCGAGGGATTCACCTCGTGCATTCCATTTTGCGCTTGGCACTTGGGACTATGACACCTTCTGAGGCACGGTGTTTTTCAACAACTATCTTATGGTGGAATGGGGCATTCTTCACGTACAAATGGGGTATTAATTTGCTTTTATTTGTTTTTGTGGAACAAAACCATCTGATGGTGCAATGGTGGATTTTCAACTACATTCGTGCCACACTATCCAGCTTCCCTGCTAGGCCAAAAGAATGAGAAAGCTCAAAGCTACACCAGCCCCATCAGGTCAAGTGCGACCGAAAAATAGTGATGGTCGTATGTTGAAAGAATGCCTGAACATCTTAGACAGAGATGAGGAGGAAAAGAAGATGATTGCAGCCAAACAGAACCAGGAGAACCTGAAGAAGCATAATCAAAAAGTGAAGGATGCAGCTTCGAAGAAGAAGGCCACAGAAAGTGGAGAAGGCAACAAAGAGAAGAAGAAGAAGGATGAGACGAGATCCAAGCCGAAGGATGGTGAAGGGAACACTTCATCAAAGAAGACGAAAGAGAAGGCTGCAGAAGGAGGAGAAGGCAACAAAGAGAAGAGGAAGGATGAGACAGGATCCAAGCCGAAGGATGGTGAAGTGAACACTTCATCAAAGAAGAAAGATAAGGCTGCAGAAGGAGGAGAAGGCAACAAAGAGAAGAAGAAGGATGAGAAAGGATCCAAGCCGAAGGATGGTGAAGTGAACACTTCATCAAAGAAGAAAGATAAGGCTGCAGAAGGAGGAGCAGGCAACAAAGAGAAGAAGGATGAGACAGGATCCAAACCGAAGGATGATGAAGCCAGAGCTTCATCGAAGAAGAAGCCAGAGAAGGCCGAGAAGGCTGCAGAAGGAGGAGAAGGCAACCAAGAGAAGAAGAAGGATGAGAAAGGATCCAAGCCGAAGGATGGTGAAGGGAACCCTTCATCAAAGAAGAAGACAGGGAAGGCTGCAGAAGGAGGAGAAGGCACCAACGAGAAGAAGAAGAAGGATGAGACAGGATCCAAGCCGAAGGATGGTGAAGGGAACCCTTCATCAAAGAAGAAGACAGAGAAGGCTGCAGAAGGAGGAGAAGGCACCAAAGAGAAGAAGAAGGATGAGACAGGATCCAAGCCGAAGGATGGTGAAGGGAACCCTTCATCAAAGAAGAAGAAAGAGAAGGCTGCAGAAGGAGGAGAAGGCAACAAAGAGAAGAGGAAGGATGAGACAGGATCCAAGCCGAAGGATGGTGAAGTGAACACTTCATCAAAGAAGAAGACAGAGAAGGCTGCAGAAGGAGGAGAAGGCAACCAAGAGAAGAAGAAGGATGAGAAAGGATCCAAGCCGAAGGATGGTGAAGGGAACCCTTCATCAAAGAAGAAGAAGGCCGAGAAGGCTGCAGAAGGAGGAGAAGGCAACAAAGAGAAGAAGAAGGATGAAACAGGATCCAAGCCGAAGGATGGTGAAGGGAACCCTTCATCAAAGAAGAAGACAGAGAAGGCTGCAGAAGGAGGAGAAGGCACCAACGAGAAGGAGAAGAAGGATGAGACAGGATCCAAGCCGAAGGATGGTGAAGGGAACCCTTCGTCAAAGAAGAAGACAGAGAAGGCTGCAGAAGGAGGAGAAGGCACCAAAGAGAAGAAGAAGGATGAGACAGGATCCAAGCCGAAGGATGGTGAAGGGAACACGTCATCAAAGAAGACGAAAGAGAAGGCTGCAGAAGGAGGAGAAGGCAACAAAGAGAAGAGGAAGGATGAGACAGGATCCAAGCCGAAGGATGGTGAAGTGAACACTTCATCAAAGAAGAAGACAGGGAAGGCTGCAGAAGGAGGAGAAGGCAACCAAGAGAAGAAGAAGGATGAGAAAGGATCCAAGCCGAAGGATGGTGAAGTGAGCACGTCATTGAAGAAGAAGCCAGAGAAGGCTGCAGAAGGAGGAGAAGACACCAAAGAGCAGAAGAAGGATGAGACAGGATCCAAGCCGAAGGATGGTGAAGCGAACACTTCATCAAAGAAGAAGAAGACTGAGAAGGCTGCGGAAGGAGGAGATGGGAACAAAGACGAGAAAAAGGATGAGAAAAGATCAAAGCCGAAGGATGGTGAAGTGAACACTTCATCAAAGAAGAAAAAGAAGGCTGCAGAAGGAGGAGGAGGCAACAAAGAGAAGAAGGATGAGACGATATCCAAGCCGAAGGATGGTGAAGGGAACACTTCATCAAAGAAGCAGACAGATAAGGCTGCAGAAGGAGGAGAAAGCAACAAAGAGCAGAAGAAGGATGAGAAAGGATCCAAGAGGCAAGAGGATGATTTGGTGACACCACCTTCGAAGAAGGCCAAGAAGGGTGGGGCAAATGGAGAAGATGATAAGGAAACCAAGGGGAATGCGTCCCAGCCAAAGGAAAGCAAATGCACTGTTCTGGCCATACCTGATGAGTCTGGAAAAAGAAAGCCAGCCAACCAAGAGGGCCACTCTGATGACCAACAGGTGAAAAGAACAAGGACTCAGGCCTGTGGGGATTGGAAGTGTGGTCATGTTAATTCAAATTTACTCAGTGACCCTTAATCTCCTTATCAACCAAAGCCAACGAATGTTGGATAGAAAAAACACGTCATATAGTATGCCCAATCATATACCACAAAATTACTTTATATTTTCCACCAAAAAGTATTCTGTCATTAATAACCCAAATCAATTGCTTATAATTCATTAGATTTCCAACACTGTAATCATATCACATCCCCCGACAGCCAGGAGAGATTATCAGAACGGACTTCCACTGTCGGCAGCTTTGACCTCTCTTCCCCATCCCCTTCGGTTCACCCGAAGTCCCTAGACTTCCTGACCGGTTTGTTGGAAGATGATGTGGTGCCTTGTCGGCATACTACCAGGGTCTTGTAGTGTTATCCAGACGCTATCCATTCTCAGTGATTGTGAAAGATTTATTTTTTGATTATGAGAATTATTATTTGTTTATCAGCCTTGAAATCCCTTGGTGCCACTCAATCTTTAGGATCCTTCACCACCATCAACGGAGAGGGTGTCACGGAAGAAAGAGCTCACCGAAGAAGAACGCAACAAGATCAGCGAAATGACGCATCCCAGTCAGATGCCTTACCCAGAAACTAGCCTAAATTTATAGTCAAAAGATATGAGTATTACTGCTTAAATCAGAAGCCCAATCATCAAGGTATTGATCCTGCATATTAAATATAATTTACCAATGCTATACCATCCATCCATCAGGAGCGGAAACGACAGTATGCGGCATTGCGTCGTGCCATCTACCGAGAAGCGCCACCCGGATTGGTGGCCAAATTTTCATTGTGTGGCGACAAGGAAAGGTGCCTTGTCTTAATGCAATTGTTACATTGATTTTCTTCCACTACATTTAGATACTGTATGGATTTGAGCTGAGAATCAAACCGGAACAAAAACACTTTAATTGCAGATCTTAGCTAAGATTTGGAATGCTACGTCAATGGCTATCATCTGGTGGTGATTTGATGTCCATTGACGTCGAAGAGAAGTATGAAAGCTGGGTGACCTCCCTGCGAACGGACAGATATGTCACTGCTTGGAGCTTAAACTAATTTTGATGGGTTAATAATCCAACATTTCAAAGGAAAACATGGGGTCCAGTTCGATCAACTTGAACATAAGGTCACTGAGTTTCAACTTGAAAAAATCTATGGCAAGTCCAAAGAGTCTCGCGAGTTCATCGCTACGCTCGTCTCTGGCCAAAAGGGGACCCCCCATCCCCAGGCCAGGCCTTCTGTTTGTGTAAATCTTTGTGACCCACAATGCCACTGCCAACGGTTGGCTGTCCTTGGCAGGCGCCAGGTGTGAAGAAAGCCAGGTTATACAAAGTTCTGCGGGAGGTTGTTCATGAAGACACCACGGGACAAGGATCCAGAACTTCTGTTCCTGTTATGCAATTAAAGTTCAAGATCAGTTTGATTGCAGGTACCAGTGCAAGTACTGAAGATAACAAATCCATGACAAATCTCAACCAGTTGAATCTAAGGCTTCTCTCTCGGGAAGGGTGCGTGATTCAGGGGCAAAGGAGATCCTGAAGAAACAGCTTCAAGGTCTTACAGATGGCCTACCTGAACAAATGGATCTTGCTACTGGCCGCTTGACTAGCAAGAAGCCTAAAAAGGAGAAATCTCCTGAGGAGGAGGTCATGGCCAATGTCAAGAAGCTTACCAAAAGGCTCCTTGGCTCTACTCGTTATGTCTCAAAGTGGAAGTGCCCCAAGCTTTACATTTTTTCACTGAAAACAAAAGGCTTGGGGCACTTCAATTTTGAGACATCTGCAAATAGGAAGCAAGAACCATATTATTTAGGGATGTCTCTATATGTTAAAAAAATTGGGTTCTCTAAAATAGTCCTCATACTCTACAATGTGAAATGTCTACTGAGAATCCATGGTCCATTTAGGTGCCTAAATGCCAGTGCTTTTTGGGATATATACCTCCAATATATTATACCTTCCCATCCGTTGATTCCATCCCACCACTTCCCATCCCTCGATTCCATCCCAGGTGGAAGCAACTCATCAACGAGCTTGATGGTGCTAAGAGGGGGTTGGTTGACTACAATGTCCGCAACTGCGAGGAACTGGCAACTTACTTTGCATTTTAGATTCCGCTCATGGTCATGGGAATATGGCAGTGCTCACTGTATGGTTTATTTTCTTGATGTTGATCAAATCAGACCTTACTGGTGCTGATTTGAACTAAGAAACAGTGTCTTGAAGATCACGTTGAATTGGCTTGCGATGGTTTCGGTGAAGCCGAAGGAAAAGCCGGCACCCCTTTGACTAGTGTGGTAGCGAAGGATATGGTTGATTGGCTTGATGCTTCCAAGTCTAAGCTCAAGCCACTTGAAGATGATGTAAAGGATGCCAAGAGGAGAATCTCTGCGGCCAAGGGGCCAAAGAAGCGAAAGGCTGTCCCAGTGCAGAATGCCTCCGAAGCCGAAACATCCGATGGAGGGGGCTCAGCATAGGTCATCTCTTGGATTTGTGTTTCCAAAGCAACGAGTTATCAAAAAGGGTGTTTTCCAGCCACTGCTTGCGAACTGCAAAAGAAAGGCTGAGCTTACCGAAGGACGGTTTTTTTTAAACCCTGAGTGGACACCACAGGAAATTGTTTGAAATGCTTTTCGAGGCTGTGGGATTTATCCACTCAAAGTGAAATCTTTAGCAGGCGTCCCTCGCATGTTGAAAGCGCATATTCTTAAATAATGGTTTGTTTACTCTGATGATGCATTTTGGGGATGACATGTGAGCACAAACGCCTCTTCGCTCGATCTGTGTGCTCTTGCCGAAACCGATGGCACCTGGCAGAACCAGGTGAGCAGCTTCGTTAGCCCTTTGGGGATAGGGTCCGATGGTGAAAAAAAAGATACAACAAGAACCTGGTTTTGATTTGGTGAACCTCAGCATGGGTTGCATAGTGCAATAATGATGACACCTGTTGTGTATGCAGTTCCATTGGCTTTGATGGTGGTTGTTTATGATCATGAATCCAACAATTTGGTGAAACAGCGTACAACAAATCACTACAGTTATAAGCATTGGAGACAAACCCTGAGAGATCATTAGGACATTAAATCCCCAACAATCACAGGAAGATCAGCCCCCCTAATATCTTAGATAAATTACAGTAAACCCAAGAAATCATCGGTAAGATCAAGCCTGAGAACATTGGGTGACAACCAAACCCTACATACTGGGAAGCAAAACCCCAACACTCATCGAAAAAAAACATATGCCAAAGGGGTCATTGTTTCAAATCGTTCACTTGTACACCTTTGGTGGATTGGTGGATGGATGCCATGAGCATTCATGGATATCGTGGAGGAGTTCCTGGAGATTACAAAAGCTGTTCCTTGATAGCATTACCAAAGTTTCTAGGAAATTTAATCGATTCAAAGGATAGTAGTGTGAATGGCTAAGGTTAATGTTGCAAACCTTATCAAGCTATTGGCGGTTCTCCGGGCTAGGATACCTGGTCGTCATTTGCCGCAGCTTGGCAACACAAGAGTTATTGACATCTCTCTCAATCTCTCCATTTCTCTCCTTTGATTGCATTTTCTCAACCCCTTGCACAAAATTGATGTTTCAACATGTTTTAACTAAGGAAGAATCTCCATGATTTGGTTGGCGTTGAGAATGCCAACCCAGCCAACTATAGTAGAATGTTTTGGTCTTGGCTGCATAGGCAGAAATGGCGAAAGATGCTGCCGAAACCTTTTGAGTACCTAGACTTAGACCTGTAAAGAAAGACAGCGACGTGCTGCTCATATTCAATACATATTTCATATTCAGTGCGGCTTGGTCAACTCAGGATCGATCTGCTGATGGTGGACCAAATGCGAGAACAACCAGAGTATGTGGGTCAATGGCATATTTTTCTCCCAAGCGATGTGTTGCTTGTCTTACATAGTTGGCACATAGCCTGGGGAAACCCAAAGCATGATTAAGCAACTGCCAGAGGCTCCATTCAATCTACCACTACGATGAGGATCTTTTTGTGAAGAAGTTTGTTGGGGCACCTGGTGTTTCCTGGCTGCATTTCTAGTGGCTGCTGTGTGGAATATGACTCATGATACCTTCAGTACTCGTATATGTTACAATCCAGGATCTGGAAAGATTTTGGCTTGCTCAACCAGACAGTGCCTGGTTCCAAGAACATCCTATTCTCAGCCGACCAGAAACAAGGCTGCATTGGTCTGTGCCAGTTTGGTTATGTAATGTTAGGATTATCGATGATCTACATTTGAGTTTGGGATTGCTTAACTCGCCTATGTTGTTGTGACATGTTGTGACTCCACTAGGATTGCCAGCTACGACGCTGTATACCACTTTTGGTACATGGTGATGATGCTGACAGCCACAGAAGAAGAACCTTCTATAACTGCACTATCTCGTCACCTGTAAGTCTGGAAACTAACGCCTGGGACAGCAGGGTCTTATTAGTTACCTTCGACAATCACAGAGCACTGCCTCAAACCTTTGACACTATAGATGCTTGGCTGGTCCATGGCTTGACCGAATTGCAAGAAGGTAGATTTATGACAGTTGATCCCTGGAACCAACCTCACGACAGAGGGCATGTGGGAAGGGTGATTGGACCTTACATCGGGGTTTTGGTTGGCCTGAAGGGTGATGAGAAGTTCATACAGAGGACACTGAAACTGATTGCCAGCCCCATCAGTGATGAAGTGTGCATGTACTGCAAAGCAAGCCAAAGTGGCACGAACATTTACACTCTTCATGGGGCTGGGGCCCCACATCGCTCCACACTGGTGAGCAATGAGCAATTTTTTACAACTGGCTGTCATTCGAATTCCTGGTTGCGACTACCTGGATTCCACATAAGTCGAGTGTTTCTGGACTGGTTACACCTGGTTGACCTGGCCCTGATACCTGAATGCAGTGCGTCAGTACCTTGACATTCTCCTCAAAGTTGTTTGTATGGCGGGGTGCTTCTCTCTGGGGTTAAGGTTTCTTCTTGTCATGACTTAAACCTTTGATCTAAGGCATTGATCGAACTGACATCTACCAACCAGATTTGGAAGGGGGATAGCCGAGATGAACGCCTTCGACTTGCTTTCGTGCAGTTCACAGCGCAGTGCAAGCAGCATCGGGTGAGTGCCAAGGTTGCACATTTATCATGCTATAAGCCAAGTCTTGAGATGTACTTTGTTAGATTGGCCTTGCATCTTAACAAAAGTGTGGATCTAGGAAACAGGGGGCAATGCTTCGCTGTGCATCTTGGCTGCGTCAACTACAAAATATCACCAGCCAATCGCTTTCAAAACATTGTCCAACAGTGTGGACCACCCAAGTTTGGTTAACTTCAATTTGGCAGTTGGTCCAAGGAAACAACTATACCCACAGGGAAAGGGCAATTTTCCGACATTGGTTCAAAAGCACTTCAATGGGGCGGAGCCTTGGTTTACTTTCTGAATGAATGTGGCAACTTTACAACTGCTGATGCTATCGATATCCAGCAGCGTGATACCGAGGAAGCAGGAGTACTGGCAATTTGGCTGAAAGGTGTTTGTCTTGCTGTTGCTTCGCAGAACCCTGGAGATATTCATGCTGCGCTTCTTGGCAATTCATTTCATAAGGGGGGCATCATCAATGAAAACAGGGTGAGCTTGCGATATGTTGTGATGGAGGTTGGGTATCCGCAGAGCCTAGGCTCAGAGCAGCTGTTTTTGTCAACTTGGTGGCGATGCGAAAATGTATGGCCACTAGGAACAACGAGGTGAAGCAACTGATGACTACTGAGAACCTGAAAATCCTGGAGCGGGCTAATTTTTTGTACCACTGTGCCCACAACAGTATCTTAGCTGATTGAGTTGACGGGTTTCGCTGAGTACTATTGGTGTTGTTTCTGTTGTGCTTGTCATATTTGGTATAATCTCTATACTGACTCGCTGCTATTGAAAAATGTTGAATGTCCAAGGTCTGGCTGCAGAAGCAATTGAATCCCAGAAACTCCTTTGGAAATTGCGACCAAAGCTGCACAAGTTTCTTGTTTGGAGAATTAAGTATTTGATGCTCATTTTAGCGACTGTGGTAGCGACCATCAAAAGCTATTTTTTTCTTTGACTTGAGGCTTGACCACTTGGTCCTAGACCAGGCCAAGTACATCAATCCTATTCAAGCATCGAACTAGAGCGACGAAGACATGATGGGGAAAGTAAAAAAATTAGCAATGAACAGCACGCCTCTGAAACTAGGATATCAGGTCCTTGAACGCTATGCGGCCTATGTTTGTTGCCGATGGATGAAGGGATAACAAACCATCCTGCATCCCAGCCACTTGGCACCTCTGTGTGGAAAAGAAAGAAGGCCGCGGCAGCCAGAGGCAGTGTGGCCAGCGCAGAGGGACCAGGGGGAGAAACCTGTTAGTGACGGGTAATTGACATAGTTATGGGCTCAAACATCATTACATAAAAATGATTATCTGTACGGGTTGCAAATTGGAACCCCTTTTGGACCCTTGGACTCAGAAATCCATTTGGCACCCCTTTGATGGTGCTGGTATTTATGTTTACACATGCGCATATTTTTAGGTACTTTAAATATCTTTAAATGCACATATTTTTTCCCTAAAGACACCCTGCAACCAACCTTAAACAAACTTCAACTGGATCCTAAACCAACTTTGAAGAAGACCTTGAGCCAACTCTAGAAACACCCAAGCCAGACGCGTCGCCTATTTTCTTCGCATATCGCCTAGTTTTCATCAAGTTCCTATGTGTTTCTTGTGAACGCCTGGTTTTCGAAGAACGGACCAAACAAAATAGTACCGACACAAACGACCAAAATATTTTGGTAGTATGAATTTCAAGGTATATTATATACATGTATGGATATGTTTATTTACAGCTATTTACATGCACGCACCGATCCCTAAATAAACCTAATCCAACCCTAATGCAACCGTAGACAAATTTTAAACAGACCGTATACCGATCCCCCAAAAAAACCTTAAACCAACCCCAAAATAGACCCTAAAACAACCATCAATGAATCTTAAACCAACCCAAAATGGATTCATATTTTGGATAGCTGCTCCAGGTGGCAATCTAGACCCAACATCAAAGTCTATTTCTGTCTGGAATATTTTTTTTTTGATGCCTTCGAGTGGCGAGCTAGAGCATTTTGATCCCCCCGTTGCCTGATCAAAAAAATATTTTGGATCAAAAAAGGTATATCCAACTCACATTTGAAATATATTTTTGTAGGATATTTTGTTTGATACCAGTGTTTTTTTTTGATCCGGAATAATTTTTGTTTGATCCCTCACTTGTATCTGAAGTTGTTTTTTACTGACTTGAACTGTTTGTTTCAGGCGATGTGTTTTTGTTCATTTTTTTGCGTGAGATCCTGGGAGCAATTTTTGCTAGTGCCATTGTTGTTGCAGTCCTCGTGGTTGAAGCTGATGCCAGCTTGTTTGTACAGTAGTAGTGCTGCAGCTGTGACAGCTGAGTCAGTAGCAGACACATGTGTGCAGCAAGTCCAAAATGCTTGGCCGGACATGTATTGACAATATAAAGGACATTAAAAGACAATCCTAAAAGGCACTAGTGCAACAACTCTTCCTCCCATTGAATATGAAGCAATCCTCAAATTGGATTGGAATATTATTTTGGATAATTTGTGCACGGTGGTCTCAGTCTCAACCTGCTACAACTTGCCACAACGCCTCCAGGATGCGGATGCGTGGTGGCAACAAGAAACGCAATTCTGCTCCATCCACATCACAAAACCTAGGCACTTCGTACGCAGAAAGACCACCAGGCGGTAAAGATGGGTAAAACCCTGAAAGGAAGTGAGGGTGACTAAGGGTGGACTGGGTAAGTGAATGATACTAGTAGTACAAACAATGAACTCTCACCATCTCTCACCCGTCACCCTTTAGTTGGGATATGGATCCATACTGTGGCGTGGCCTTTCTTACATCAAGTGGTTTGTATTCTTGGCGAAGGCCATCGTTGTTCAGATATTCGCAACCTGCAGCGCTCGTCCATAGCAGCAATGCATAGCACTGCCCTGCAAAAAGTGTGCATCAATTTTGTCGCTGGTTTTCCCGCTCATATTGTAGTGTAGCTGAAAGGACGGTCCTCCTTTTACAGGTCGGTTTTTTTAAAGCATACATGTGAAGTGCATTACGTGCGGTAGGCCATATATTTTATAGAACGTTATGCAGCAGTCAGCAGTTATACCTGCAAAATCCACTTGTGCAAAATTTCTGTCGGTTTCTGAAACGCAATTATTTTACACTGTTTCTACGAAAAACTGCCGTTTCAGGGAAAAAAAAACCGCTTGCGCTACCTCCAACGAGAATGCGCACATACAGAGAAACATGTCAGGATCTTCTTTTAATACCATGGAGGACTCAAGCTTTGACTGACGCCCATTTCCAGGGGAAACCCAAGTGTTGCATCCCAAGTAATCTAAGTAGATTTGTTTTCCAGCCTTGGAGGAATCTCATTGATGAAAGCTAACCACTCGCAGTGGAAACAAATCAGATCATCCAAGAGCACCAATCCAGTTCCAAGTCGAACACCATGGGCCTAGATGCAACTCTGAAAGTATCAAACATGTTTTGTTCACTCAGTTTCCTACGCTATTTTACGCCGTTTCAACGGGTTTTTACACCCTTTCAACGGTTTTTTTACACCGTTTTTGTTCCGGTCGTTTTTTTTTTGAAAAAACGCATCCAAGAGCTCTTGACGATCTCCACCATTGTTGGAGAAGAAACATGTCCACCCAGAGCTTCATCAAGGGCTGTGTTTGTGACTAAAAGATTCCCACATCATGGGATCTATACTATATATATATATATA
>Ga0126342_10019828_pt1 | contig 11376 bp, 6 predicted proteins | sample Cyp1metagenome_FD_92528 | JGI IMG/M metagenome (GOLD analysis project Ga0126342, IMG submission 92528) | Coral microbial communities from Lord Howe Island, Old Settlement Bay, Australia - Cyphastrea 1 metagenome | ecosystem: Host-associated > Invertebrates > Cnidaria > Coral ... | reverse complement strand
TCGAATTAACGAGGTAAAGCCTTAATTTGCACCTGCAAATTAACGAACGAGGACAGTAATCATGGGGAACAAATTAAGACACGAGGGAGACGAGGTAAGAATTAAAGTAATTTGGCCAGATGGTGTTGCAGGACCAAAAGTACCGAACGGGATTCCTGCATTCCAAAATCTGCAGGAAAACTATATGTCCAGTTTGGATTGGGACTTCTGATAGTCGAAATTGACATGGTTAGTGAACACCCAGGAAATCTGGGACGTTCCCACTATTCCGAGGGTCCTCATATGTCATTGTAGAAAGAAGCAAACTGGTCCATTTTGTTGGGAACTCTTCCCCAGAGGGTCCATGGTGCTGGTATATTTACCTATAGGACTGGCTCATTGTTTGGGCAGATGTTGGCAAATATTTCATACGGGCATATATAAATTACTAGTTCTATGATGTTCTATGTCTTTTCAAGATGCTGCTGGTGACCAAAAAAAACACTGATTCGGCTAGCAATGAAGTTGAACATGGAAGTATCCAGAAGGCGCCTGGAGATATGATGAGATATGTAGGAATGCCAAGAGAACGATCCAGCACACCAAAATTGGCGAGCATCTTGATGCATCTTGTAGACCTGATGTGTGCTATCCACTTGTTTTCTTCGTTTGTCCAAATGTTCCTATGCCCAGCCATTCCCTGGCAGGTCGATCTGGCTTTTGCGCCTCGGCCATGGAAAGCATCCACTTGGGAAGATTCGTTGCGATGGAAGCTGAACTTCAACTGTTCTTTTAGGGAATGCACCAAGAAATATAGGGGTAAAGAACAAAAATATATAGGGATAAATGGTAAACAAAGTATAACAAAATAAGATCATTCTATGGACTCAGGTGCCGCAACAAAGCATTGATTCTGGTGCTTGCTCCTCTCCGTCATAAAAAAAACCTAAATCTGGCCATCATAATAGGGAAAAAATATGATTAACCATGGATGGGATGGGTCTTCCAGCTAAATCTTCAGGTACCAAATTCCAGAAGAGTTTCAGATCCGAATTCGACAAGACTTGTTGCCAGACCGGCCGAAGTGGTCCGAAGAGGTACACAATTCGAATGTTGCCAGAATTAGACAGTCATGGTGAGTAATTAACATTAATTTTCACTGAGGTGTATCCCAAAAAAGACATTTTTCGTCATATAGTAATTAACATTCATTTTCCCTGAGGTGTATCCCAGTATATCAATACATTGAATACATTTTTTGGCTCAAGCACCAATAACTGGCCAATCACCTGACGCTCAATGGCAGCCGAGCCTTAAGGGTGACCATCATGGACCGAGTAGGCCAAAGTAGGACCATTTTAAGGGACACCAATGAGGAGGAGAAGAATGATATAACATTGATATAACATGATTTTACATGATTTTACATGATATAACATGATATAACCCATATTTGGGATATGTGGTTGGTGGTTTCAACATGTTTCAACGATCATTTTTCGCGTTCAAACCAGAAGTGGATGATGATCCCAGATGCAGGGGGGTTGAAAACACAATCCTGTATGCTAGGTCAATCTTAGATGGGTACTTTAATCCTTTAGTCTTTTGGTATTAATGGGAATATCTACGTTCACCAGCAAAGATTTTTTCATTTTCTGCAGGGTATCTAAGATTGGCAATGATATGAACATCATGTATTTGATTGGTCAATTTGGATGTGTTCCACAAATACTAGGAGAAATCAGCTAGATATTAGATGGCTTAATCTATAGATTTCGAATTCTAGAGATGTAAAAATGTTGGAGACTCATCATATCCCATAGGATCCATGTATGGTATATATGCTAACATTTGGGGTATATGGATGGTAAATGTTACCATATATAGCAGCACCATGGATCCTATGGGTATGACACCGGCAACGAGGTCTTTGGAATCTTGACCTTCTTTCTGAACTTCATTCCGAGCCTGGCTTTAAACAACTTGTGCGATGGGCCATGGGGAGCCCTCCCGATCCCTGCTACCCTCTGGTAAACCAACATCACCGTGTAATACCGTGTATATATATATTATGTGTATATATATATATATATATATATTGTGTATATATATATATAGATCTGGTTGGTGGTTTGGAACATGACTTTCTATGACTTTCCATTCAGTTGGGAATAATCATCCCAACTGACGAACTCATATTTTCCAGAGGGGTTGAAACCACTAACCAGATATATATATATATATAACTATGGAACTGGGGAGTTGAATCCTTTGCGAAGTTCGCAGGGTCCCTGGGTACTTCGTTTCTGCCTGGAAAGCCTCATGGTTGACGCAGACAAGTTCTTGTTTCCTGTGAAGGTGTCAAAGGATGCTCAGATGCTCCCAGCGATGGATGAGTGGTTCACTCACCGTCCACCATATTGCATAAACCTTTGGACGAATCTTTTGAGTACTACTACATCCATTTCACCAGAGGACATGTTCCAGGACATTCTCCACTGTCAAAGGGCCTTCCCATCACCACTTTAAGTTCGGTAAATCAGCTAATTCCATGGGCCATGGCTTCAATGGCTATGTCAGTTTACCAGGCCGGGTACCCTCTGGTAAACATGTTTAACAAAACTATATGGAAAAGCGTACCATATGCTATTTTCATGAGTAAATCTACTATTTCTATGACCATGGCTTCAATAGCTATTTCACAAATTACCAGGCCGGGTAACTCACCATCAAATCAATGGGAAATCCAGGATCCTAAAATGGAGGTACGTTAGTACCATATTTCTGGCCATATTTTGTGGGGATATTCCCTTACATAGGCCTTATATATGATCCATAGCTGAAATCACTGATCCAGCTGATCCGACAGCGACCCAGACATGGAGATTCCCCAACAAAAATCCCAGTTTTTTTTAAGAAAATTCACCATGAAAAGAATAGGTAAACCATCCATAAATGGAAAAAGATCATAGCCTGAATAACCTGAAAATCTGGTTGGTGGTTTCAAACATTTCTGGATTATGACTTTCCATTCAGTTGGGAATAACAAATCATCCCAACTGACGAACTCATATTTTTTGAGAGGGGTTGGTATACCACCAACCAGATCTGCTTGGTAGTTTGGAACCATGGATTTTTGATGACTTTCCATTCAGTTGGGAATTTCATCACTGACGAACTCGGGTTGCCCATGATGAAGATTTCACCTGGTCTTTTTTGCAGGACCCAGTCGGACGGGAAATCTGCTTGGTGGTTCTCCCTTGATGAAAAGTAGCCACACTGAGAAATCAATAACAACATTTATCCCCTAGCAATGTTAGGGGGATGGGATAATTCAGTAATTATGGATTGAGCCTACCAAATTTGATGATTAAGTTTCATTAATTTTCATTATATCCCACTATGATTGCTGCTTTTATTCTTGTAAAATCCCGCTGTATCAACATAAAACCCTTGCACTTGTCGTCACGATTTTCTTACAGTTTGCAAAAATCGCTTGTTTGCAGCAACTTTTTTGGATTTGGTTGCTTTCCATCTCGTTTTTTAAAGCTTTCTCCAAGGGTAAATCCCCGTTTTTGTTGATTAAATTCTAGTTTCGTTGGTTAAACCGTCAGGTTCTTTTGTCAAATAGATCATGTTTATCCATTTTTGGCATGATCCCTCCACAACAGATCCCACTGAAGAAGGGATCATGCCAAAAATGCACAAAAAAAAGGGCTGAACCCACAACTGTTAAATTATATACTGGTCTTGAGATGTCTTGAGTATTACTCAGTTATCGTCACCAGCTGCCTGGCCCTTCCCTCCATGGGATTGGCCGGGCCGAATCCCTGAAGAAATGGCACCATGACTCTTGGTCGAATTCCCAACAAAATGAAATGGCCATCTGGTTGAATTTTTGCCAAAATATCCCCCTAAGATATCCTAAAATCATGGGATTTCCCTGGATTTCCCATGGATTTCCCCGTGATTTCCTCGAGTTTCCCTGGGTCTTCCCCGATTCCAGCGGTCCACGGCATCCAGGAACGTGGGCGCCGCGATCGCGGAGTTGTTACCGGTGCCCTTGGTCTTGCTGGCACCGGATCGGACCGTGAGCGATGCTTCTGGGCTGGGTTTGACTGGGTGGAAACCTGGGTTGATGTGGGCAAAACCATGCCATTTCTACAGTGTTATTTTATGGGGTTATCATGCCATAAATGGAGTTAGATCTATATATATATATATATACATGGGTCAATTTTACATGGGTACAAACTAATCCTAACTAGTCTTTTGGTATTAATGGGAATATCTGATTACTAACCATCAGAGATTTTGTCATTTTTTGCAGGGTATCTAAGATGGGGTTATCATGCCATAAATGGAGTTAGATCATGTTAGATATATATATATATACATATAAACTACTTATCACGGGTATATCAACAGATGTGGCTTTGCGTGAACATAGGAGATCAACAAAAACCTGTGGTTTATCATAATGCTCCCAATCAAAATTGCCATTTGGGGGGTATAGCACATTTTCAGACGCACTCATATCTACTAGGTCAATCTTAGATGGGTAGAAACTAATCCTAACTAGTCTTTTGGTATCAATGGGAAAATCTACGTTCATCAGCAAAGAAGTTCTTATTTTTTGCAGGGTATCTTTCAGATTGGCAATAAAACCACCAATTTGGGAATGGTAACCATACCACCTACAATGTGGGCCCCCAATTATAAGTTGGTTTATAAACCCAATTATATAAATATAGTCATAAGTTATCAAGTATCATAAGTTATTGGAGTTATTTGCACCAACTTAGCTATCTTGGGGGCCCCACATTGTATAAAAATGGTGATTTGGGGGATGGTTTACTATTGTTTTACCCACATTACTAGTACTGTAGATACTTTAGTACTTTAATATTTTGCTATGGTTACTAACCAGCTATTTTTTTGTTGCAGATATCTAGGATTCACCATGTTAAATAGGTCATTTATCCATAAATAGGCCATGGCTTCCACATCTTAGTTTGCCAAGAAGGTGATGTTTTTCACAAAATGGATTGATTCCGAACAAATGTGGGGCACCCCAGTTCTAAGTTGGTTTATGAAAAAACATCTACCCTCTGGTAAACTAACTATGGAAAATCACCATTTTTAATGGGAACACTCGCTATAAATGGCCATTTTCAATAGCTATGTTAAATTACCAAAGGGTACATACCTTACTCTTACTGGTGCTTAGAAGGGAATTTTCGGGAATGATCCATAATCACTATAGTAAGAATCATCCCAGCAACCCCCAGCAACCCATCCATTCCCTACGTTTAGCACCAGTAAGCATACCTTAATTATTAGCTAGCCTCCGGAGTCATCAAAGGTGGGAAAATCATCACCGGTTGTTTGATTTTCCCAGCGAACGTTTGCCACGTCTGATGACGGAGATCAAGGGGTCGAGGGTCAGGTGGTGCGAGGTTGACCAGTTGTTTTTTTTCGGATGTCAGTGGGATGGGATGGTTTTATAGTTGGCTGAAAACTTTTGGGATGGTTTACTAATGTTTACTATGTATGTGTAGGGGGATACTTCGACATGAAAGTATTGTTAGGCTACGACTTGATGTGTGATACTTGGGAGAGTGATTCCACGATGGGATCCGCAGGAGCACAAAGTCAAACGTAGGTATATGCAGTTTCACATAGAAAATATGTCATTGTTGATCCTGGTGGTTGCATCAGATGTGTGTGTGTGTTCCTGGGAAGACAATGACCAAGTAACAATGTTGTTTTGCAACAAGGTTTGAATCCGGCAACCAGTTGAGCTAGTCTAAAGGCAGACACCAAGATTTTGTGTACCTGAATTCCTTAGAAACTTGTTCCTGCATGGAAACCACTGGCTGAGTAGACTGATTATCAAACTCTGAAAATGTGTGCAGGCGTTTCCACATACATTTATATATACATAGCCCTTCTACATCCTTCTACTATATCTTTGTTGTTTAGGTTCATTTGTAGTGCTTTTCCACTAATGCGGGAACAAACGTGGATATATGTCTATACACACACACACACCATCTACATATATACGGATAAGCCATTAGCCCAGACACAATGTATATCCTGGTCTTGTAACCCCTACAACATGTGGCCCAGCTAGATAGCTAAGTTGGTTTATAACCACCATGAACTATAGTTATATATGGCTATGGATCAATACCTATTAATACCATTTTTAGTGGGATGAACATCCATTTACCAGCTATTTTGATGTTCACCAGGGTACCAAGGTTTTGACACACTGCCATATGGATATTTCCCCTATAAGCCTTAACCAAGTTACATCTGTTGCTTTGAGGCCTTTCTGGTTTTTCTAATTCCCTTCATCATCCACAATGTGCGCGGGAGCCCAGCACCATGCCAGTCGGGCCAGTCGGGCCAGTGACTGAATACTAATTTTTCGGTTGTGAATTGGTATACCCTCTGGTAATCTAACGTAACTATGGAAAATCACCATGTTTAATGGGTAAATCCACTATAAATGGCCATTTTCAATAGATATGTTAGTTTACCAGAGGGTAATTCAGCTATATTCAGCCACATTTAGTCAGATGTATGGAAATTGTGGTGCATATATATATATATATGTGTGCATTACTACAATATATTTGTCCGAAAGATCTGCTGCTCTTGTTTTTTTTTTTTGTGTTAGGCTCAGGTCAGGTACGAAAAATCAAGGGATGATTTGGGATACTTGTATATACTTGTTACATGAAACATGTGGGCTATTGTGGACGGATACTTCCTAATTTAGTACAAGTAGGTTTTCTTGGTTGATTCCCGTATTGATCACATCAAATGTCTTCAGATTTAAGTGTTGCTCAACCACCAACCACATTGCATTGCGATATGGTCCTTGTTTGTTCGTTCGAGCTCGCAAGTCCCTCCTCTTTGGACGACATTTTTGTTTTTTGGATATGTTTGGACTATTTTACACATGATGTTATAGAATATAACATATAATATATATATACATACAGTATATATATACAGTATACATATATATATATACGGTATTTATATATTTATATATACAGTATATATATATTTATATACAATATATATATACAGTGTATATATACAGTATATATAGTATGTATATATATATATATCGTATATATATATATATATATCATTATATATCCATGCTTACCCCTGCGTTTGTCCATGGGACAACTTTAACCGGTTCTCTCAGGTTGGGATGCATCCTTGAGAACAAACTCATGCAGCATGGCAGCTTGGAGCGAACGGAGCAGTTGGGGCAGCGCAGCTCCGGCTACGCGTTGCTACAACCGGGTCCCCAAACGAGGATGGATTAGCAATACAATGGGGCTGCAAAGCATCGGAAAAATAGGGAAAAATGATGATTTAACCATATTTAACCAAGAAACTTGGGGATTTAATGGGATTGTTGCTGATTTATGATAGCTAAGCTGGTGAACATAACTACAATAACTAGGGTTACTTGGGGGATGCAACTAGATTTTAGAACATGGGCCGCCCTGGGTAAAAATCCTAAGTCAGGGGAATCCCCAGTCGTCACCATGGTTGTTTCAATACTAAGTAATGGTCTAACAATAACTTGGATCAATTCCCTTACATAGGCCTCAAAAATGGGCCTTATATATGGTAGGTACCTCCAATCAATCGGATCCTGGAATGGCCATTGACATAACTGGTTTACTTTATGACATCGTCCTAGCATCAACCTTTGGAGTTGTGAGTAGCTCAGCTTTCAGAAGAGTCATTAAAATGCGGCTTCATGTTGTACCTTCTCGCCAATTGCGGGAAAAGTCAGATACATGTGGGCAAGCGACAAGAAAATAGTTGAACACATGGAATGTCATTAAATATAATTCTGGATAATTCTTATTTGATGTGAATACTGTGAATATGGTGATTTCATGGTTTCTATCTCAGAATATATCACAAATTTACCCTCTGGTAACTGCCATAAGTCTGGCAAATCACCCTTATAAAAATTGGCAAGTCAATGAACATTCCATGGCCATCTGTGCTATGGAAGAAATGACCAGAGTCTGCATCACCATGGAAATCACCACTCTGGGGTGTCATTTGATTGATTCATTTCACAGGCTTCCACCTGACTTATAACATCTTATGACATCTTATAACATCTTATAACATCTTATAACATCTTATAACATCTTGTAACATCTTATAACATATTATAACATCTTGTAACATCTTGTAACATCTTATAACATCTTATAACATGTTATTACCGCTTTTATAACATGATATAACATGGTTTAACCATTCCAGTAAGGGCCATTTCACTGACTTATAATATCTTCTATCCATATAACTGGTATACTTATAACTTATATATATATATATATATATGTTATATATATATATATCCATATGGTCCATATATACAACTGGTATAAACTTGTAACCATTCCAAAAAAAGGGGCCACAACTATCCCCAGATGCTCCGTGGTGCTGGAATATTGACCAACATTTGCCCGAACAAAATCACCCAGTTATGTAGGATTTTATAAACCAGCACCATGGTTCGCATCTGGGATCCATACCCTCTGGTAAACGTTTACATAGCTATGGAAAGATCCACCATGCTATTAATGGGTAAATCCACGAACTTTCTATGGTCATTTTCAGTAGCTAAGTGACAAATTACCAGAGGGTAACTCACCATCAAATCACCATTTTTTTCGTGGTATCCATCCCATGAAACCAGCATTTTTTCCCAAGAAAGTCACCATGATTTTCTAAGAGCTCGAGTCCCTCGGTCCTCGAAACATCCGGCCAAGTGTACCATCAGGACTCGACCTCCATCCGTTGATTGTGGTCATCGCTCTCACCTTCTGGAGCTCGGTCCACTGCTGAGGGAGTTGAGTTTTGGGGGATGTTCACGAAAAAACATGGACGAAATGGGGAAAACCATGGGATTTGTGAAAGAATGGAATGAACTGGGAAAAATATGGAAAACAATATAGAATGAACTGGGAAAACTGGATTCATCAAGAATGGATTCATCACTGGGAAAAAATGGATTGAAAACTCGGGGGGAAAATCGGGAACATGTGGATTGAATTGACGGAAATGGAGGTTTTAGCATCAAGAAATAGGTTGCTGAGTGGGAGCGGAACAGAAAAAGATAACCATCAGCGGTAATTACTATCTTTAAGGCATGATTGCAATATGTTAAAATGAATTGATTTTTTGAAAGTAAAGATTTGAATCCTAGGTTTGGGGTTGACCATGGGTCCAGATTGGGTTCAAAAATGTGGTTTTTATCTGCAACTTATGGTAAATTTAAGTGGAACAACGATGGATTTTACAATCAACGAATGGAATTTGTGCATGGGATGCTGTGAAAAATCAGTGGATGTTGGTTAGTTCACCCATCAAAAAACATCACAAAAACATCGGATGTGTTGGGATATACAGTTGTTGGCGTTGGACATTTTAAAGCAAATTTTGTAAATGTGTCGAAAGAACATAGAGTCAACACACAGCATTACTGGTTGGTGGTTTGGAACATTTTTTATTTTCCATAATATATGGGTTGTCATCCTTCCCATTGACTTTCATATTTTTTTAAAGAGCGGTTCAGACCAACAACCAGATTAACGATGTAGATGCCATCGATGATAGGTTTCTTCATCCCCATAATTTGTCAACAGACAGCGCGTCTCGCCACGGAATAATTCCTTCTTCAAACATGGACATCCGGTTGTTGCTATGAAAAAAACACACTGTTGATTTCCCCTACATTGTATGCATGAGAGCTTATGAAACTTATTTCTAGGATTCATATTCAAGTACAACTGGCAAGCATATTTGGGCATATGAGTTGTACGTTTTTTAGACTTTAAACATCTTAAAATCACAACTCGGTGTTGTATCTCGCGAGTCTATTCCGATCATTGGACTCATTGATCCATGTCGGACAGCACTCGAATCCAACATGTCCCCTTAAGATATCCCAAAACCCATAGGATCCATGGTTGCTGCTGTATATGGTGTGCCATGGATCCCATCAATATACCCCAGTCATGTTAGCATTAATATACCGTACATGGATCCTATGGGCTTCCATGGTTGCTGGGTGTTGGAACCATGGCCAAATGGTTCGCCCAACTCATCGCCTCATCGCGACACGCCGCTACGCCTAGGTTTGGGGTGTCGCTGGTGCAATCCTTTCCGTGCCCTTGACCTCGGTGATCAGGTGGAAATTATATGCTGGGACTTCGATGGAGGAAATCCAGGAAAAATGGAGGACTTCACTCTGGACTTCAGCAAGAAATAAATGGTGTGTTTTTTGTTTTTTTTGTGTGTGTTTGATATAATTAATTGGTGTTAGATGATGAAAGATGATGTTAGATGATGTTAGATTATGTTGGTGCAAATGACTCCAACTATGGTTTATGATACGTATGACAAACTAGTATCGGGTGAATCTAGACCAAACAAAACTGGGGGGTCCCACATTGTAGGGAAACAAGTACACAAGTTGTGGCAATGTGGGTTGGGACCATGATTGATTCAACGCCAACGGGATTTTGCTGGGATTGAACCAAGCAATGTCTATGGATCAAGTCATGGCAATGTCTATCCAGTGTGGTGAATGGACAAACGGTTTGAAGTTATATATACCCTTTGGTTATTTAACATAGCCATGGAAAATTGTCCATTTATAGATGGTTTAGCTATTAAAAATTGTGATTTTCCATGGCTATGTTAAATAACCAGAGGGTATAGATCAAAGATCTATGTTTTTCTTCCCAACCAAAATGAGGAGCCAGTTGGAGCTACGACTAGAGTTCCCAAAACACATGATATACGTGAATTTCGAATAATGATGACAATCCATGATAATCCATGATACACCATGGAATTTAGTGGTATCTTATTCTCAGACAGACCCAAGATGGTGATTCTATTGCGACTCAATTCAGCGTTTTTTTTTCTTGGGATTGTCACTCGGGTACCAGGGTGTGTGTGCGCTGAGAACAAGCGAAGTACTGATCTTTCCAAGTGCAGTATAGTTATAACATGTTATAACCAATCAACTATGATTTATAAAAGTATAAATGTTTATATGTATATATATAAGGTTGGTTGATTATAACTTATAACTATTAAATTATGGTCATAATTATGCTTATAACTATGGTTGTAACTATGGTTATCACTAGTATAGTTTATTATGGTTTATCAGGAAATTATTGTTATACCTATAGTTGTTGCGATGTAGGGGTTGGTAGGATAGTTTCACTAGGGTTTGCATGACATGTGTTTCACTTACCGCAGCCCTTTTGTAAGTTCAGTTAGAGAGACGAGATCTGCTGAGCCCGCAAGGAAAAG
>Ga0126342_10019827_pt1 | contig 11378 bp, 13 predicted proteins | sample Cyp1metagenome_FD_92528 | JGI IMG/M metagenome (GOLD analysis project Ga0126342, IMG submission 92528) | Coral microbial communities from Lord Howe Island, Old Settlement Bay, Australia - Cyphastrea 1 metagenome | ecosystem: Host-associated > Invertebrates > Cnidaria > Coral ... | reverse complement strand
TATATATATATACACCGTATACACCCAACAGCCATTAACGGCCATTTCGAAGGTGTGGTGTGCTTCTCTCCTGGGTAACAGCCATTAGCTGCAAACTGTCATCATCATCATCATCATCATCATCATCATCATCATCATATTCATGAGAGTTCATCAAGATTCTGTTTGTTCATTAGGGTAAACCTCACTGGTCACTTCTGGAAATGCCAAGCCTTCCCCCCCAGCCATCCCCAGCCTACCGTTGTCTAAGGCGTTGGATTCGCCTTCGCAACCCCTGGGGGTGGGGAACCCAGACTCGTTGGGGCAGAAGTTCCTAAGTCGGCCTCAGGCAAAACAATAATGTCATATTAACATGTTTATATATATATATATATATATTAACTAACCATTGAGATCCATTAAGGAGTATCAACCATAGTTAATGAATGTTGATGACCTACAACTATGGTCTAATACCTCTGTGTCAACAATGACTCAAAACCCACTGACTCAATTGACTGAATGACCCATTGGCATGTTTCATAAAAGGAGGGCATGGCAAGCATGTGGGTGACATGATGCTGGCATCATGATACCAGCCTTCAGCTGTGCCTGATCACCACCCATGGTCTATGGCTCAGGACTGGCAGATGGAAAGGTCCAGGGTTGGGGCGCCCAACTTCATGCAGCTTGTGCTGTTGCAGAAACACAGGCTTGGAAATGTTATGAAAATTCCATGCCAATCATGCCATACACTTTGTCATAGTGCCTTGTCACAAACTAAAGCCATCAACCCCATTCGATCCCACTAAGATTCCATGCACCATCATCACCATCATCACCATATCGTACACCGTCTAAGACCGACTATGCTTCTGAGGCAAAAAACAGGTCTCTTACCCTTCAGCGGGGCCATGGTCAACTGCGGCATCCTTCAGAAGCAGCGGCAGCCGAAGCAGGTGGACCAGGACCATCAGGCCAGGGAGTGGCTGGAATCCAGCACAAAATCAAGCCGAAACCACATAAAACCATTGAACATTTGCAAGCATGCGTAATATTATATATATATATGTGTGTGTGTGTGTTTGTGTATACGTATATTCTTTTATAAACAGTAATCATGACAATATATGAGAATTATTGAAATGAAAGCCCGTCCACTGAAGCGATTGAATTGCCAGTTCGATGGACTAGCCAAACAAAAAAAAAAGGAAAACCTGGTACCATCACGTTTGTGTTCGTTTCGTTCACTTTGTTCAATAATAACACCTATGTATATAGTGGAAATATCAACTCCGTATGCCCCGTTATTCAACGTTCAAATCCTGTTCGCAATTATACATATTATACTATGGGCAAGAGAAGCTCTATTGAACTTGTCACTTGTTGGGAGCCTACCTTTTATTACCCATAGGATCCATGTATGCTATATATGGTAACATTTACCATCAATATACCCCAAATGTTAGCATATATACCATACATGGATCCTATGGGTTAGTCTCTATAAATCAACACAATGGTCATCATTCCTAGCGAAACATCTTGGAGATTTCCACACAGAAATGCTTCTTCAGGAAGGCCCAGAAGGATTGGTCCTGGAGGAAGACGCTGGAACCTTTTGGATGCGCTTCGTGTTCCTGGCATGGCGAACTAAATGGCAGGGATCGCCAGGGAATGCGATGGCGGGGTGCCGTAAAGGTGGAAGATGATTTTCCACTGACAATATAGGTAAGAGATGTCCATAATATGGCAGCTGGTACGATACAGATTTGTGATTGTCATTGGATCATTGGGATGTTGGACATGTCCGGGTATGATGCCTGATCCAGGTTGCATTCGTTTTTTTTGTCCATGACATGACAGCCTCCCGTTTGGGACGCCAGGCAGATTTCTGTGAAGAATTTGCCACCGTCCAGGTTTCAGACTATTGCAGCTCGGCCCTATATGGAGGTACTCGTATCGATTTGTGGAAGACAACGTGCCAAAAACAATCAAAAACAATTGAACACCGCCCATGGAGGTATATATAAATGTAATCAGTCATGTAGTCTCACAAGTCGTTGGAATTCTCGGGAAAAACGGGTGTGGTATGGTCGGTATGGTTGGACTTCTAGGTTTCGACTTTGCAGCACACCAGCAAACATGAAACACCCACCTTCGCAGCCGCTGTGTAGTTCCAGGTGCGGGCTATGTCTCCAGTCTTTGTCCATTGAAGCCCGACAGTGCGCAGGTAGATCGAGAGCAGTTGAATTTTCTACTTGCAACAACGCACTGGAATTGAACCAGACACTGTGCCATTAATTTGTTTGTTTGTTTGTTTTGTGATGTTTGATCTGTTTTTTTGGGGATAAGGATATTTTTGATATGCTTAATGTTTTTGTTGTCTCTGCTGGTTTTCTAGGTTTATCTGACGGGCTGCTATCACCGCATGCGAGGCCAGAACCTTGATGGCTTGCACCTTGGAACTGCCCGGCAGCAGCCAGACGCCGGTGGAGGCCAGCAGATGTGACATGTGAAAATGAGAAAATGGGACTTCCAATAGATGAAATATGATGACATAGATCTCAATTTAACACGCACACACACATGTATATATAATAATTATATATATCCCCGATCAATACAAGTGTGTTTTCTGTAACAGGTATTCCACAATATATAATATATATAGATCATTAATTCTGATCCCTCACTTCAGGGTCCACAAGTGTTTATTTCACCCACATCCCCGGGCATCCCATTGGCATCCCAATGGCATCCCATGGCAGGTGGTGATCTCTGTAATCCAAGAGTCCGACGAGGCGTTCCGCCGGCGGAAGAAGTTCTCCGCCGCACGGCTGGAGCTCTTCGAGTGCCCAAGGGGCCGAGATCGACTGGATCCGCGGATCCTGGGGAGATAGGTGACTTGGGGGATTTAAAGACAAGACTTCCGGAGATATTTCATGAATGTAACATGATATTAATCTGGTTGGTGGTTTGGAACATGAATTTTATTTTTCCATATGTTGGGAATAATCATCCCAACTGACTAATATTTTTCAGAGGGGTTGAAACCACCAACCAGACATGAATTTACACGATTTTCACGCGATATTACATGAATGTCATGATATCACATGATACCAATTCACATGATGTTACTCAACATGAGACCCGTTGCCACGTTTGTTGGTAGGTAGTCGCTGGATAGAACCAAATAAACCAATTGCTTGATTTAATGGTTGCTTATCACTAGCGATTCCTCGCATGTTCATCCAATGTGAGGCTGTGGGCTGTTTCGCATGGAGTCTGTTGTGCTGAATCTGCGTGCCAGAACTGACAGACTCAGACTGGTTTCTATGTGGGCGACTTGTTCAGGTTTGCAAGACATGCACAATTCATCGAATTCCTACTATATAGATTGTATAACATTCATAACTCATAGGATCCATGTATGCTATATATGGTAACATTTACCATCAATATACCCCAGTCATGTTAGCATATATACCATACATGGATCCTATGGGTAACTCATTGATCCAGTATAGCCGTCATTGTAGGCCCCAAACAAGAAACAGCTGGCGTACCAGGTTCACATCACCGGCGAGCACACCGTCCAGGCACAACACCAGGGTTCGCGACAGAAATCTTCTGCGCGGCAGAAGCCAACATCAGATACCCTCTGGTAATTTAACATAACTATTGAAAATCACCATTTTTAATGGGAAAATCCACTATTAATGGTCATTTTCAATAGCTATACGTTAAATTACCAGAGGGTATGTTAGAAGTATTTACGAGTGATATCAGATATCCAAGTGATAGGAATGATATATCCATTGAATAGTAAATGATAGGAATTACATCTGGATATATCCAAGTGATACAGTATCCAAGTAATATCCATTGATAGTAAATGATAGAAATATATCCAGAGAGCTCGGCCAGCTACACACCCATGTCCCTTGACACGGAACCGAGCGTAAAAAAGGATCAAGGGAGGGCATCTTTGTGTAGGTGCCCTAGCATGTACACGAAACCCTTGGATCCAAGATGCAAACCAGAAAACCTATCCAGAGAGAGAGAGAGATATATATATATATTTATATATATACATACCCAAGTGATATCAAGGTTGATCAAGTGGGGCTCTTCAAGAGTGGGGCGGGAAGTGGGATCAGAACCTCGTCAGATCGGTGTGGACCTAGTGGACGACCAGGTCGACCCGCGGTGCGCGACACGTGGCGTCCTCCAGCTTCGCGATGCAACGCGAGACGTTGCTGCGAGGGAAGATGAAGCCAGGTGCTCTTTGGGGTTCCCCAAAATGGATGGATCCAGATATATGGTGTCATTTGTGGTGTCCCCAACTATGAATGGATCAGTCCCAAATGGTTCCCAAATCACCGTAACTCAATAGAAAAATGTTGGTGTTCACTAAAAGTTGGGGATTTATCAGACACGAAAGATCCAATTGTATATTCAATGAATGGTCTCCCAGGTGCAATATGTTGATCCGTTCAACTGATGCAGTAATTTTCGCAATTCATCCAAATTCATCCAAATTGATCGAATATCTATGGCATATACCCTCTGGTAAACTAACATAGCTATTGAAAGATCCACCATTTTTCATGGGAAAATCCACTATTTCAATGGCCATTTTCAATAGCAAACTGTTAGTCATTACCGGAGGGTATCTCCTATGAACCCAGAACTTATTCTTTGCCCCGCAGGTGTCGGCTACATGGCAGTGGTGCATTGGTTGCAGGCCACGCCCTTGCAGAGCTGGAAGTGTCAGTGTACCCTGCGGGCTCCTCGACTGTGTTGGTGATGTTGGTGGCAATTGCCTGGGGTAAGCGAAGCTACTTTACACACGTGTTTACACAATATAGTGAAACCGGGTTTTTAAAGTGACAACCTTAAGAATTCACGTCATGGAAAATAACCTTCGTTTTTCATGGTTGAAGCGGGTCTTGGTGTATGGATACATATGGGACAAGCCCAAAATCGGGGACTTTACTTAAGCAGTTGCGAGTTTCTGTGTTGAATGATCCTCCAATTGGGATGAAGGTGGGGGAGGAGGCTTGAGATATTGGTTTTGAATGACTTCGTAGAAGACTGGCTGGCGCTTTCAACATAATTCATAATTCAACTAATTATGTTTTATTACTGTTTTATGTTCAACCATTTTTGGGATGATCCCCAATGCCGAAAAGGGTCCAAGGGACGTTGAGCCCACCAACCAGAGGATCGAACTGGTCGAAAAAAAGGTGAAGATGTAGGAGGACGCCCTCGCAGATAGAGGTCACCATCTTCAGATCATTTCAGGGGTGAATCTCCTTTTCCTCTCCATGTTGAGACCATGCTCTTCAGCCATTCTTGGTGGCTGGGATTCCACCATATTCCACCTAGGTGGCTGAGCTGAATAGCACTGATATCGACTGATATCCCAGTTGCTAAAGGTTACCTCAGAATTACCCATACTTTCATGATCTTTCATGTTTGATCGCTCTTTCTTTCTGATTGGATTTTCAAAACCATTCCCTTTCGATGTCACGGTTGTCGTCAGGAAGTCCCCAGCTATTGTAATTTCATGTAATTTCATTTTATTTCACTGATGACCTATGTTAGTTTTAATATGTTTTAGTTATTTATATGGTCCATAGGTTTTACTATGTTTTATTCAACTTGCATGTTGCATGCAGTAACCACTCTTGAACTGGTCCCATCAATTCCTATTATATATGATCGCTTACTTCAGTCAGATGTTTGGCAGTCTAAAGACATGTAAAGACGATATGCATACGTCACCCGATTCTTTCTGGTTGCATAGCGTGGTGATGACATTGTTATTACTACCTTGCTTAGCTGGTGATAGCTGGTGAACGTCAAGTCCCCAAACTGCGGCCCATCTTCCAAGCCCAAGCAGCTTCGACCGCTCCCGGGATGTGACAACCATCATCCAATCCTCCCTTCGGTCCTTGTAGCTTAAAAGCATGTTTTTCTTTTCCCGGAGTTTCATAATGACATATTATAGTGACCCATCATTCGCTGCAATTTTTCCATGACTTTCCATGACTTTCCCCAGGTCTATGCGCCCCAGCGCTTACAGCTGGATCCCTTACGGGACAGCGCCATCGCCATCAGCTCCATGCGCGAAGCCTACGAGGCCGCGGCCATGGGCCCACGGGGCGCCTGCCTCAAGGAGCAAGGAGGTGCTCGATCTCGCCGGTTGGAGATCCTAAAGGGGGTTAAGATGGTTTGATCATGGTTTAATCATGGTTTCTGACCCCACCACCAGAGTCCGGGGCTGTGTCATTATGGACCTCTGAGTTCATGCGAGAGTCGAGTTTAATCATGGTTTATATATGGTTTAATCATGAGACATTGGGATTTGACAACAAACTTGAAAAGATTGAAATTATAAAAGTATATCGGTGGATTTCGTGAATGAATCATGGAAATATGGATCTGCAGAATGGGGTAAGCTCCATTGGATTTTACCCTGTTTTCAGTCAAACCCACAATTGTGATGAAACTATGAGTTTGCTGGGGGGGTGCTACCACTTTGAAAGCCCCGTGACTCACCCCTCGCAAAACATCCCCAAACTGCGTGCTTTTGTGGCTCCCACTTGAATTCAAGCTTCAAAACAGGTACTAGGAACGCGCATATCATGAAACATCTAAAAGCCTGTTTAAAAATTAAACCACCTACTGTATATCACATGATGTATCATGATATCAATCAGCGCATAAAGAAGACACATGCATTCGATTGCCTAATAGGACCTATAATAGGCTAAGGTTAAGATGGATATCTCACCTTACCGTAATTACCATCACCTTACCATACCTTAACCAACTTCACCAGGTGTCCAACTGCGCTGCTGGAGCGATCGTGACTCGGGCACCATCGTGCTGGTCTTCGATGCGACGACAGCGCAACCAGCGGGGCTGTTGGCGTCCATCCACTGGCGCTTGCAGTGCCCTGGGCCGAATTTGTTTCGCCATGGCCAGGTGGTGCCAGGGTGTATTGAGTGTATTGGCTGTGGTAAACCATAGGTAAGCCGCTTACGGTCCCAATGGTGATTTAAATTGATTGAATGGGAATACATTGAGAATCGGGAATAGAATGGTTGACAATGGTTAATGGTTACTGTAATATGTTTTTTGGCAAACCCAATGCCACGCCCACCATCCCCACTAGAGCTTCATGAATTATTGAGTATAGCATGGTATGCGTAATGACCCTCTGACTCAAATGGTTTGTAAAAGGGATGGTTTACCATTTGGATTGCCACATGAATATAAATGCCATGTATGATACGGAGAAATAGAAATTGCTAGTGTATTCATGGCTAATATGTGGCTAAAATGTTGGTTCCAACCCTACCTGCCAAGACCGACCGGACCAGGGGGGATGTTTCAACTGGTGGATTTTATCACCAGGGTTAAATCAGCCACTTTGAGAAGTTGGTTAGTGTATGCCATTAACAGGTGAATAGGCTTCTTGGATTCTATTGATGATTTGGCGCCTATATAGAAAATGTATGATTCGAGGGACAGTTGACAGTTGACCAGGGAAATTGAAACCACAAGACTTTGTGACATTTGCTCCGCAAATGTGCTGAGCTTTGCAGTTTTGCGTTGCTCTAATGGCAGACTTTGAAGGGTCGTGTGAGACTCATGGGCACACCACCTTGCATTCCTTCAGCCAGTCAGCACCAAGAGTCGGTAACAAAAAAAGGCACCAAGAGTCAGCCTCTCTGGAATCAGTTCTTGGTGTATCCTAAGGAATGCCCATTTGCAACCAAACTTCCCTGCAGAGGGCATCGAAGCCAAAGGTGGCCCTGCAGAACACATCCAGCATGTGGAGCTCGTGCCTGGCCAACGCCAAGTGACCCTGGTGTCCTGGCTGGATCCGCTCATGGCCTTCTCGGCCAGCTACAGCTGGCAGGCCGCCACCGATCCATGCACCCTGGCACGGGAACGGGGAGGAACCACCAAAATGGATCAAAATGTATAGAAATATGGGTGTTGATATATGGTGGTGATGGTGACGATGGTGGTGATGATGATTATTATTGTTATGTTATTGTGCATTGTTATTGTTTATATTATTCCTATGGTGTGATCATTATGTTTGTGATTGATTATGTTTATGTAGATTTGAGATGTCATGTCACATGGACCGTTGTTGAGCTCATTTTAGTCTTCGGCTGGTAGTTGCAGTCATCGAGGTGCAAAAAGGTTCGAACTGGAGTCCCTTTTGAAAATTGGTATGGAACCCCCATAATCTGATCAAGAAGATGAGTGTCCGTTTGGATTTTGACTTTGTTGAATGATTTTGGGGTTAGTTTCGAAGCGTGTAAGAGAGAGGCAGAGGGAGAATCCCTGAAACTGTGACCGTGGAAGTAGCGCGGGGAAGTGTTCGCGGAAAACGTATGTTAGATTATGTTAGTATACAGGAATGATACCGGCCACAGCTCAGATGGTATTGGCATATTCTAGTTTGGCACCTTGCTGCAAACCTCAAGGGTGGTGGCAGCATGGATTCTGCTGTGACGTTTTTTCGGTGATTGAAAAAGTTGATCCAAAGCCATGAAATCTGTGTACCGAGAGCTGAATGGCTCAATAAGATATTGAGGCAGCATACACTTTTTCATCCATGGACACGTGGGCCCTAATTGCCTTTAGCATATTTGTCCGTGTTGGGCCTGTAGAAGACTCAGCCACCAGAAGCGGTCCATTCACCGTGCCAGCATGTTTCTCAGGTGCAGAATGTGGTGCCCCTGTTGGCACCCAACTGCTGCCGGCTTAGCGCCCGGCTTTGTCAATGTGAATGTTCAGATGGCTTCAAAGCCATGGAACCATGACCATCCATAAGTTGTCATAAAGTAAGATTTTCACCGAGTTGAAGCCAACAGCCACAACAGCCACAGGCCAGGCCGTTTCAGTGGAGCGTACCGGAAGGTGGAGCGGCAGGCTGTCCACGAGGCGCGAGACGACAAGTTTCAAATCACAGACGGAGAGAGAGAGAGAGAGAGAGAGAAACATTGGTTTATTATAGTTATACTATGAGTTATACTATATATATATCATAATATACCATCATACTAAAAATCTATGAGAATTTGTTGGTTTAGGATGGTGCTTCTATGGGATTTCTGCAACTCCATGCGGTATCCAACTTGTTGGGATAGTGGGATGCTTCCAACTTGTTCTCGACCTCTGCAGGAGTGCTACCTGAAGTATGTCATGTTTGGAGTCCAAGATCGATCCATCTTGCCTGGGTTGTGGTTCAAATAGCTCTAACTCATTCCAACTCCATATATCATATATCTCCATGTCATGTTCATAAAATATCAAATACTAGTATCATTTATCAACGTTTATCCATGACTTGGTGATCATTGTGTTTTTTCCACGTAAATATCATCAAGGTATCATGTTTTAAAATGTTTTATTTTTTTTGATATATTATATAGATTAATTACTATAGATGAATGATCAATGCCCACCTTGGCCGGCCCGGATCGAGGCGCACAGCTTCCAGATGCCTGTCATGCAGCGAGCCCGTTGCACGCATCAACGGCTATGGAGGCTGCAGAGGATGAATTTAAGGGAGTCATAGCCCATAGGATCCATGTATGGTATATATGCTAACATTTGGGGTATATTGATGGTAAATGTTACCATATATAGCATACATGGATCCTGTGGGTAGTGGTGGTATTTGGGGGTGTGCAATCCCAGGCGCTTCTGCTGGTGCTTGTTGATGTGTTGAGAGTCGAGCACCTTGCAGGAAGATGTTGCAGACACACAGCCGGCTGCCAGGCTCCCAAAGGGTACACCAAGTGTGGGTCACGGCAGGTCAATTCTTCGAGTTCACGGCTGGGCAGCTGGGTGACCATACTGCAGGAGCCTACATGGGATACACGGTACTTGTATGATTTTGTATGTACATGTGGTACATCAGTTGGGTCTACTGTACTGGTTTGTTTAATAGTTCAATGAGTTCTTTGCCAAACTGTCAAGATAGATGGCCGTTGACAGTTTATAGAACGGAAATGTAGGATGAAGAAGGTACGGAAGGTTACCGTACCATTTTGTTTCTAAAATTCCTAGCTCCCCAAAAATTTGGAAAACAGTTCAAATGAGCCTTCATCGTTTTCTATAGTTGTTCTATGTTGTTCTATAATTCTTGTTGTGGCCCCTGTTTGTTCCATAATTGGTGTTTCCCCCCATATTTCTGATATTTATGCACGGTGTTCTAAAATTGCCTCTTCTATAATCATTTGTCCGGGTCACTGCAAGAAAACCTACAGGAAATGAACTTATACGTATGTACCCAAAAACTCCCACAATGACAATGTACTAGTGGCAACAAGCCGTCGATAGTAGACATCATGACAGACAAATCAACCACACAACAGTCCAAAGTTTGGACGACGAGCTTCAAAATGAGCATGACAAAAGTACGGTTAATTTACCTTCCTTTTGTCATCCTTGCGTTGTTCTATAATTCGTTCGACAGCTCTATATTATCACCCGTTTGCCTTTGCATACCTTTGTGCAGATGGATGTTTGCCAGTATGGATCGAATTCCTATGGGCTTTGGTGTTGAAGGGTTAGATGTTGAGACACTAGGTGCAACAACCTGCTGCCTTGCTTCCACCACATCTGGCAGACTCAAAGGATATGAGATTGTGTGACACATTACATTATATATAATATATATAGATCATAATAAATATTGTCATATATTACAGTAGTTATCAGTTCGGCTTGTTCTCCTATTTTCGGCGGATTGATGTTTCCATCGGCATTCCACTGACTTCCTTCGTTCCCACTACCTTCCGTTTAGGACGCGTCCACTTGGAATGCCACGAAGCGTTCCAGCGTCGTTTCGCAGCGTCGGGGCCAACGTTTCCTGTGTCCTGGGGGCCCACGGGCAACGCATCTGCTGGGCACACGCCCCATTTTCAGGTCATGCCTTCACTGCCGCAAGCCCACGTCTCAGCATGATCACAGATGATTTCCGCTGTTTTGATTTGATGCTGTTTGGTTGTGTATTGTTTCATGAGAGCCATTCAAACCACTTAGAGGCTTGGAACATCCAATATCATCCAATCATATTGATTGTGTTCTCGTGCCCCTGCAAAGCGTACCAACTCACCTTTCGCTGCCAAGGCCAATTCTGAAGATGGATGGCTTCAGTGGGCGGCATTTTAAATACCAGGACATGTCCAGCAGGGCAAAGCAGCCTTGCAGCCCCCCAAAACTCCAAAGTTTGGTCAAGAGTTGGTTCATGAAGACCCAAGCCCCCCCCCCAGCCCCCCCCAAGCCCCCCCCCCCCCCCCCCCCCCAAAAAAAACGTCCCGCGGTGTAAAATTGGCGGGGGGGCCCCTCCG
>Ga0126342_10019826_pt1 | contig 11378 bp, 7 predicted proteins | sample Cyp1metagenome_FD_92528 | JGI IMG/M metagenome (GOLD analysis project Ga0126342, IMG submission 92528) | Coral microbial communities from Lord Howe Island, Old Settlement Bay, Australia - Cyphastrea 1 metagenome | ecosystem: Host-associated > Invertebrates > Cnidaria > Coral ... | reverse complement strand
GCAATGGCACCCGTTGTGTCTCTGCATTGTGTCTCTCCGGGGAGGCGCTTGGAACTGCTCGCCGCCACAGCTTCACTGCTCAGAACGATGTGGACGGTGAGCAGTTGCAAACGCCTCCCCGGGGAGACACAACGGAGAGATACAACGGGAGACACAACAGGAAAATGATGTAAAATGAGAAAAAACTGAATAGCGACCACTAAAAGCAGATGAGATAGGACTAGTGGAGATTTGACGATTTGACTTGGGAAATCTAATGGCACCCGTTGTGTCTCACCGGGGAGGCGCTTGGAACTGCCCGCCCCCACAGCTTCACTGCCCAGAACGGCCTGGACGGTCAGCAGTTGCAAACGCCTCCCCGGAGAGACACAACGAGAGACACAACAGGAAAATGATGTAAAATGAGAAAAAGTTGAATAGCGACCACTAAAAGAAGATGAGATAGAATTTGTGGGGATTTGACGATCTGACTTGAGATATCCAATGGCACATGGGTGTGGCAAGGGAAAAATAGCGACCACTAAAAGCAGATGATATAGGACTTGTGGGGATTTGACCTGGGAAATCGAGCGGGGCATGGTTCGGCAACGGAAAAATAACGACGACTACAAGCAGATGAGATAGGACTTGTGGGGATTTGATATCGAAAGTCTAACTGGAACATTGGCGCAGCAGGGGAAAAATAGCGACCACTAAAAGCAAATAAGATAGGACTTTTGGGGATTTGACGATTTGACCTGGGAAATCTAAGTGGCACATGGGTGCAGCAAGGGAAAAATAGTGACCACTAAAAGCAGGTGAGGTAGGACTTGTGGGGGTTATCCCGGAAATCTAATGGCACATGGGTGTAACTAGGCAAAAAGATGGGCCACTGAACGCATGTGAGATAAGACTTGTTTTTTCTAGAACCTTTGTAATTTCCTATCTCATCAGCCTTTGCTGCTGTCACAAAACATGAAGTCCCGATCATTTATCAAGGTGTTTTTTCAGACTTGCATTCAAGTCTCAGAGCGGGTTCAGCGCACATGAGCTGGGAGTTTTGGCAAATCCCAGGTACCAAAACTCCTAACTCATGTGGCTATTCTAGCCAATTCCCCATAAGCGCTTCAAACATTGGGCACAAGAGATAGGACTAGACCCCAGCAAGTCTTAACTCATCCGGGGCCACAAGTCCTAACTCATCAGTACCCAGTATATGGAAAATCACCCTCCTTGTTAGTAGGTATATCATGGTGTATCATTTATCATGGTATACCATCGAAATAAATGGGACGTAGCCCATAGCAAACTCTGAAATAAACAACGGGTAGTCGCACGTGTGTATGTGTGTGTGTAAAACTTGGGGATTCGTGATTGCTGACCCAGAATCATTCCTTGCAGTGTCCTTTTTTTCCACTACAAGGGGCCCAAAAGATAGAAAAGGGTTTCCAGTATATAAATGATTTGTCCTTCGCAATTATTAGGTTTCCAATTTTTCTATGTATTTTGGGGTCACTACATATCGTCGATATATATATATATACATATATATATATATCGTTTTGAAAAGCAGGCACGCATTGCATGCTGTGAAGAAAGTGAGGTCTAGTCCTACCTGAGGGGTATGGCATAGATTCAAGCAGCTAAAAACCACAATCCGGAGGAATCCGGAGGAAATGCAACGCCACAAAAATGGTTTGGAAGATAATAAGAGACCTTCAGTAGCCTTGGAAAATCGTTGTATTATGGTGGATTCCCCAAGGGGAATATTGTTGCCCTTTAAAAAAATGGTGGATTTTATATTTGTTGCATTCCCCTCAAACAGGCCATGGTTGTAAGAGACTGGCTGGAAAATCACCCTTATGGTCAGCCATGTGTGATGACACTGGAGGCATTCCATGAAACACCATTATTAGTTGATCACCATTATTAACAGTCGTTGGCTACTATCCACAATTGTCAACCACTATACTTTATCATTATTTATCAATTTATAAGTGATTTATGATGATTTCCCATTAAAGCCTCCATTTATGAGGGATGTTCCATAGCAAATCACCATGAATCACTGTTAATCACCATTCAATCACCACGAAAAATCGTTCTTAGCCATTCTGAAGGACCACTAACCACTATTTAGACCCTTTGGTTATTTAACATAGCTATGGAAAATGGTCCATCTATAGATTTGTTTCATGATTTCCCCATTAAAAATTGTGATTCTGCATAGCTACGTTAAATAACCAGAGGGTAGTTATTTAATGACCACTATTAACTGGAGTTTAATGGGCAATCCAAAAAACCAACCAGATAAACGTTAAATGGTTAAACCAATTTGAGTGGCATAAATAACAAATTAACGATTATTTACCACTGATGATGATTCTCCTGTCCGCCTAACCCCGCCTAACCCCACCTAACCCCACCTAACCCCGCCTAACCCCGCCCTTCCCCAAAGAGGTCATCGCTTGCCGAGGTCCTCTTCCTGTTTTCTCCTGGCCTTGATTGTCATTGCCCAACGCGTCACGTGGCCACACTGATAAAACAAAGAATAAGTTCAGAATAAGTGTGAAGATCACCATGAAGATCCCATTAGAATCCCATTTAACCCTAAGAATTCCCAATCATTCCCCTTAAAATCCCATTTACCCTCTGGTAAACATACCCAAAACTATGGAAAATCACAATTTTTAATGGGAAAACTCACTATTTCTATGGCCATCAACAATAGCTATGTTAAATTACCAGAGCGTATGTGTGATTGATTTGGACAAGACATGGAAAATAATATGCGGAAACCAATGGAAATGAGTTTTGCTAATATAATTATAATACAAAATGGATAATCTCATCATCATCTATAGATAAGTGGGGCTTTTCTAAGTCATTGGGGACCCCCATTTTACCATGGTTGAAACATATTAAGTCATGGTCTGAGGGCTTGGATAATTTAGAGGGGAAGCCTCATAGATTGGACACCCCCAAATGTGATTGATATTGGGGGACATGAAAATCATCAATATCATGGCATTAACTGTGGCTTCAGTGGACGAGCAGTATATAGTAAGATTATCTTAAAGTGTATCCAAATAAGATATTGATAGATATTGATGATAATCTTACTATACCATAATTAAGATAATCTTATCACCACACACTGATTTTGGCCCTTGAAATTCAGGGTGTGGTCTGCAGAATTGCCCATGGCCCATGGTCGTGTCCATGGTCTGTCCATGGTGATCAGGTTCCAGCCGCCACATTTGGGCCTGGTTGGCAACCACTTCAACTGTTTATGCCCGCAAATATGGCTGAGAAATGCCGAAACACTATATAAATGAAGGTTTATAAGCTGGGAACATCATCGAACCGAATGGGGATTTTTCATGATTTTTCCAGCAAGCCATTTTTGATTACCAGAGGCTCAGAGGTCTATATGCCTGTAAATGCCAGGAGAAATGTGCAATTGCCTGCGACGCTCATGATTAAAACAAGTGGAGTACAAAATGACACCAAGTGATCCTAAGTATATCCATATCCCATAGATCGGCGTTTGTTTGGACCTAACTTCCAAACAACCCAGCCATCCCTAAACTGGATATCCTACAAGATGTAATGGGGGGGCCCAGATTTTGCCGTTCCCATCCCATCCCTCCGAATGCTAGTGTTACTTGATAAACCCTAATTCATACATATGCATTATATGGGTATGGGTCAATACCTATAGATACATTTTTAATGGGATGAACATCCATAAATCCCAGCTATGACTTGGGGTTCACTAGGTACCAGGGTTTTGACCCATACCCATATATCTATATGCATAACCGTATAGTCATCCTGGACTAGATTCGATCGAGGAAATTTCAACAGATCCCCATCAAAACTAGAATATTCTTGAAAATCCAAGGTTCTACTTGTTTCAGGATGATTGTCTATACGTTCAAAGCACCATTCTTTGATTGGTTGTTGCTGGAACCACCATTGTTTTCCGAAGGATTTAAGTTTAGACTACCAGTAAGGGTCAACCGTGGTTTTGTTAATCTTGGAAGCCCAGCACACATACCCATGCATATTTATATCCACATGTTCCTATATATATACACATTATATTATATATAAGGAACTTTCATAACATTATATTATATTTATGTTATATATATATATATATATATTTATACTTAAATAAATAAATAAATAAATATTTACATATATGCATACAATATATATATATATACATACAACGTGTGTGTACTCAACGAGCCACATGTCTTATTGCTTCGTGTTGGTTTCCCTCCAGCAGTCTGGCCAAGGTTCACAGCACTCCCGGCTGCACACCTTTGATGAGAGCTCCTTGGATGACGGGATGTTTCGGGATGGATTTGGGTGTGTCTGAAAATGTCGTGTACTATTAATGGCTATAATTGGGAATGATTGTTATAGCCATTATAATAACCAATGAAAATAACCAATGGCTAATGGATAATTATAAACCCAATGGTTTTGCTGATCATTATCCCTATGAAAAATGGCTATTTCATTGGGAAGATTAACCCTATTTTCAGACAAACCCATTTGTTCTACTGCGCTTCCAAGTGCGCTAGCTCTAGTCATTTGTTACATAGCTTTGGACAATGACATCAATGACCATAGTGAAGATCACCATGAAGATCCCATTAGAATCCCATTTAACCCTAAGAATTCCCAATCATTCCCCCTAAAATCCCATTTACCCTCTGGTAAACTTACATAACTATGGACCATCACCCTTTTTTTGTGGGTAAATCAACTATAAATGGCTATTATTTTCAATAGCTATGCTAGTTTACCAGAGGGCAATGGTTTATCAAGGATATGAGGGTAGCATATTTGAAATGATGATATTAATGGGATATCAACATGGGATATCCATATGCTATCAATATGGGTTATCCATCATCAATATGATATGATATAGCTATTGATATAATATTGAGATGGCTATTGATACTTCCACCGGGGGTATGGATATTTCTATGGTAATTTAACAGTTTGCTATTGAAGCCATGGCCCATTTAGTTTGTTGACTTAGCTATGAAAGACTGTGATTTTCCGTAGCAGACTGTTAGTTTACCAGAGGGTATTTCTATGGTTTAGCAAGGATTATCAATGGATATTAATCTGGTTGGTGGTTTCAAACATTTGTTATTTTCCATTTCATATATGGGATGTCATCCTTCCCATCGACTTTCATATTTTTCAAAGGGGTAGGTATACCACCAACCAGATAGGGTTTTATATTGTATATATCAATATATATCATTCATATCCCAGTATGAAAACCACTATTCACCATCATTATCCACTATTAACCACTATTAACCATCATGTATTCTTATATTATCCACTATGTATTCTAAATCTGGGTACATAAAAATTATTTTCTCTCACGGCGTCAGGGAATCGGGGGAATTCTCCCAGCTGAAGCCTTACAGGTGATCTCCATAGTGGATAGCCATGGTAAAATATGGGAAATGGCCCTAGTCGAAATAGATGATTTATGAGGATTTACCGAACTTGAAAATGGTGATTTTGGTGAGGTACCATCTGGTTATGACATTCACAGTTTGCCATAGAAAGATCCACCATTTTTAAGTTCGGTAAAACCATCTATTTCGATTAGGGCCATCTATACCATGGCGAACTGTTAGTCATAACCAGAGGGTAACCAAATTCAGGCAATAGGGCTGCTGCATCATTCCAGACAAGGTATCGCCATCCAACCTCATGGTGGTGTGGATTTCAGCCCACCGCTGGGCCAACCGGTCAAAATAAGAATTTACAATGATCAAAACGGCAAATCGACGTTTATATAACCAAGGGAAATTATGATGTGACCAATTCATGTATGATTCATGTAAGCGCAAGCTCATGGGAAGTCCACCCAAATCCAAATAGAAGCTGTGAACTTGGAAGGAAAGATGTGGAGATTTCTTGGCATATGGGCCTATTAGGCTATCATTCCACTACTAATGATTCCCATTGCTGGCACATTGTTTGCCATGAGTAAGTTCCACGGCTAAGGGCCCCTACCCCTTTGCGAACTCTCCACGTGTCGCGTAGAAATGATGAACCCCACCTGGTGCCGATCAGCGATCAGAGTTTCTTGATGGGTCATTTGATTGTTGCTTAACCTGACAATGGATGAGTGGGCTATATCTTGCAATGCTTTGCAATAAATGGTTTTGTTTGAAAATAAGGTACGCAAAAATAAGATGATCATGGTACCCTCTGGTAATTTATAGTGAGTTTTCCCATTAAGAATGGTGATTTTCCATAGTTATGTTAGTTTACCAGAGGGTATATCATGGTGCATCATTAGTTTTACCATTAGAATGGCCATAAGCGGAGGAGAACGTTGCCATCTCCAGCTGCTTAACATGGCTCTCAGGTGGCCATGTTCATGCTGCGATTGAGTGGGGGAACCTGGGACGCCGACTGGATGAGACAACCAGCTGCTGCAAATGATCAGATATTGACTGGATGCTAAAGACATGTCTTTGTGGCGCATCTATAAATATGTAACGATGTGTATATATATATATAAATATATAAGGTTAGGAAATGAAGGGTTGGTTTGTGTTCATGTCGGATATGCGTCAAGCATAAGGGTTGATGGGGGTTAAGAACCCATGAGGCCTTTGATTTGTATGTTTGGGTGCGGAAAATAGGTGGGTTCCATCCCCGGTCGACACTTCCATCCTACATGGTCCACTTGCAGCTGCATTTGGGGCGAAACTCCAACTGATGTCATGAACCCAATCCAAAACCCTTTCTGAAGAAACTTGTATGAAGCCCCTGAAGTTTTGGACATTGGACATATCTGGAAACCGTTATTTTTTTTTTGGGCATTGCCACATTCTAGGAATGGAATTGATTGTTTAGGTCCACCACGGCCCGGTACCGGAGGCATTTGTCGTGGCGCCTCTGATTTGGGGGTGGCAGCCCGAAGGGTTGGGAAACCACAGCACGGTGAGGCTGAGGGATTGGGAGCACTCCTGGGATCTGGTTGGTTTGGAACCATGGAATTTTATGACTTTCCATTCAGTTGGGAATGTCATCATCCCAACTGACTTTCATATTTTTCAGATGGGTAGGTATACCACCAACCAGATCATGTTCATGTTTTTCCTTTCGGATATCACATGTTCTTGTCGAAATCCTTTTGACATTGCTGGTTTTATCGAAACAATCTTGGTTCGTATCCCATAGATGTTCCATGATGTCTGAATATTCACCCACATTCACCCCCAAAATAGCTCAATTTTGTGGGTGAAGAGTCCAGACGTGGAGCAAACACTTTGTCAACTGCCCATGCGTTGGCTTTACTATTTTTTGGATTTGCTTAGCCGTTGATGTATATATATATATATGTGTGTGTGTGTGTTTTCCCATTGGGTGGTCCTCCACACATGAGGAATCTACTGGGAATATGAGTTACTTTTCTGAGGGGGCCTTAAGCAAATCCAAGTATATAATGATGGGATTATTAGGATATGGTCCCGTGGTAGGAATATAATATATATATAAATACATATGGTAACAACATTTAGATATCTGGAGGGCGGGCCCGACCACAAGGCCTCGGAGGTAGTATGAAACACCAGTTCCATTATGATTATATTTAAATGTATATTTAAAATATATTGGGTTCCGTGTGTTTAGATGGCCGGGCAGGCCAAGGAAACCCTTCCTGGAGGTAATTAATCTAAAATGCCAGTTCGTATATTCAATAAACCGTATAATATTTGGATGTAGTTATCGTATATCCATACAATGGGATATCAGACATCATAATTGGGAAGTTGATAGTGCCCTCCTGTAAACGATGTGGAACTCAGAACTGATGTGTTGTGGATTGTGAACGCTACCTTATGTTCTTCCATGATTTGCCACGGTTTTGCTGATTATTCCAAGGAGAATCGGATAATCGGATAATCTGATTCTGGACCATTTTCTCATGCATTGTGACGCAATCCTACTTGATATGACTTGACATGCTTTGGATTATTTGATGCTGCCAATGTATCAATCCAGGGGTAGGGTGAACGCCATGAACGCAAAGAGAAACCAGTCATGTTCCATTCAACAAACCGCTGTCTCACGATGGTTTCAGTCAGACTACCCAAATTATTTGGATCTAAATCTATATAGAATCGATCTATATAGTAGTCTTCTAAAGTCTTCCCAGAATTTGTTGTCCGTTGTCCCCTCGTTCCTGCCCCCCATGTCTTCAAGCAACATACTGCAGACCGCGCAAAATAGGGGGGGCTTGAAAGAGTCTTTACATGACTGACTGTTAGATTCTATCTTTCTTGAGGGGGACGTAAATCCATTAGACAAAACCATTCGATGCCCATTCAGATCCCATTGTTGCTCTAGTAAAGTCCTGAGATGGATTAAATCATGTTAAATCATGTTACAGTAAATCCTCATTGAATATGGTTAAATCATGTTAAATCCTCATTTGTTCGTAGTCAATTCTAACGCATGCCGGCCTATGCCCCTTGGTCGATTCCGCGAATAGCCAAGGTCCTAGGCAAGGCCAAACGATAGGCGGGGCTTGCCTGCACGAAGAGTGCCTGACATCTTACCAGCCAAAAAGTAGCAGTGAAAAACGGGTAATTTAACATCGCTACGGAAAATCATGTTTTTTTTTGATAAGATCTAGTCAGTAGTTCATATTAAATCATCTAATATCATATATATATATATGCTATGGGCTAAATTGGTCATTTTCCAAAGCTATGTCAAAACAACCAGAGGCTAATATGACGGAACCCACAGAATATGCAGGCAAAAAGATAGATACCACATGTATAACCATAAGAAGAACTGGATTTGAGTATCAAAACAAAGATTTGAACAAACAAAATGGAGATTTGACATGATTCAACAAGATTGAGAAATTATGTTGGAAGCCACCCTAAATGATGTTAAATTGGGTAAACCATAGCGACACTGGTCGACCTTACCATGAGTGACAGTGGCGAACACCACTTCAAAATGGGTCTGTGTTTGGTTCGGGAACTACTGTAACGTTCCAATGCTTTGCAAGAGAATGTTTTTTTTTCCAGAAACTTCGACACTTCAACCACCAGCAATGGGAAGAGAAAGGATTTATAGTTGATTTACCTATTAAAGATAGTGATTTTCCATAGTTTTTTGTATGTTTACCAGAGGGTAGTGATTCCTGGACAATATTCCTGGACCATATTTCCTGACTCTCTTCCAATGGTGGACTAGTGATTTGTGGGATCAGTTTGGACATCTCCACTAGTGATTTGTTTTTGGGAAGATCCCCAGAATTTCTATGGCCAGAAATATGGGACTAACGCACTTCCACTGCTTGGTGGTTTCAAACACTTGTTATTTTCCATTTCATATATGGGATGTCATCCTTCCCATTGGCTAATGAACATATTTTTCAAGATGGTTATTGCACCACTAACCAGATAGGGTTTTGGTATATATCAATATACTGTATATCATTCATATCCCAGTATTAACCACTATTAACCATCATTCTCCACTATTAACCACTATTAATCACCATTTTCCTATGGTTTTCCTATGGTTTTCCCATTCAAATCCCATAGTTCTCCCATCATTTTCCCACCATTGAGAGAGGCAAATTGGGTTTTTTGGTGCCTGTGGACACCCGATGGATCTCGGACGGAGCTCGCTGCCAGGCCGGAGGCGGCGAGTTGGGACGAGGCGTTGGCGTCGTGTCCGACTGCTGTTGTTGATTGTTGGTTACCATATATGGTAAACTAACAGTTTGCAAAATGGAAAACCATGGAAAACCACCTTTTTTCATAGGTAAATCAATGTAAATCAATTTATAAATGGCAATTTTCAAGAATTAGCTATGTTAAATTACCAGATGGTATTGTATATTGCCTTGTTATCTTGCGAGAGTTGATAGTTGATAATCTTGGGCGACAATCCCATTGACTGTTGAGTGCACTTGAAAGAACTTATACTCAAACATAAGTCAATGTTGTGGAGTGTTGACATGTTGATCATGTTGCAGTACAGAAACCCGAACATTGCAAAAGTCCTAGGCCCTAGGCAGCCTCAACAGACCCCCTGCTGTTGCCTCCTCACCATCGACCGACGTTTCTTCCATTGAAGCCGCAAAAGATGGCTTTAGACGAGCGGGCTGTCCTGTACAGCTATGGATTGCCGGCTCAAACGAGGAAAGTGACTAGCAGTGCGACACAGATCGCAGATGACTTAGATCCCTGGCCCTGGAAAAAGAACCTCTGACTCTGGGAATGACCTCAAGATGGAAACCATCCCTTTTGCATATGATTCGTATATTATATAATCAAAGTTAAATGATCCTGTTGGATTTGTGATTTTCTATTGCCGTATGTATCCGTATGTGCCATGGTCAAACCATGGCTTAGTTTCCCTTCAAATGGAATGGTAAGTTATCCCCCGACTATTTATAATTGACAGGAATTAGAATCATAGTCGCCAACGTAAGGTTTCCCATTATATCATTGTGGGATTGCCATAACCCATATGCCATGTTCTGTGGCACGCACGTTTTTGCTGGAGAGTGTTAGTATTGGTGCAGCTTTTCCGCATGTTGATTCGCGTGTCGATGTGTCCAAACATGAGCCGGACCGGGAAATCTGATCCATGTTTAGCAATGTGTTGAATCTTTGATGAATACCCAAAATGAATACTAGCATCCCCCTAACAAGAAAAACATGGTGGTGGTGGTGGTGGTGGTGGTCGTTAGATGTAGATTTCACGACACGCCCATGAGATGAGCAGACCGTCCTGGAAAGTGGACGTGCGCCGCAGCCCTTGAAGGCTCAGCTTCGCCAGAGATTCTTTTGGCGAGTGTCTAAGTCAGCCATGGGAGCCACGGGTAGAGTTTCTCGAAAGTTAGTGTCCCAACAATCAGAGAAAAAAAAAGCAGCACATGAACAACTGGTTGGTGGTTTCAAACATGTTTTAGTTTTCCATAATATATGGGATGTCATCCTTCCCACCTGGACTTTCATATTTTTCAGAGGGGTAGGTATACCACCAACATCCACCAACCAGTTAAAGATCTTACGTTCATCCAAACAACTGGGAGCTTCCCGGTTGCCCCATCCGTTCAGGCCAGCCGCTGGTGGCAGCGGTGGGGAATTGGGAATCCGAAAAAAAATCATCGCTCAGGATTGGTTTGGTTGTGGATTGATTCTGATCTATCATTGTTGATATTGGCTTGCCATATCATACCCATAGGATCCATGTATGGTATATATGGTAACAATTACCATCAATATACCCCAAATGTTAGCATATATACCATACATGGATCCTATGGGATATCATATCATATCATATCATATCAT
>Ga0126342_10019825_pt1 | contig 11381 bp, 8 predicted proteins | sample Cyp1metagenome_FD_92528 | JGI IMG/M metagenome (GOLD analysis project Ga0126342, IMG submission 92528) | Coral microbial communities from Lord Howe Island, Old Settlement Bay, Australia - Cyphastrea 1 metagenome | ecosystem: Host-associated > Invertebrates > Cnidaria > Coral ... | reverse complement strand
TACATATATATATATATACATATATATATATATGTATCTATGTATATATTTATATATATATATATATATTTATATATATATATATATATTTATATATATATATATATATATATATATGTCTGTATCTATGTATCTATATATATATGTGGGTTTCGCAACATTTTCAGAGAACTGTGCCATACGTCCCGCCTCTAAGCCTTCCAACTGGTCTTGTAGGTTCTCACGATTGGTGTCCAGTTGCGCCTAGCAAACGATTTTTTGTGCCAAGCTGTTGCAACGAGCAGTGACCATCATAGAGGGTTTTGAACACGGCTCACATAAAATTGAGAGGATGATGGAGAAAAGATGAGAAAAGTCCTGATGATTCTGTGATGAGTGTCAGAAAGTAAAAGAATCCAAAGGAAATGGTCTTCTTGACCCTCCAGTAAACTAACATCAGATACTGTCAAACATGGAAACTCCAAGAACTGCAGATCCTTAGACTTCCTCCCAGGGTGCACCTCTTGGCTTTCAATTTCCTTGCTCAAAGCTTTGCACTCCTGACAAAACGAGGCACAGCTGGGTCCCTGAACCTGTTGAGATGTCTGATTAATATGTGAACTAGTACCCCAGATACTAATCAATTGTAAGTGTTGATTCATGGGTTGATAACAACTAAATACATTACATTTCTGATTAATACTTGGTTAACAGATGTAGTCATAAGATTTCCCTAGGAAGTCTCAAAGTTATCTTTGGACCTCCATGCCCCACTTACTGACCACATCTAACCACCCGCTGGTTTGATGGTTGAGCCGCCTGTCCCCAAACAAGAAAATCATTTTGGAACACGATCCCAGATTTAATCTGGTTGGTGGTTTCAACCACTCTGAAAAATATTAGTCAGTTGGGATGATTCTTCCCAATATATGGGAAAATAAAAAATGTTCCAAACCACCAACCAGTTCTTAATTGCTTTAGGCTTGAAACATCGAAACAACAAATCTGTAGATGACAAAAACGAATAGTAAAACCACTGAGTCTAACCAGTAAGTTTCTTGCTGAAAAAAGTGACAGCTCCTCCTCTGCCTTTTCGGCCCTGGCTGCAGCTTCCTCCAAAGCGGCCTCAGTGGTAGACACTGAGAAAGTCAGCATTTCACCAAACGGCCTTGGTCACCTGAGTGTTTTTTATCCTTGTCTTTCGATGGCCACTAACACATAGCCTACGCCACTGTCTACGCAGAGCCAATGCCATTGCACGAGGTAGCCTACGCACGCGGGGTACGTTTTTAAAGGGGTGCCTATAAAGGGGCTTCGCGGTGTTTGCCTACACGGCCATGGTTTCTTTTCGTTTTCGCTTGCGGCATTAGGTTTTGGAACCACAAACCACAAATATCACAACTAACCAATGCAAAATGAATTCTAACTGTTGCCAACGAGTGTCTACACAAAGCCTACGCGGTGTCGGCTAAAACGAGCCTACGCGAAGGCCTATGCAACCTACGCCATCTGCATGAGAGCCTACGCCTGAGGCATAATCTGTCTTGTGGAGTTCCCACTTTAATCCGCTTTATGTATTCTCCATTATTTTCCTGCATCCAGAATAAAAACACTACTCACCTGAAGAAACATGGGAATGATAATGATAAGAACGGACTGGTGGGTTATGTGTATATATATATATATAAGATACACCACAACCTTTGTCTTTGACAGGTCTTAAGCAATAAATACCTCCGGAAATCCAAGCTGGCCATGCGAACATCAGTGCCTCATAGGAATATCAGATCATCTACAAATAGTGTGTTTCACATTGCTGTGCTTGTTTACCAGAGAGTATTTGATAGTTTATATATATATGTGAGGGATATCAACGAAGAACATGGGTACATACTGAGATATAACTGACCTCACAACTAATCAATAAACATGAATAAAACGTGAAAACACCTCGTCTGTTGAAGATACACCATGCTCACCACAGATGAACCCAGGCAATATCTGCAGAAATACAATGAGGAATGTTGGTCATCCGTTTTAACAACAGAAGTTTCAGTTCAGAGGCCTATCTTTGCAAAACATCTGTGAAAAAACTTTAAGCCTGGTGTGATGAACCACCCTGATACGTGAGACATGATAAAGAGACCGTCTCCAAATCATCTTGTCAAATGAACCGGCTACTATACACATGTACAGTATATGATGTTTTCTTCACAGCCAGGGACGTCCAATGCCGGGTCCACCAGTTGAATACCCCTGAGATGTGAACTTTTTGTGCCTCCAACTCGGACCTTGCGCTTCCTTCCTGGCAAATTCCATGGTTCAGTAAGAATAAATGATTATTGCCACAGCAAACCAAAAGGATCTTGAAATTGGACCCATACTCATCCTTTCATACTCGGACTCAGAAACTTCCAATAGCTTCGAATTCCAAAACTAATGCCCATTCAACCGGCCTGCTGCGCTGCTTTCTCACCCCATTCAACAGCCTTCCTCTGCAAATCCTGGGCGACAAGTTTGTGCATCTACACCCCTAATGCAAACAGTAACCATGAATGGTCTACCATTTGATTATTATGACACAGCGGGAAGACATCTCAACAATGACAGGAGCGTGTCTTCTGATCAATGATTTCAACATTGGATTCCATCTGTGATGTTCATATGGGTCTGTCTGGGTATATACCCCAAAAAAATCATGGTTCCTAATGATTATGTTCCTCATCAATTGATGGACACTTTGGGGTATATCCCATTTTTGGAGAAACATCGACAAACCCATATGGTTAACGCTGAACAAATAGCTTCAAAGCAAAGCAGCAAAAATAAATTGTTTTGTTGCTTGAATCAATGTGTGTATTGGTTAATTTCCCAACTCTCAGTTGATCAGTATCGCAATATATAGTACTATTAAAGAATCACAGATGTTTGGTTGTTTTGTTGTCATCATCCCCATTTCGTTGGTCCATCATTCTATCATTCCTGGTCCATCATTCTATATATTCTATCCCGCAAATTGGTGACTATTCCTATCCTGTTCACAGTTCACATCCTCCCAAGGATATGTATTGTTCTTAAATACTAATGCTAATTATTATTCCTATTAGATCCTATTAGTATCATGTGCTGAGATCGTATGATTAGCATCATTTTTATCCATTATTGCTTTAATATATATATACAGTATATATTAAAGGTTATATGCTATGCGTTATCAAGGATTATGTATTATTATACATGTTTACCACATGGCATAAAACATTGTCACATACTATGTGTGATCTATTATATATAAGACATCATATATCATATATTTCATAGTTCATATGGTATACTGTTTTATACTTTATATTATTTTTCATACATGATGTATTCTATAGTATATTTCAAAATAGTATATCATATATAAATATAAATATACTCTTTATAATTACAATCTGTTGTATATTATATAATTATATGTGATATATCATATATATATATCAGATATGTCCTGCATGTCATAGATTATCTACATTACATAACATGTATGGACATCCACAAATTTGGGAAGGTCCCATCGCTTACAACACGTTTGTACAATAATGATATATGGTACACTTGGGGGGTATCGCTTGCAGGAAACTGCTACATGTTTATATAAATAATTGACAGAAATCAACGTCCAATTTGGGTATCGCTAATGTGAATGACATAACCTTGAAAAGGGGTATCGCTAATTTGGGAAGGTCCCATCGCCTACCGTGTGTTTTTAACAAGTTCCATCAATTTCCATAAACCAATGTCCGTCCAATACATATTTAGTGTTGCCGGGGTTTTTGCGGTGGCTCATATATATATATAATTATATATATATATAATCTCTTCTTATGGTAAACTGTTTTATACTAGATGTATCATCTACAATGTATTATGTATTGTGTTCTATACTATTTTAATATGGTATAGTCTATGTAAATTACTGTAGAGTATTGATCATATACTATATATTATGTTATTCAATATATATATATATATATACACGTATAAATATATATATATATATATCGAATATTACATAATATCGTACATCAAATATCGAATATCATATTTGGTATAATATCAAATGTTATATTGCGGTATACTATGTTATATTGTATTATATTGCATATTGTATTATATTATGCTGTGTAACCTGATGTAACATTATGTTATTTGATGTGTTGTTCTATTATGCTATACTGTTTTATATCTATTTTGTATCGGTTACATCAGTGTATAATACACTGTAATACAACACATGACTATCAGTTACACCCCATAAACCAATCATCATTTCGTGTGTTCGTTATAAGTTGTGGGGGATGACATTAATCACTCCCATGGTGGGAAATAGTACTGTAATTAAGTAACAACTGCTATTCCCATTCCTGTCTTGATCCGCAAAAAATAGTACTAACTACTCCCATTCCCTTTCCTATATCCATAAATTTTGAATTAAATCATATATTTATATCACCATCTGCTTATTTAACATAGCCATGGAAAATCACCATTTTTGATAGGTAAACCATCTATAAATGGGCCATTTTCCATGGCTATGTTAAATAACCAGAGTTTATATTATGATATTACATCTCTTCCCACTCCCATGTTCCAAAAAGATCTCCCCCTTCATCCCTGGGTGGCACCGTGTGGCGCTCCAAGGCATTCGTCACGGCGCTGCGCATGGCCGACATGCGCCGGGCCGCCGCCTGCATGGGTTAGCATGGTTTACCCACGGAATTAGGAGTTTTACCATAGTTTTACCATAGTTTTGCTAAGTTTTACCCACAACATTTCGGGCTTCACCTACAAAAACGGCTTTTACATGCTAAAAAACCTATCAACGTTGAGGGTTGCCGGCGCCAAATCTCGGGGGTTAACCCACCTGCATGGCGATGCGACTTGCTCTTGACACAGGAGCTGCAGGCATTCTTGCCAACAAGGCCTGTGGATCATCATGGCTGAGATCAAATCAATTCAAATCATGAGATCATGAGTGAAAAATATAGGTCCCCAGGAGTTCTTGGAGCTGGTTGGAGTGAACTAGATGCAGCTGGACCTTATGTAGATAGGGGCCCACTATATACCACTTTTGGTGCGCGTTGAGCCTGGAGGGTCAATCCAAAATTCTGAAGCTTTTGGAGGCAACGAAAGAACACAACTGAGAGTCGGGCACCAAGCTGATTGCAAATTTGATCAATCCGAGTGTCATCTTCTTTGTCGAGCCATTCCTAAGATCGCTTCTAGTGTGTGAAGCTCATGGCAAACAGTAGACTAGAAAACAAGCAAGAAAGTAAAAGAAACATCCCTTGCCGTAAACCAACTTTGCAAGTGTTGTTTATTCTATGAAGCACATGTCATGAAATGATCTACTCTACCGTTTTTGTCAGATAGTGATTCTCCACTGCTATGTCAATCTTTCCGAGGATGTGGCCTGCCATGACTTCACTCCTTCCATTAGTTGCTGGTCTGCAACACGGGCATTCCTTGGCACGGCAGTTGGTTGACATTACCGTAGATACCCTCTGGTAAACTAACATAGCTATGGAAAATCACCATTTTTAATGGGAAAACTCACTATAAATAGCCATTTTCAATAGCTATGTTAGTTTACCAGAGGGTACTCTCCATAGGACAAGTAATCTGATGTCCATGCTGGGGTCCATGCTGTGTTCTGACCATATTTTCCTCGCTGCAGTCCCAACTGGGGGCATGTCCCAATGGGAATCCAAAGATCAGTAGGGGATGGGGTTACAGGGATACCTCATCCCGACTCCAGAAACCTAGGATACCAATGTATGATCCGCTGCAAGGGTGTCCCCTGCGTCCGAAAAATGTATGACCCAACATATCCATGAAATGAACCCTGCTGGTTATCCGACGGCCTCTCTCGCCAGTGACGTCTTCAACTCCTCGGAAAGGCAAAAAATCTTGCTGCTGTCAGCTTCTGCAGCGATGCAGTTGCAAGTTGGTTTATAAACCCATTCACTATAGTTATATCATATCATGTTATATCCTGGATAAACCCTAGTTAACCAAGTTGTAGGCCAAGTTTTTGTATCACCTTTGTTGGGATCATGGTTCTTATTGTTTATTTGTCATCTCTACGTCACGGGCATACTCTGGTGCTGATGATGCAACTGCTGTCCTTCCAATAGGTCCGCCGCACGGACTCGTCGCCAAAGGCTCGCTCCTGGAGCCGGGTTCCAAGTTCAAATCTCCATCCAGCAGTAGCTGGAATATGAATCTGAAGGAACAGCTGGAGTAACAAAGGGCAAGTCTTTTTTTTGACCTTGGATCACTTTTTTTGGCCCAGTAACAAATAACTGATGATCCGAACTGAAAAAGTGACAAGGAATACCCTACAGCCATGGCCACGGCATGTTTGGACTCCTCCCATTCAGCTTTTAAGGCTCTCTTGCGGTCTCGCACGACAGTGAAGAGCGCCTGCCAGGCCACCCCTCCCCATTTCTGCCTGACAAAATGCAGAAAAAATCAGGCTGTGGGGATAGTATGGGATAGTAGCATCCCCTCCAGTTGTTGGAAAATGTTGGAAAGAGTCCACTTCTGACCTTGCAGGCATGGTACATCATGGTGATCTCCCCCACAATCCGGTCTTCAAAAACATCCCATGGTCCCAGAATCATGTCCATTCCATGGGTGTAAAAAAATCCTCCATTTTCAGGCACACAATCTGGTGTTGGTTATATAATGTTATATATATACCATTATACTGCCATTTCAATATCCCAAAGACATACAGTATCCCCAAAAAAAACTAAAATATTTCCCCAGCTAAACTTGTTGCTGAAAAATCAGGTTAAATCTCCAAACTCCAATATCACATTTTTGGTTAATCACATCCCGTAAAATATCCCCATTAAATCTCTATCTCTGTTGTTTAAATCATGAAATTCCCATACTTTTTGCTTGTTCATTGTTGGCTATGTGACATATTCCCATGAAAATTGTCCCGTAAAATATCCCCATTGACTATCTCGTGGATGGGAAACTCTTAGTAGCTCCTTGGCTCCCCATTGAATAGGAATATGAATACAGTACCCAGAACTCTATAGCTCCCTCCTAACCACTCAATTGATAATTTGTTGCTTAAATCCCCATATCACATTCTTGCCTAGATGATGCTGATTGTATCCCGTAAAAATATCCCCAATCATTTGTTGGTTCATATGTTGATATCTATATATCCCTCATTTAGTATACCAAATAAATCTATCACCATTCATCCTCATTCATCACCATTCATCAGCATTAATCACCATTAGTCACAGTTAATCACCATTAAAAACTGCTGGTTCCCTACCATTTGGCGCACCTCTTCACTCAGCGGCAGCTTGGCGCCCCCCTCGATGCTGCGCCCCGCGGCCAGGGACTGGAAGAGCGTCGAGGCTTGGGCCTCGAGGGACAGTCGCCAGTAAGCTATCTGTCTATCTACCTATCCTGGTTGGTGGTTTCAACCCCTCTGAAAAATATTATATAGTCAGTTGGGATGATTATTCCCAATATACGGAAAAATAATCCAAATGTTCCAAACCACCAACCAGTACTTATCTATCTAATCGGGGTGGGCAGAAAAAAACACACAACTGGAATTCCAGAAAATCCATCTTGGTGATTTCCAGCTGCAAAAGGAGCCCATCTCAGGCGCTCACCCTGAGTTCATCTGACAACGAGCCGCAAAAGGTATGCTGCACAGATTCCCATGCAGCATGCAGGCTGAGGATCCTTGCTGATCAAATGATCAACGCAGGTCATGTGGGGAAGTCAGTATTAAACCATCCTCAATTCCGCCAAAAATGGGTTGTGTAAGCCATCCACATTTAGAGAATTAGAATCTATAATTGAGATTGCCCAATTACATGTTTAAGAAAAATCACTACATCAAATTCAAATATGACCAAATACAGTATCACAGTAGTTATCGGTCAGAGCATAACAAAATTGAGAACCCGGACCCCATCCAATAGGACTAGGAATTCCAAGATCCTTCTCTTCTGATTGGTGCCTTCAACCCCCTATTTAGAAAACAAACATTAGTCAATTGGGATCATCATCCCAACTGTTTGAAAAAAAGTAACGAATGTATATTATGTATATTCTATACTGTATATCGGTAGATATATATATATATAATATATATATATATATATATTAGTTATATATATATTAGTTATATATATATATATATATTCACATACACATCATATTTCGGTATGGGTCCAAATCCTCCATATGTTCTCAACCTTCCATAAAATGCATGACATCTGATAAAATGGATCAAGTTAGAAAAAGGGGAAACAACAACAACAACAACCACAACGACAACGACAACAACAACAACGACAAGGCCATGAATTCTCCAGCCATTTGTGGATCCCCCGCCTGCCATCGTTCACACTGGCCACCAGCTGTCGGAGCACCGCTGCAAAAGCCACACAGCCCAGAGGCCGGCCATTCACCGCCTGGAGCGATCGATCTTGGACTGATCCCCGTAGTGGTTGGTGGCTGATTTAGGGTAATTTATTGGGAAACGTATGTATAATATGTATTAAATATATTGTATTTATATGTATTAAATATATTGCATTAATATGTCGAATTATCGTGATTTATTCAAAATTATTGTGTTATTTTGGCTCTGTGTGTGTTTTCCCCAATAATTCACTATATATATAATTAATGATACATCTAGTTTTACTGATTGTAAAGTTCACTCTCTTAGAATCCCATCTGTTTGGCCATTTGTTCGCAAATACGGGCTTATCTGAAATAGGGGGCCCAAAATTTATAGTTGATAAACATTTGTTCAGTTCAATTCAAATAGCCGTAAATGTGTGTGTGTGTTCGCATGTTAAGGGTGCGGTGGCTAATGCTACTTGGATGATCATCCCTCTTACTATTTGAATCTACTTGACCAACAAGCACAATGATAGCATATGTAACCTTATATATATATACTATATATATATACATACATATATACATGGGTTTGTCTGAAAATAAGCTACCCCAAAATCCACTGTTTGATCATCATTATCCCTATTAAAATGGTCAGTTTGGGGGTATATGGGGGTATACGGCATACCCCATTATCAAGCTCACCCAGTTGTAATTCAGCTGTAGATGGGCTGTACATGGGCATCAGTTCCCACCTTTGGGCAAGCCAGAGCCGCAGCGAAGAGCTTGGAACGAAACTGTTCCATGGCAGCCTACGGGGCCAACGATCACAGCCAGAGGTCAGCAGGTATGTGACTTCCCTGTCATAAAGACTTTGAACATTCACATTGAAGCTCGACAATCTGCCAAAATGCTGAAACCCTCAATAGTCAAAAGACATCAAAAGACTGTTGAAGACTGCAAAGCACCATGCATCTTGAGCAAAAATGAAAATGGATGCAACTACGCAGCAACAACGGCACAATAACAGCAAGAAGAAGGACGACAAGAACAACGACATGAACAACGACACCATCACCATCACCATCATCATCATCATCATTCCAACAATCTCGTATTTCATACCCCGATGACAAGAAAAGCCTTGAACGGCTTGCTCAAGGCAGCGTAGCTTGAACCTTGGTTTACAGTCTACAGAACAAGCCAATCAACAATCGATTGGTTTAAGGGAAAATTTACAGGAAAGCCTCAGATTTAGTGGGAAAATCTATGGTTTCCTGTAGATTTTCCCTTAAACCAATCCATTGGAATCGTTCATTGACAGCCCTTGAAACCTGGTCTGACCATGGCTGGCCTTCAGGACGACTCCCAGGGCTGGGGACCACGTGACAACTTCGATGCCTCGCACTTGGATCATTTGGTGCTGGCACTTGCTGAAGTCAACGCTTCCATGCAGCGGAATTTGATTAATACACCTATACATATATGTACATATATATATATGTATATGTATATTCTAATATATATATATATATAATATATATATTCTATAATTTCATGCATATTCCATTAATATTATACAACTATATACTACATGTATACATCATCATTTATATAGCTGAAGCCTCTGAAATCGACATCGAACCTGAAGAATTTCAGCAGGCCATGGCGGACGTTCCCTGCTTTCCGCGCACTCTCCTGGGCACTGCCATCGCTGATATCTCTGCAAGGGATTTGACCGTTTTTCAGCAATGTGCCAAAAAATGAAAGGATAATATATTTAATAAACACTCGGGGCTTCAAGAAATATTAAGAATTGTTTGCTTCTTTTTCTTGGAAGAAAGAAACCCATTTTTTCCTGGGTTGATCATTGTCGATCTTGTCGTGGCAGCAAAAAATGCCAGGAAAAGAATCTTTGAGACAATTGTTTTCTCAAAAGGAACATGACCCAGGAAAATGCTGTTTATAGAGCCCCCTATCCTTCGAAACAAAACTTTGAGCCGTGCGCGTTGAAAGTTCTTCAGCACTACAGCAGTTTTCTTTAGAAAGGGGTTTTCAGAGTCTAAAAGCGGCCAAACATTACAAAATATGACAAGACCCTCTTCTCAAAATCCCTCATGGTGGTTGAATGAGGATATGAGGATATCTCATCGCCTGGTCATTACGTACATCCCAAGCAATAAGTGTGGCAGTGTAACCCCTCAATAAAAAAACCTTCGCCAGGAGGTGTTGCTGGTGTTCAATCTGGGATTTGGTTAAGCCATTCCTGATGGGGATTCAACCAACACCAAGGTAAGCCCCCAATAAGAGATGGAAAAAAGCGGAGGCTTCATCTTTGAGTTGAATCCCATGAGTCAATATTAAATGATACAGTAATTGTACATATGTATAATCAACATCAATTCATATACATACATATTATATATCATATAATCAATCATATATATATATATATATAAATAAAGATATAATTATATATACCCTCTGGTAAACTAACATAACTATGGAAAATCACCATTTTTAATGGGAAAACTCACTATAAATAGTAATTTTCAATAGCTGTGTTAAATTACCAGAGGGTATACACATAAAAATATGGTATAATATGTGTTCTTGAAGTATGTTTTCATCCATCCCATTTTTGTCGTTGCTAACCCGCCACTCCCAAAACGAAGCCCGGCAGTGGCGCCTTGGAGACTTCGCGGCCGTGCATGCTTTGCTCCAAGTACTCGTCCGCCGTGATGCTTCGGCCCTACCGATGGGTACAGTGGATGAATGGGGGGGTCAATACAAATGCTATCTATGTATATATACTCTCGTGAAATCTAACCTGGGCCAAAAAAAAATAAAAAAATTATCCCGCTACGTTAGCGTTCGGGATTTCCCGTTGAACAGCGCTAACATAGCAGCTGAAATCTTGCATGTTCATGGGGTGATTTTGATACTAACCTAACACCTGC
>Ga0126342_10019824_pt1 | contig 11381 bp, 14 predicted proteins | sample Cyp1metagenome_FD_92528 | JGI IMG/M metagenome (GOLD analysis project Ga0126342, IMG submission 92528) | Coral microbial communities from Lord Howe Island, Old Settlement Bay, Australia - Cyphastrea 1 metagenome | ecosystem: Host-associated > Invertebrates > Cnidaria > Coral ... | reverse complement strand
TTTTTGTGCATTGAGGGAGTTGGGATACTGCACAAAATTTCCAAGACCCTAAATCCTAAACCCTAAACGGTATGGCATTCACAAAGCGGGATGGACATTATCATTTTCATTTTTTCAAAACAAGAAAGATCGGAAGAAAATTTTGTGCATTGGGGGAGGTGGGATACTGCACAAAATTTCCAAGACCCTAAATCCTAAACCCTAAACGGTATGGCATTCACAAAGCGGGATGGACATTATCATTTTCATGTTTCAAAACAAGAAAGATCGGAAGAAAATTTTGTGCATTGGGGGAGTTGGGATACTGCACAAAATTTCCAAGACCCTAAATCCTAAACCCTAAACGGTATGGCATTCACAAAGCGGGGTGAACATTATCATTTCCATTTTTCAAAACAAGAAAGATCGGAAAAACAATTGTGCTTTGGGGGAGGTGGGATGCTGCACAAAATTTCCAAGACCCTAAATCTAAATCTTAATGGCACGGCCATTGCGCAGCATGGGCATTTCCAAAAGTTTCTTGAAAGGGGATGGGAATTTGCACAGAGCATACTGCACGTGCATGCATTGATTTTGTGCAGCAATCCGTGCTGGATATCGATCCAGTGTGGATCCAGTTGGGATTGGCTTGCCGTTGTGAGCCACAGCTGGCTTGGAGTTGTCTGCCCAGCCCTTTGAGACTGTGACTGTGCCATGTCAGCTGCCGGCAGAAAGCGTCGCAACAGCGGTGGTGGAGCTCCCGGCTCAAAGGCTGTGAAGGTCGAAGCCAACACAGACTTGAAAGTTCCAGTTGATGCGCTTTTGAAGGGTCATGTGAAGAATTTTGATCAATGGTTGATGCTTGGCTATTGCCGGTGCAACAACTACATGTGTCAGTGTGTGTCTAATGCTATGCGGCAGCCGTGCCCAGCGGCAGATAGCTCCCAGGAACTCTGTCACGAAGGAGCACCAGTCTATTGACAACTACATCTCACTGAAGCTGCAGACTGAGGCACCGGAACAGCATACTAACATATACTAATCTATATACTACCCATATAATAACAAAATTCTTTTGACTGTTGGCGCGTAGCCACAATAATTCCTGATGTGAAATTTGCCAGGCCCAGCTCACACGCTTTTGGACTTGGGTTGATGAGGAGTTCCCGCCACATCTGTCTTTGTAGCAAGCTTGGACAAGAATTGTCAATGTAAATCCATTTCAATTTTTGTTTGAGATTCAACAATTGAGGTCATATGCGCTGAAGGGAGATTTGGGCAGAGAAGGGGGGCTGCTCCTGAGACCTTGGATGCTCAATTTTGGAGCGGAGTACGGCTTGAAAGGGTACATTGAACCGGATCGGTCCTTAGACCCGGAACACCAGCAGGCATGTTTGAATTTTGCGTAAACACCCAATCAGGGAGTTCGTGCGAGTGTTTGTCAGGACGTTCTCTCCATGTTGTGCCAACTTATACTTCACAACACGTGCCTTGGCCACCGTCAAAAATTGCAAACCTGGGGGTGTTGATGCCGTGGCCAATCCAGTCTGAGTTGAGAACTTTCAGGTTCTTGACAGATGCCAACAAGGTGGGAGTAGAAAAGTTAGCAGTGAGCGCAGTGAAGCCTGAGATGTTGACCACACAACCTGTCCGCCTTGCCTCATTCGACCATGGGGATTTACTGGGCCCGATGAGCGTTTTCCTCGTGAAGGGGTGGTCGAGATGTGTGGCTGCAGTGGTTTTGCTTTTGTATGCATACGAATCGCCAGAAGATGTTTTCCAGGCCTGGGCTTGCGCAGTACTAGTAGGTTGCTTGCAATCCTTGGTCATCCTTTCCATTTTCCTTGAGTTTGAGCCAGTGCTTATCCAGATGTCGAGAGGCATGGCCCGCGGAACTGAAGGAGTTCCTCAGCAAGCATTTGCATGAAGTTCGAATGCTGAGCCTTTCTTCATGGCATTTGATTCTTTTATTTTTAATTTTTGTTTAAAATGGTTTGCATCAGCCAGTGTATACCAAGTTCACTGGCAACGATTCATGCGACTTGCGTTTGCGCCCCGGATGCTGCCTCGTTGGTGGCCATGAACCGTGGATGCTTGTCCAATAGTTTTTGCTCTGAGTATGTGTTTCGGGATCCATCTAGGGACCACCAGTGGCCGTGCAATGTTGGAGACTGTAAATGGGCGTGCCGAATCCCAGCCTGTTTCAAGGCATATCTCTACAACAATCGGCGTTGCGCCGAAAGCCGAACGCTTTCAATCTTTTGCACCAGCTGAAGATTGAGCATCGCTGCAGCAACTCCAATGCTGGGCGGTCTTTGGAGGCACGACAGGATATGTTTTCAAGCCTGCTTCAGAAATATGTTCATTTCATGATTAATGATTTGTGTCGCTGACCATCGACTGCACTTCTTGAATGGTAGCAGTGTTGCTCGGACTGTCAATGAGAAAAAACAGGTTTGGGAGTCGAGCACTGCCTTCATCGACGCCTACAGAGTTGGACAGTTGGAGGCGAAGTCAGCCGTGAATTTGCTGAACCACATTCCCCACCAGGTTGTGCAGAAGTTGGCAGCTTTGGTCAGGAGATGGGTTTCGCTGGGCTTGCTGTGGTCACACTGTGGTTCATGGACCCCAGCACTCACGAATCAGGGAGAGCTGTGAGAGGTTGCTGAATGATCAGGACTTTTTCCATGCAGAAGTTCATCAGCCACGAGCCCATTGCGAACTGCATTTTTAACTTGGGTCACGCGACGAGCTCATCTAGCTTGGAAGTCTGGGAGCCATTTCTGGCCAACACGACGGAGAGCTTGCTCCTGCTTGCGGAGAGGATGGAGGGTGACTACATGGCGCTCGCCCCCAAGATGCGGAAGTGTTACAAGCAGAGCGACATTGAGACTCAGCTAACCTAGTAGCAGTGTAAATCTAAATGCAACCTCAGGCTGTCCCGGTTTAAGTTTTAATTCTGCTTCTTCCTGCCAAGCAAGTCACCCTTCTTTTTGCATCATTAAGGAACTCTTGCAGCGCAGCTGCTGCCTGTACTTGGAATGCGAGCGGGCCTACACGACGAGAGTTCCCAATTCTTTTGCAGCGTCGGAGCTGCCCAAGATCAAGAAATCGTCACTTGACGGGCGGTTGTTGATGATGTTGCTGGCGGTGTATGTTGATCCTGTTTTTTGGTTGCTGTGCAGGTTTTTGCTGCGACACTTGGACCCAGACTTGACGGCATGTTTGGAACGCACAGTTCCTCCAGTCAACTTGGAATCTATCACGGCATTCAAGATCAGTCTGGCAAAACATGCGAAACAGGCAGGGGCAAAGTAACACCTGCGTTTTGGATTGCTCTTCTGCACTATGAAAGCTGGAGTGATATTTTGGTTTGACAGGTGCACGATGATGCCGGGAAAGCCGCGGAGCAGTGCTTCTCTTAGAATAAAGTTGAACTTGAAACTAGATCCAGATCGAAACAGTGCCCCTATAAACTTTTGTTGCCCGAGCAATGCATGCCATTACTCAGTATCCATTTGTAATTGAGGCTCGCTGAGCAAGTTGCAGCCGCTTCATATGTCCAATTGCAAACCCAGCTTGATCGGGATTTGGCCATTATGTCGGAATATTTCGATGCGAAGCAAGCAGAAGCCGATCGACAGGCCAGGCGTGTTTGTTTCATTAAGTTACTGGCTGTACTGGATCGTGTTCTAGCCAGATTTCTCACTGATTGATGCAAGTTGCATGCATGGTAGGGGAACTTGGATATCCGCTACCTTGCCGACCGCTACCAGCGTGGTGTTTCCAAAGTGGAGGAGTTCATGCAGAGACACCAGCGGTACGAGCATTTTGAGAATCTCACTGCTGCCTTGCCAGACTTTCTGTCGATGATGCAGAACGAGGGAGGGAGCAAGCTTCTTGCCTTACCAAATTCAAACCAACGCCCAAAAAAAGACATTGTCAGTTTGAAGCTTACATTCTTTGTCTCCATTTAGTGCCAGGCTTGGCATCATCATTGTTGACGCGACGCTGTGGCCACAAGGTCCCTTGACCCCGACCCTAATTCTTATTTCGAGGCCATGCATGCAGTTTTAAATAGAGTAGTGACAGACCAACGCCAGTAACTTGATGATTATGAGCTTCAGTGCCGCGGCTAAGACCCGACAGTGTTGGACGAAGCCATTGGCTTGGCACGATCAATTTGTTCGGCATCAGCGGATGTGATTTGCTTGGCCCTTTTGCCGGTTTTGCATGGTTCGACACAGCAAGCGATTGTGGTGAGACACAGACGGCACTTGGAAGACCTTTTCATGGCGTGCTTTAGCTGCAAGCTATGTATGGCACTAAACATTGCAGTGTGCGATAATCACCACCCCTTTTTGTTCCATGCTTAAGATACTTTGCTCAGATCCTTCGATTCGAATGAGATCAGCCTCTCCTTCGCTGACCCTTCTCACCAGGGAGACAAGCGCAAGAGGAGCCAAGCCTGTGCCGAGCCAGCATCAACTTCTCAGTTAGATGTTTGTTTGTGCCATTTTTACTTACTATGCCTGTGTGTGCGTGCGTGGAGAATTTTAATCGCTCACACGGGGAGGGTCCATACGGCTCAGGTGTGGCAGGCACAGTGAGCATCCACAAGAATTGGTTATTTTCTGGATCAAAAGCGCTCTTGGGAACGATCGGACCTGTGTCACGGGCAAGAGTGTGTGAACTCATCAATTTGGATGCAGATCGCCCTTTGTCACCTCCACAACGGGTGCCATGGCTGTTCACGTGTTTCTTCTTGACTTTTGCCACATGCAATGTTTAAATTCAATCCTTGGCAGGTGCAACAGAGAGGAGTCCAAGCTTGCACCGAAATCATCGAATCCTTGCTCAGCGGCGTGACAGAACCAGGCAAGACCTACAAGATCTTCCTGGTGGACACCTGGCCCACAAGGCCTTTAGGGTGCGCAACCATGAGTTGGTGTAGCAATCCGCCAACGTCCCACCAAATCCTAAATAATTCTGAAAAATGTAATAAACCCGGCAACCTCTCAAACCCTGAGCCCTCAAACCCTCAACCCGGAAACCCTCAACCCTCAAACCCTCAACCCTCAAACCCTCAACCCTCAAACCACCGAACCTTCAACCCAAAACCTTCAAAAATGTTAAAGGCAGAATCCACAGGACAGCTCTTGGACCTCCTTCCATTGGACTTTCCGAATTCTTCGATTGAATGATGTTCTTTTCTTTTGTCACCTCCCCGCACGATATCCGAAAATATGTCAGACAGGATGCCGGCATATGTCGTCAACCTGTTTGTTAAGTAAGTGTGAAGTGCATCACTGTCAAAACTTATGTCAATCAAAAACGTTGCAAATTTAATTTTCAAATGCAGAATTTAACGTTCAAATTCAGATACAATATTATTTTTATACGGTGTTGGAATATTTTGGTATGCCAGATACAATTCAGGAATCATATCTTTGAAGCATTATATATTCTACTGGGCAGAGTTACTGTCAGTATAACAATATATGTGGGGATCACGCGAAGGCAAGCGATTGGCGCGCAAGAATTTAAAAATTGCTGCCTGTAGGCCAACGACTTAAAAATTGTTCTTTTACGACGCCAGCTAGAGCACCCGCCAAGCTACCTTCATACAGCCACTAGTGATAATATTGATGGAAAGATTATAAAAGATTTACAACGACGAAAGTCGCACCCCTCCTTCCATCACTCGCGCGTGTCAATTACATAAGGTGAATGCTTGCCGCGGTTTAGCATCAAAATGTTTCATGGCTTCTCAAACATGAACGCGTATTATTCTTTAAGGAAGAGGTCTCTGAGATCCTTGACGAAATTAATAAATGTGAAGAGACATCTTTACATGCACATAATATATTTCAGTAATGTATTGTGATTGTTTTTTGATGTTCGATGATTTTTGTTTTCTTTTGTTTTTTGGTGTGATTATAGCACAAAAAACGTCCTGTCCATATTTTTCTTCATTGAATACTTAGAGGGTAACAGTACTGGTCATATACGAATACAACTTTCGGGATGACGTATCTTAACTTCTTAAAGTATCTTTTCTCAATTACATGATATTGCAACTAATAGGTAATCAGTAGTATATTTTTCTTAAACAATATTTTCATGAATTAATTCAATTTCAATTCCTTGAATCGATATTTTCAGCAAAATGATTCCCACGTCCAAGAGTTTCATCTGGTGAAACGTGTCGCAGCCATCCTCGCACCCTGTTTCTGTTCTTGTCGGCTCTTTGCCGCTACAGGTTCAATGAGTGGGGCCGAGCAGCCCTTCAGTTCCAACTGAAGTTCTTGAACACGACTGCTGGGAACGAATACTTCTTTGCGGGTTACTACCGGGATGATTGTGCAAGGGAGTGCGGTTTAGTCAAGTCAGAAGTCGCTGGCGCTTTGATGTCAGCCACCACCTCAGCAGCAGTTTCACAAAATTAAAGCATCGCCAATGCTACCACTTCAGGATTCAGGCATAGGTAGGTTCTTGTCCCTGGAATTCAGTTCTTGACTTTGTTCAACTCTTGACTTAAGGACTGGTGGGATTCATCGCTTGAAGCTGGTGAGAAGACCCGTCCCCAAACACCATATGACAAGCCCATGCCGTCTCTGGCAGTCCTTGCCTTCAATGGTGGAGAAGCTGTGTTGCTAGGCTGCTAGGCTGTACTGTTTGCACCCTACCACCATCCAAAATTAATTTCTTTGATGAAAAGCAAGCTCATCGCACACCATTTGCAAAAAACTTAGGATTCCTGGTGCCGTGGCTGATAGCCTGTCCGCTGAGACAGACGGAGGCCGACTTCGGGTTCTCAAAGAGAAAGTGGAGGCGTTCAACACCAAGTACAAGCAGGTGGCACAAGGATCAAACTCGTCCACCCCTGGTTCGGCAGCAGCTGGGGCTGGCACTGGGCAGGCTGGCACTGCTGGCCCTGCGCAGCAACCGCGCACCTTGTCGCAGCCACAGTTCTCAGAGGGAGACCGCCCAATTGACGTGGGGAAGACCATCGAGCCGTCAACTGCCCTTGATTTGTCTGAATTTGAAGCAACCAAGGAGTTTCTTGGACCAACTTGTTTCCCGAAGTGTTTCTTACCCAACCAAATCCTTCAACACAACACTACACCCTCAGAAATTGTCAACTGATTTTTGCAGATTCGAATTCAATCGTGCAATAAAATTTCAATGCGAGGCTTTTGGGGAAGTCAGTGGCAATCAGCAACAACAAGATCCACGTCGGCATTTCCATCGGTGATTTCGGTGTGTGGCTGATCAACACGACGAATGAGGACGTGCCTCTGCGCTGCGGTGAGCTCTTCGGCTTTGGAACAGGCCTGGCAGCGGAAGTACCTACAGGCGCGCTGTGGCAACCGCATTCCTTGGGACTTTGTTTATAGGACTATAGGAGCAAGGGGGATGGGTTGAAAAACTTAAATTCCCTAGTTGCTTGTTTTGACTCTGCATGCGACTTTATCTATTGATTTTGAATTGACAGGCACAGCTCGTGGGAATGCTGCCACTGCGATCCCTTACATGATCACCAGCGACTTGCATTTGGTGGTCCTGGTTGAGAACGGAAACAAGCAGGCCATCTCAGTGGCGGACCTGGTGTGCCACATTTGCCGCAACACCGGGATAACATCGCTGAACCTGATGGAGCACGACATGATCCAAAAAAACCAGGACGGATGGATTGTCAAAAAAAATCACCAGCACCCACACCCAGTGAGTCTGAGACATATCTAAAAAGTTTTAAAGATGTCTTGATTTGTTAGCTATGATCCGGGTTGCCTACTTACTACTCTTTATGAAGGCGAATGGTTTGCCATCACTTTTCCGCTATGACGTGAAGCCCAAGAACAAGGTTTCATGCATAGAGCCGACTGTTCCAGACGGGGACACGCAGAATTTGAGGGCGACTATGCTTGGTGCAGTGGTCAAGGGCCACTTCTTGAATCTTCCGCGCTCTAACATGGGGTCAATTCTCTGGGAAGCTTCTTGTCAAATTTTTGAATGACATAATGAACAATGAACAAAAAATGACATGCGATAAGTTTGTATGGGTCAAATTAAATACATAATAGTTTTTGAGAGAACCAAGTTCATCACAAGTTAGTCATTGCAATCCCTTCGCTTTTCGGACCTGTCATGTCTAATTTCTTGGTGACGGCTGAGGTTCGAGTCGAGCCTGGGGTCCCAACGAAGATTGTGGGCTTGAAGCCCAAATTCTGGCTGACCTGCAGCTTGAATATCAAGGCAAAGACTGCAATTCAGATCGCTGTGAGCTGAGCCTGGCCCGATGCCAAACCGATGCCAAGGATCAAACGAAACAATTCACTTAGTATATTTATTGTATGAGCTTTGATTCCACTTTAGACTTGGTTTCCTCTCATCATCGGTAGCGTTTCAACCGGCATCGAATTCTCCTATTTCGAGCTGACTTCGCCTCTGCCATGGGAAGGTGAGACAATGTAAGCCACTTGAAAAGTGAGAGGAACAATTGCTTGAACATGTTCTTTCCAAATTGGGCAGGACTGGCGGAAGTCTGAGAAATTTGATTCAGCTCTTCCTGGCAACGCTGTGTTTGGTTCTGTTTGGGGTTTATGTTTGAAGCCTTGGTTGGCACTGGAGTCATCGTTTAATGTCAAATTTTGATTACTTCACTATGAGAGCAGGACCAACAAGACATGCTGACTAATACATTGTGATGCATCGTGCGTGATGCAGCACCCGAAAATTGTGTCAGTGGATTCATTGGTTTTACAATTTTTAATCCTTGCTCAGCACTCCAATGATCCGATGAATCACTTAGTGTGCAGCTGTTGTTTGTCCTCGTTTTGATCTAAACCATCCACGCCGAACGCAAGTTTTCCGAGTCCAAGAGTCAACTTTGGGTTTATTGCCGCCATGGTGATAGCTAATGTCACCGAGCTGTCGGATGATGATACGGCCGGGCCTGCTTCTAGCGCAGCGGCTGGGTCAGTGCCAGCGACAGAGCCTGGTGAGCCAAGTCCAAAACCCCCTACCGCTGCAAAGAGCAAGGCGGGTCCAAAGCAAAAAGCGAAGGCGAAGGCTGCTGCAAAGGACAAGGCAAAAGTGAAAGCCAAGGCAAAAAATACTACTCGCAAAGCGGAGGCAGAGCAAAAAGAAGAGGATGATGAGGAAGAGGCAACACAACACTTTGAGCTGCCAGAAGAGACAGAAACTCCCGAGACTGGAAAGAAAGTGAAGTCCGAAGGCAAGAAGAGCAAGGAGATCATGAAGCGTCCCGCGGCCTCTGCCGCCAGCTCTCCTGCTATGAAGAAGCCGGCCGCTCCTTGGACTGCGGGCAAGAGCTTGTACAAGCGCGATGGTGTCTGGAGCATCAAACTCAACAGGCTCAATAAGGAGATCATGCGAGTTGGGGTCTCAGGATGTTGACTCGTCAGTCTCAGTCCAACATGTAATTGTTCAACTTAACTTGCCAAAACCTAAAGGGGTTCTATCAATAAGCCTACATGTCCCATCTCATTTCTGGTTGCGACCAAAATATCTTGACACACGCAGGTACTATTGGTTCATACCACACCCACACCCAGTTGGTCTGAGGTGAAGCCGGCTGAAGGAGTTTCGCCTCAGCAGCTGCAGGAAATCGCTGTCCCTTGCCAGTGCATGGTATGGGATTGACGGGTGACAATCTTCTCCAAAAAGATGCACACTCAATATTAAATATTTCATTTTTGTTGCAATTTTCACCTGACCCAGGAAGCTCTCAGGATCGAGTACGGGAAGAAAACCATCAGCACCCGGGCCGAGGGTCTAAGTATGTATGACACTTGTCTCAAGTTGTTCTTCACATCCAAGCAATAATTTAATCAGGAACATAGTTATTTACATGGTGAAAAGCATGTCGCTAAACGAAATAAACTTGTGACACGTGAGACGATGCCTGCTCAGGATGCGATGGTCCACGAAGCACGAGCTTTGACAGAACCTCCAGCTGAGCCCAGTGCTGAAGCGGGTGGTTTTGCTGATGGCGTTGGTCCTGGTGACGGTGAGGACCCCGAATCGGAGGTAGGCACCGATGACAAAGATGTGGATTAAAGCCAGCTATGATGTTGAAAAGATTTCTGCTGAGCTGGTGAAAAATACACCATAAGTCTCATGCCACGTTGACAAGATATCTGTGAAAACAGATAGCTTTTTGAAAACACACCGACAGAGAAGTTGAGCGACAAGCGGAAAAATGGCTCCTCAAGCTTTCCGCAAACTCTGCAAGATTGCCATGCGTTGGCCAGTTGTGAAAATCACAAATTGCTTGCATTGCTTGCATGTGTTTGATCGAGAGGTATGAGTTGCGGCCCCAAACAACCAGAACAACAAGTTTAAATTTGATACAATGTGTGAATAATACACTATTTTTGTTTTGCTTATAATGTACGGAACCGTGTTTTGGGAATTATTACTGTACATGACTAGTTGTTACCTTTAGTGTAGAACCCACTGCAGCGGCCGTATCCTTTCCCCCGGTCTGAAGTAATTGTACTCGGCGGTGAGCACCTCAATAACAAGTAATATAGTTTTTATCAATGGATTCAATTGGTATCCTTGATAGTTGGGAGGTTGTTCAAAGGTGGTTGGTGTCAGCATATACCATCTCTCAGCACAAAACTATTATATTCTAGAGCACATGCTAAGAGCGGACTTGAAGAAATTTTTGTAGCTTCTTATATATAAGGTTCACTAAGATCATGGTTAAGATCTGCACAGCAGGACCTCTAGGAGAATTTCACAAGATCGTCGAAATCGGTCATGAGGACCATTAAGAGAATCTCACTAAGATTGTCATTGACGGACCTTCTACAGGATCTTACAAAGCCTTGCAAGATCTCCACAAGATCTTCTCACGAGGACCTCTGCAAGATCCCAGGATTATGCAGGATGTGCTGCTGGCTCCTTGTGCCGCTAAAAGTGAGAATCTCCACCTAAGATCTTCTCACAAGGACCTCTGCAAGATCCCAGGATTATGTAGGATGTGCTGCTGGCTCCTTGTGCCGCTAAAAGTGAGAATCTCCACCTAAGATCTTCTCACAAGGACCTCTGCAAGATCTCAGGATCATGTAGGATGTGCTGCTGGCTCCTTGTGCCGCTAAAAGTGAGAATCTCCACCTAAGATCTTCTCACAAGGACCTCTGCAAGATCTCAGGATCATGTAGGATGTGCCACTGGCTCTTTGTGCCACTAAAAGAGAGAATGGACCCTTCGTAAAATGGAATCCTGGATGCAAATGGACTCCTGGTTGCCAGGCATCAGCCTTTTGTTTGCAAGTCTAGCATGGCTTCTGGTTGCATGCTGCGTCGCCATGATTGAAAATTACGCAAGTCTGTGATGCTCTTATATGCATCTCCGCTGTCAGGAGG
>Ga0126342_10019823_pt1 | contig 11381 bp, 13 predicted proteins | sample Cyp1metagenome_FD_92528 | JGI IMG/M metagenome (GOLD analysis project Ga0126342, IMG submission 92528) | Coral microbial communities from Lord Howe Island, Old Settlement Bay, Australia - Cyphastrea 1 metagenome | ecosystem: Host-associated > Invertebrates > Cnidaria > Coral ... | reverse complement strand
TTTTGGACGGGCGCGTTCACGAACAGGTGTCTTCCGTACTGTTTTTTACAGTGTTTTTTGAAGGCGAGCGTCACGACCTATCAAAAACAGGAGGTTTTGGCCGAAAAATGCCCCCCTCCCCCCAGGTAAACCTGTAACCTTTTACGAGTGCCATCCGGAAGATCACGCCCCAGCACCTTCGGTGCGGCGGATTTCTACATAACCTAAGCCTTGGTGATCAGACCAAATCCCTTTCTGCCCTCCGGCTCCTTTTTCTCCATCTACAGTCCTCTATCTATATTCTCACATACTACTGTACGCCTGCGCCCTTGCTCCTCATGCCTAGCCCGCCAACAGGCAATGCGTCCTCAGGCAATGCGTCGTCAGGCAATGTGTCGTCACAATGCGTCGTCAAGGGAGTAATGCGTCGTCAAGAGGCAATGCGTCGTCAGGGAATGTGTCGTCAAAATCCGTCGCCAGCGGGTAACGCGTCGTCAAGGGGCAAGGCGTCAGGCAATGTGTCGTCACAATGCGTCGTCAGAGGTTAATGCATCGTCAAGGGGTAATGGGTCGTCAGGTACTGTGTCGTCACAATGTGTCGTCAGGGGTAATGCGTCGTCAAGGGGTAACGCGTCGTCAGGCAATGTGTCCTCATAATGTGTCGTCAGGGATAATGCGTCGTCAAGGGGTAATGGGTCGTCAGGCAATGTGTCGTCACAATGCATCGTCAGGGGGGACGGGAATCATCGGGAATTGGTCGTCGCAATGCGTCTTCAGCGTCAGTGCCAAAAGTCATACCCAAGCTGCGGGTGCACTACATACATATACGTACATATACATGTTACATATACATATACATGTACATGTACATGTACATACCATAACATACATATACATACACATACATACATATATACGTACATATATACATACATATACATACATACACATACAGATACATACAGATACATGCATACACATACATAAAATATACATACATTTACATACACATGCAAACACATACACACACATACACATACATACACACATACATACACATACACAATACGCATACATACACATACATGCACATACATACACACATACAGACATACATACATGCATGCATGCATACATTCATACATACATACATGCATACATACGTACACATACATACATACATACATACACATACATACATACATACATACATACATTCATACATACATATACATACAGACATACATACATACATGTACATACATATACATACATATACATACATATATGCAGGCATACAAACATACTTACATACAAACGTACAAACATACAAACAAATAAACACACATACACATACACACACACATACATACATACATACATCCATGCATACATACATACATACGTACGTGCGTGCGTGCGTACATACATACATACATACATACATGCATGCGTATGCACATATGTCACATACGCATATACATATAAGTATACGTATACATATACAGATACATATACACATACATACTTACGTACGTACGGACGTACATACATCCATACTTCCATACGTCCATTCATCCATACATCCATTCATCCACCCACCCATACATACATATATACATGTCTATACATCATTGAAAATTTACTAATAGCTGTTTTGTTTTTTTTCTTTCCGCCTTTCCAAACTATTTTGTTTCTGCTGTTCTCCAGGAGAAACATCCTGCCATTTGCACCTCTATCACACGATTGCAAAAAACCCGATTGACAACTTTGAAAGTGCAACTGAATCTCTTGGCCACGTTGTTGAGTTAATTCAAACAAATGGAAACATATATGCAGATATATGCAGTAGAGTTGCTGATAACTACTTCATAAACATCCTTTTTGTTTGAAGGTTGCACCCATTCCTTTTTTTATTGACAGGAATGTCAATTTTTTTGGTGGAAGATTGCATACGCTGCATTGGAAGGGATTCATCGGGGTCCTACTTTTTACAAAGGTGCAAATATACAGAAAAAGTGATGGTTCAAGGGACTGGATCTTTCAGAAATGAACCACAGAAATAAATCAAAAATAAATCAGAAAACATAATCCCCAGAACAGAAAACAAAAACAACCAGGAAACGAAGGATCTTTGCAAACACCCACATCTCCAGGAAACGTTTTGGAATTTTTCTCCGCAGATAGTGTTTGCTACAAGGATTTCAGCTCACCAGGGTGCCGCTGCCGTTTGGCGTGTTCGAATGTTAGGTTCTGCAAGGTGTGGAGGTTGCACTGCCGCAGGTGCAACTACAGGTCTCACATGGTGTGTTCTTGTACTCCATGATCCGGCCAGGTCTATAATGCGGTTGTGTTTTTATGATTTTTTATGTATCTCTCTGGTTGCTTTGACTTCCTCCTTTGCTGTCTTTATTTGTACCTCCTATGATTCATTGTGTGTTGCCAGAATCAATGGGAACTGGCAAATGAGGCTGCTGCTGCAGCAAGTGCCTTGCCTTTCCAGGCCGAAATCTCTGTCAGTTTGGAAGAGTATGATGCTGCATTTATGACGCTCCGAACTGTTGCTTGTGGCAGAGACAAGTTCGACAGTTTGCTGGTCGCATGTTCCATACTTCTCTTGCTATATCAGCATTCAATCCATGCCACGATTGAATGCAGAGGCAGTGCGAATGTGGACATCAAAGGTGCAGTCTGAGATGCCATCCTCAAGGCGGTTGGTTAGCAGTCGCTTCTTTGCTCATGCTTTGGCATTGCCAGTAGAACACATTCGTTTCTAGAAAGCTAAGCCAAAAAGAAGGCTTGTACTTGAACATTGGCTGATAAGTAGGGGTCAACGCAATGCTTCCCTGGGCCCATCCGCCCATCCGCATTGTTGTTGAAGATTGGCTGTTGGCATTTGCCTTCAGGTCTGACATCAAACTACCACCTCTGCGGCCTGGTGTTGTTTCGGAGGGACCACTGCCGAAAGGTTCACGTCTTCCTGGCCTGTTCTTTTTATCCCTCCAGTTGGTAGAGCCTTGTAGTGGAGTGATGGTGAAATGGTGAAATGTATTGAAACGTATTGAACTGTATTGAAATGTCAGGTTGGCGCGACCTGTGGAGCAAGAGTCGATGGAGTCTGATGTTGCAGCCTTAATCTTGCTCTATATAGTATATTTTGATCATGCGGAGTGTTTGTTGCATTCGCTTCCCTTGATTTAGTGCAGGCTCCCTCTGCTTGCAGCCCTACCTGGTGTGCTGCTTGGGTTTTTCCCTTCGAGCAGGACAGCTGCTCTTGCGTGTTACGTGTGGCAGCTGACTCTGCCAAACAACATGACTTGACAGCGCAATTTTGAAGGCCGTTTGAGCACAGGGCTGTTGCATCAACTGCGGGAAGCAGCTTTGTTGCAGGGCCCCAAGGATGTAATGCTACTATAGCTGTCCTTCAATATGCTGGCAGGAAACTCCTCTCAAAGCTGGCTCTTCCACATTCAACCTGCGGCGTAGTCCGATAGGTTTTTAACAAGACATGCCAAAGGCTTAAAGCGATCTCTGAATGGCTAGTCGGTCACCACATGTCATCACCACTCACTTTTCACCTCCTGGAAGGTCGCAGGCATGCTCTTCCTGGCAGAGCGTGCTCTTTTCCGTGCGGACCGTGCTGACAAAACATGTTATGCCTATTTTGTGCCTCGTGACATCGTACAGATTTGTACAGTGTTCCAGAGATTTCGAGTCATTCCGAGTGGTGAAGTGGATGTTGGTGAGGAACTGCTCATCGCAAGCCGCCGGATTGCTTTTGCGCTCACGGACACATTGGCAAACGAGGCACGCGTTTCTGCTTTGTCGGGAAATTGACCATGTTTTCTGCGCGGAATTTCATCGACTTGGGCTGAGATTGAGTCTACTCACTAACTATTGCTCAACAATGCTCACAATACAATTCCGCTCTTGCAGTCGGCAACAGATTTCAAACCATGGCCGACGGGATGTAGGGTGTCAGATTGTATTCAGGTAGGATGAGGGATAGTCTCAAATGGCAAAAGTAAGCCAACAGATAGAACTTCCCCGGTTTTTGTAGCAGCTTTGGCCGGGCATGCCTCTGACAAAGGCTGAGCAGCAAAGCGCTTTGCTACCAGTAGCGACAGTGGCGAGCTTACACATCCTTCGAATATCCTTTGATTTTCTTCCTTGGTTCTGCATTGACTAAGGCGGCCACGATTGCCATTTCTGGAGCTGTTACATTTGGGGTCGAACTGAATCCCTTTGCGGCTTCAGCGCTTGCACTCGTACAGGCTCAAAACATCCCAAAACGATTCAAAGCTGATTTGATGGTAGAGTCTCAGAGAGTGTCGGATGTTGTCAGACGCCTTTTGCGCAGAGGCTGTGACATGGATCTTGGCCTCGAGAAAAGCTCTTCAAGCAAGATATGGAAGCAATGCAGCCATTCAGGCCAAATAAGTTGGAAATAAGTTGGAAATAAATCCAAATAAGTTGGTTTCAGTTCGAGTTTCAGTTCGAGTTTGTGGGATCTTGTGGGCCTTTCTCACCTCACACTCACACTGAATCAGGCTGCCACTGTGACGGAAAACCGAATGGTTCGTCCTGGGCGTCCTCTAAAGGAGGGGCCGGATGCTTTCGTATCATTTCAATATATTTCAATTCAATACATTCAATATCATTCAATCTTCAATATTCATTTCATATCTTCCATATATTTCGATATTGTGTCTTCATTCCAAGGATTTCCAAAAGACATTGGAGATATTGGAGTGGTTCCAGCTTGGAAGCTGATGGATTGGTGAAGTGTGGCTGTTGAGATGTGTTGAGTGTTGAAAGGATGAGACCTCTCGGCGGTCCGGGAAATGGCGAAGCTTTGTGAGCAGTTTTAGTCGACCAATGCCGTGACACGGCCAAGGGGCCATGAGTCATAGCAGTCTGAGAAGAACTCTATGGTTTTTATATCTACTTAGAAATTTTCTTGTGGATTTTTCGAAAAAAAAAATGGTGGCGTGCAGGTTGGAAATCTTCCAGGAGCGGAACCACTTTTTCTTCGTCGCAATTTTTTGGAAAGCCTTGTTTCCTTTGTGCATTGGTTGAACTTTCAAATGGATAGATGGGGGACCCCTTTGGTCTGCAAGTGGCACCAATGCTCATTTGCTTTGAAAGATAGTATTTCTATTCTATACAGAATGTTTGAAGAACGTTTGGGGTCCTCGAAGAATGCAGGTTTCATGCCCTTAATTTCGCGTCAGCGATTCAGGTATATCATATCATTGTAAGTTCCAGGAGTCTTGTGTTCGTTTTAAAGTATATAATTGCTGAATTCTGACCTGTATTACTCAAGACGTTCATGGATTCACACCTTCAATACCGTGCCCTTCGCGACTTCAATGGATCAGCGAGGCTGCTGATTTTGGTTGAATACTGTAGTTGGCAACCGTATCTTTTAGGCTTAAGCCATTGAAAACTCTCGATGCCGGGCCTTTGCGTACATCCATACCGCAGCAGAAACAGAGGTGCTTGGCTTTGATTTAGATGCATGGTTGTGGCTTGGAAGTACTGGCTGGAGGACATTGTAAGACACGAAAGCTAGCTACTAGCTGAAGTCCCTCTTGCTTTAGCAAGGTATTGGGGGGCCGGAATCTCCAATCGCATGAAACTTCATAGTTATACCATGTTATACCCCCCTCCTCCCCCCTTGGCTGGCTGGTTCACAAGCAGTTTGGCCGTGGCTCAATCCCTCGTGGGGACACTGTCGGCAGCACATTCGGCAGCATCCGCATCGTCAGCATCATTGTGTCATGCAAAGCTCCCTGCCAAGCTGGCTTTCGTCCCATTTCGTCCCATTTCGTCCCTTACCCCTGGGGCCTCAAATGAGATTCCCGAACTTCACACTTTTTGTTGAAGCGTTCTCCGTTGAGGTGGGAGCACTCTCAATGATGGTGTTACGGGTCGAGGACTTAGCGGTTTCGGCTCCTTTGGATTTTGGCCAAGCTAATTGAAGCGCGTTTTTATAGTGTTTCACGCTGAATAGCCGCTGAATCGGTCCAAGGCCGTGCTGAGAATTTGCCAAGTTACAGGTGCTCATTTGATCTCATTGGCACATGTTGGCACATGTTGGCACATGTTGGCACATGTTGGCACATGTTGGCACATTCCATGTTTTCCCTCAGTATGAGCTATAGCAGTACTATCGCAGTACTATAGCAGCTACTTACAGCTTCTTGCTTCCACTGCATCCGCCTCTTTGGTCTGGTGAGACTCGCAGTTTTGTCAGTTTTGTCACAAAAGGTCTGGTAAGCTTCCTCGATGCCAGTCCCAGCGAGGCACCAGCCCGGCACCAACACGATGCCACTTGGATCGATCTTGACATATCTGAAGACATCATCACCGTTTTGACATTTTCAGATTCAGATAATTTCAGATACCTGTTTTTTTCCCCTCGGCTTGAATCCATTTTTTTGGGAGGCATTTGTCTCTGAGTGTTCAGAGTCAGAGCTGCTTGCAGTGGAGGAGCTGACAGTACTAAAGACGTCCAGCTTTGGTGAAAGGATGTGGGAGGTATTGGTGGGCGAAGGGTATATGTAGATTGCATCATGTGGGTCACCGGAAGTATGGGTTAAGTATAGCATAGCATGAAAGAAGTTGCCCAGGTGAGGAAAAGGATTGGATCGGAATCTGTATAAGCGATGATACTTGTGAACTCAACCTCTCTGCAGGATGATGCATTAGCTGCTTCAACTCTACTTCTTCAAGTCTTTTGGCAGATAAAGTAGTCGGGAATCTGCATCTTTGCCTCAAAGAGGGCAGCGCCACCAGCGAAGTGCACGGGCATTCACTTCTAACCTGAGGCCAATATTCATCAATCACGGGTCGCGACGGCCGGCTTCCAGGAGGTTGGGACATGTAAACCAACTGACAATCCCAAGTGGCTAAAGTGGCTCAAGTGGCTCAAGTGGCTAAGCATTTGAAGGGATCCATTGGGGTGGCATGGGAATGGCCTACCTTCAACACTTGATCTTCCGATCCCGCTGGAGTGAATTTGATTGTGAGATCTGCAAGAAAGCAAACATTTGAGTGCATTGTCTCATATTGTTTCAATATATCAACATTTTCGAATCATTTTGTATAGCGGTCCGCTTCACGCAGGCGAGAGTTCCATCCAAGATTTATAGCCTGGATCCCAGTAGCCAATGTGCTGAGAACTGCCTTTGAGGACTTCACAGCTTTGGATTTACCGGTTGTACAAGTCCGAATGGAGAGCCTCTCCTCGCAATCTGAGGTTTGTTTTCCCACTTAGAAGGGGATGAGTGTCCACCTCAGTTCGTCGAAGCTAAACACAGCCTGAGCAAACCAGTGGCCTAAGAGTTGGATAGGTTGGATAGGTGCTAGATGAGCTTAACGCCGCTTGACGCCGCTTGACGCCGCTTGACTCTCCTTGACCGTGTCTTGACCGTGTTATCCAAGGTTTGACAGTGTTCTGGCCAACACGACTGAAATTCCTGAGGCTGGAACGATGGGGCAACTCATCACAAACCATCCACCAGTCCCAACTCAAGGGGCCACACCGGCAACATGGCATGCAAAACTGGTTCCTGTAGGAAGCTAGCGATCTTTGGTTCGGGATCTCAGAATGTGACAGAGTTTGTGTTACGGTCCTACGGTTCAGAACTGAGGAATACAGATGAGAGTCTGATGAGTCTGATGAGGATATCATGGGACAGTTTGACTCCAAATCCCAGGCCAGTCCTGCAGCTGGTGAACTCTGGAAAGGACAAGGCCTGATTTGCCTTCGGCACGCTCCTTGCTGTTCCTCGCTTTTTCTTGTCTTGATTAATCGGAGATGGCAGGCAGAGTCCGATCCAATGTGGGCCAGCGTTCATGAGTTGATTCGACGCTTTGCAAAGCTGGCTAAATTGGGCTGAGCACAGTGAGATGCGAAAAGGAAGTTGCATGAATTAGCTGATGCTGCTTGGCAGCTTGGCATGGCACACTGATGCTATATAACTTGCTTCATCCTGCCAGTTGAAGAACTCAAATTCAGAGGCTGAGGAGCTGGTTCGGCTGGGACCACAGCACAGGACTTCCAAGTTTCCTAAGTGTGAGTTCGACTTAATTACTGGTTCTTAGGCTGTGCCAGAGTGGAGATATGGAACAGTTCAGCAAGAAAGGGCGCTGGCCTCGTCAATTCAAGCTAAAAGCTTTGGGCAGTCTTCATAGTTACATGTGCTGCATTTTATTAGGACAGGATATGTAAGAGGACACTGCCTGAATGTTTCAAGCACAGTTTGCTGCAAGCCAAGCGGGCTCCTACCTACTTGTTCAATTTGTTGCTCGAAGCGTGAAGATACAGGTAGTATGGAATGTCATGGAATGTTCAATGTTTGAAAAACGGACAAAGACTTGGAGGTTTCAATAGTTTCAATATGTTTCAATGACCATTCTGTGAACATATCGCAGGTGCGCCAGGCCTGATGGACAGAGGCTGATCAATGGTATCCCTGCAGATCGTCATGTACCCAGAGAATTTTGAGGTCCGTTCTGAATGGTGAAGGGGTACTGACGGCGCGTACTGACGGCACTGTGTATTTCGCCAAGGCTACTTCTGTGGCGTACAAAACTCTGGGTTGGTGCCTTGTGAAATTTTGATGCATCGCACATCACCAGACCGGAGCTTGACACGGGTGAGATTCTTGGACTGCTCAGGATCAATTGGGGCTCGGAGAAGGTGATCAACTTGTGCAGAGCCGAAGTGGGTCGACCCCCAAGATGACATAAAATGACGCAATGTGCTGAATCATCAGGAGATCAGTGAATACTGGCCTTGTCGAGGTTCAGCTTATACCCTGAGCGGGTTTTGTGGCAGCTGGATGCTGAGACCTATCTTTGCTGCGTAAGGTCTATTGGGTCGACTACAACTGACAGCGACTAGCACGGAGTCACCAGACGTCTCAGGGGGGTCGTTTTGAAACCAAGGCTTGAGCAAGAAGCAGCTTGTGTTGAACTTCCTGAATGGCGTCAAAGTCCCAGAAAGTCACAACCAGGTGCCACAGTGCCACCAGCTGATCAGCTTGAGACAAATGTCCCCCGTGTGAGGTGCATAAGACCAAGGAGGATCCCAGATACATCAACGTGCCGTGCCATGCCTGAAGTTCCTGGATTCAGTCGCACGCGGACCTATGTTGAATGGAATCCAAAAAGCTTGGGTTGCATCCAAAAGTTTACCCTCTGGTGAACTAACATAGCAATTGAAAATGGCCATTTATAGTGGATTTTCCCATTAAACATGGTGATTTTCCATTGCTATGTTAGTTCACCAGAGGGTACAATGACTCTTGAGGTCTGTGACCTGCATCATGGACTTAGCGGACTGTGATATTTACTTTTGTTGGATTCTTAGTCAGCAGTTCATGTCCGATGGCCTGATGTGGACATGTTCAACCTTTTGCACACCTGAACAAAGATAAACTATATCCAACTATATCCAACTTTATCCACCTCTGCAACTTCCTAATGGATAACTATGAGCTCTCTGTACCAGCTTTTGATGACACCCTGAGGTCAGCACTGCTCGCATGTAGGCTGTGTACATAGCACCAATAGTTCCGTATAATATATAGATGGCCAGAAATTGCCAGAAACTTGGCTTGGTGATGTACCAGGAATTACCAGGAACCGCGAGACAGGGCTGGTCCGGTTCCTGTGAGTTTCACTACACTACAGAGAAACGCTGAGCAGGTGCTGGTTGGTGTCTTTTGACTGGTGCTGAGGGATTGTTGCAGAGTCCCAAGGATGTCTGAGAGTCTAAGCCCCAAATCATTGAGAAGCTTGAAACTTAATATAAACACAACTAGTTTCGATAAAGGGACGCGGATGGATGGAGGAAAGAGAAGGAAAGAGAAGGAAAGAGAAGGAAAGAGAAGGAAAGAGAAGGAAAGAGAAGGCATGGATCTAAAAGAGCTGCATGCTCTCAGCTTTCAGCTTCCGCAGCCCATTTCTCTCAGCATGCGGCAGATTCGGGGGGCACGTCTGGCACGGTGCTGGTACAGGAACAGCCTGCCCAGCTTTCCCAGCTTTGGAGCCTTCAGGGCAGCCGGCACAGCGAAACAACCGCAGGGACCTTTGTTGGTGAGTGCAACCGGTGCTCCTTTGTCCAGCTCCTCTTCTAGTGGTGCTGGCCCTGATTTGGAGCTGACTGCGGAGAATGCGGCACAGGTCTTACAAAGTGGAAGTCCTTTTCTGCTGCTCGTGGGAGAGCTTGAGAACCAAGTGGCTAAAAAGATCGGAGGTTTGCAAAAGGCTGCTCAAGGCCGTCTTCCGTTGGTGAGGTTGAACTGCAGCACGCTTCCGCAAGTCTGTCAAGCGTTGCAGATAGCTTCTTCACCCACTTTGTTGCTTATGGCCAAAGGGCAGGCGGGAGTGTCTAGAATGTGTTCAGGATGCCTAACTCACAACACAAGATCAGTTGCCCCATGCTAGCGGCTAGCGGCAAGGTTGTCACGGCTCTAGAAAGAGACATCTCTGCTCCTGCTGCGACCACCTTTGTGGAGAATGTTGCGCAGATGCTGGGGCTGAAGGCGAGCAGAGTGCCACCATGTGCCACCTGGTTGTGTATGTGTGTATTCATTTCAAGTCCCCCAGGATCACATAAAACACGCATGTCCATTTGAAACTCAAGTGGCACTATCAATCAGCCACACATTTTATCCCAGTATATCCCAGTATGCTTCAACGATATGTCAAGGATAGTTTGAGGCTGTTCATTGCATCTACGGCCTGACATGCCTTTCCTCAAGTTTAAATGGATCGCAAGTGGCTTGATTTGCCCAACAAGATCCAACAAGTGTCAATTTTCGTCAATTCTGAATTTCTGAATCAATTCTGAATCAATTCTGGTTGGAACTGATATGTTTGAATAGATTTCACTAACTTTGGATGACAAGTGATTATACTTTGATGACAATAGCTAATAGTAACATAATGGATGACAATTGAATATAAATGATATGTATATATATATATATGTATATTATATATATATATATATATATATATTATACATATGTATAATGATATACAGTATATATGTCATGTCAATTAGATGTGTTTAATAACTTCGATGCATCCCGTTCCGGAGGTGGACCTCGCGGAAGCCGTCACCGAGCAGCTGAAGGAGGCGGAGGAGCTGGAGTGGAGCGACGCAGCGCTGGCAGAACGGAGCTACGACACGGCGACATGACCGAGAAGATTTCTGGGGATTTAATATGTTCCCTGCAACCCCCTGGTTCGCCCACACGCAAACAACACATCCAAACAATATGATATACTTATCACCAGAGGATGAATGAAAACACTGGCTATACGCAGTGATTTTGACTTTAAGTTTTCAGGATTTAGCGTTTTAATTTAGGGTTTAGGGT
>Ga0126342_10019822_pt1 | contig 11381 bp, 10 predicted proteins | sample Cyp1metagenome_FD_92528 | JGI IMG/M metagenome (GOLD analysis project Ga0126342, IMG submission 92528) | Coral microbial communities from Lord Howe Island, Old Settlement Bay, Australia - Cyphastrea 1 metagenome | ecosystem: Host-associated > Invertebrates > Cnidaria > Coral ... | reverse complement strand
TGGAACTCAGTAGAGATAAGACGTGTCCAGCGTAACATCATGTGCGTGCAACCCAGTAGAGATAAGACGTGTCCAGCGTAACATCATGTGCGTGCAACCCAGTAGAGATAAGACGCGTCCAGCGTAACTTCATGTGCGTGCAACCCAGTAGAGATAAGACGTGTCGAGCGTAACATCATGTGCATGCACTCCAGTAGAGATAAGACGCGTCCAGCGTGACATCATGTGTGTGGAACTCGGTAGAGATAAGACGTGTCCAGCGTAACATCATGTGCGTGCAACCCAGTAGAGATAAGACGTGTCCAGCGTAACATCATGTGCGTGCAACCCAGTACAGATAAGACGTGTCCATTGTAACATCATGTGTGTGGAACGAAGTAGCGATAGGACGTTTGCAGCGTAACATCATGTGCGTGCAACGAAGTAGCGATAGGACGTGTCCAGTGTAACATCATGTGCGTGCAACGAAATAGAGCTAAGACGTGTCCAGCGTAACATCATGTGCGTGCAACCCAGTAGAGATAAGACGCGTCCATTGTAACATCATGTGTGTGGAACGAAGTAGCGATAGGACGTGTCCAGCGTAACATCATGTGCGTGCAACGAAGTAGCGATAGGACGTGTCCAGTGTAACATCATGTGCGTGCAACACAGTAGAGTCAGTAGAGATAAGACGTGTCCAGCGTAACATCATGTGCGTGCAACCCAGGAGAGATAAGACGTTTCCAGCGTAACATCATGTGCGTGCAACCCAGCAGAGATAAGATGTGTCCAGCGTAACATCATGTGCGTGCTAAAAACGCAATTGCATAAGACGTTATTACACCCCCCCCACCCCGCACTTCACCCCAAATGAGCCAAACGCAAAAAAACGCAAAAACGCTGGGCTGGTTTTCGGGCCGTACGCATAAACATGAGAATAATTGCACAGATAAGTACATATGAATATGTATATGTCTACAACATAGTTACACATGTGAATTAACTGAGAAATGAATATGTATGCTGTATGTGCATAAACACACACACACACCACCATACGTCACAAGCATACATCCTGATGTTAAGACTCCCTGTGGACGGAGACAGCTGAGGAATTCGCTGCCGCCGTGGGCCGAAAAACTTCAAGGAGCGCAGCTGATGCCGAATTTTCCGATAAATCCATTTCTGTATCAACATTGCTTGGTAAATCTTGGTTTGGTTGCTTAACAGGCTAATTTTTTGGGCATGCATGAAAGACTATTTGATATTCCACCAAGATATTGAACTACTGTATCTAAAAGTGCATCTACTTGTTTGGCCGTGATTGCAAGAACTGGTTTGCAGGTTTCAAAGACAAACAAAGACCCATTGGTTGCAGCTGCACAACATCGGACGTTTCACCAAACTGGAATTCACCAGTCTGGCACACCCTGGTCTACTGCTATGCGGGCTATGCGGGTCAAATTTCAAGCCCAAGCCGATCTTGCTTTTCTGGGCAACCACCACACATTTCTGATATATTTGTTCTGTTTTTTTTTGGGAATAATCCACCACACATCTCTGGATTTTTTGGGTGTCGAAGAACCACCCCAGCATCAAAATATTTGGGGCACCCGTTGACTCCTGCCCGTTGGCAGGACTACGTGTCCACCAGCGTGCCCCGCGCAGCGGAAGAGGATTGCAGCCGCGACCGCTTTTCTGCCAGGAAGCTGCCGAAGAACATCGAGGAAGGGGGTTGGCGAACGGGGAAATCCCCGATAAAATGGGCATTGAAATGGGAAAATCATCCAACTAAATGGAGGATTTTCCAGCAAGCCATGTTTGATTACCAGAAGGTAACTCCCAGATTCAATGATGAATTCACAGGAAACCATGTGTTTTACTGTCGGTTAAAACCTCTTTAAAGTCATACCAAAATCATACCTGCACTACCTCCACTACCTCCATCGTAGCGCAGGTGGTGGTTATCGGCTCGGGCATCGGTGGCCTCTACCTGGCCGCGCTGCTGGCGAAGTCGGGGCGCGTGGTGGTGGTGCTGGAGCAGTGCCCTGGGTCGGGAACGGGGGTGGAAGGTGGTGCTCGTGGTGCCCCCCAAGTGATGTTCGTTGCTTTTATAAAGCCAAGTAACTAATGATATGGAAATGGGACGGGAGTTTTTTTTTTTGAGGTGGAGGGCAAATCATCTATGGGATACATTGCTTTAATTGATTTAACTGGGGGAGAGTAGGGAAACATGTGGAATTTTACTGATGAACATGATTAAGCTGATGGCAAACGGGGGAAAACTCAAGTAGCAAGGATTGGAGGGGTTAACTGATGGAACTGGATTAACTGTTGATCAACTGATGAGAATGAAATTGACGGATCAACATGTGGGATTTAAGCAGCAACAGTTGGACGTTTTACTCATGAAACAAGTACGACTGGGGTGCATCCTAGCTTTTGGAGTAAGTGGTTGATGTTGATAGTAACCGAGGTACATAACGAAAGTTGGAAGTTACTTGATTAGAATGATTGAAGATGTGGATTTAAGCCCGCAAGAACGGGGATTCAAGTAGATGAAACCATGAAAGAAGATGAAAGAAGTATGAGTTTCCAACAGAAAAATCTGGTTTTTTAGATAATTTGGCAACAAAAGACCATCTTGGCTTCACTTCCGGTTCATCAGTCCGCAAAAAACCCTTGGAGCGCTCGCTCCAGCCTCCTCCAAGGCACTACGTGGCGGGCGGCTGCACGCATGAGTTCACCGACAAGGGCTGGACCTTTGACACTGGGGTGCACTATGTGGGCCGCGCGGAGAAATATGGCCACCTGGCAGCACCTGGCTGCAGGGACTATTGGTGGAACCTATGATGAAACCTATGAGACGACGATCCAGTTTGAAATTGATGACCTATAAAATTACCATTTTCGGATCGTAAAAACTCTGGATAACCTCAGCTTTTACACAGGGGATTTGTATGAAAACCATGTACTGTACCCCATTCCAGCGAGGCAAACTGCTGGAACTGGTCTCGTCCGAGCCCATTGAGTTTGCGAAGCATCTGGGACTGCTTGGTGGCTCTGAGATGGTCCTTGTTGTTTGGGGGGATTCACCTTGACGGGCGTTGATGTTGAATCCCACATGACCAAAAACGTTTACTGGTTGGTGGCTTGGAACATTTTTCATTTTTCCATATATTGGGAAGAATAATTCTATTTTTCAGAGGGGTAGGCTCAACCATCAAGCAGTTGAGCATTTTGTTGAGATGACTTGGTTTCCTTGGTCCCTGGATGACACCACGATGGCACCAAGGATGGGCAGCGAAGCGGATGGCTTTGTGTATGACCAAATCAAGATTGGCGATGAAGCCATCCATTCTCTGCGGGCTGGCAGACACAACTTTATCCAGGACTGGTTCTGAGTGGTTCGTGACGAGATTTTTCCAGAATATTTTGCCAATCGCTGCATCGCTTTAACTATGGAGATCGGCAGGAACCGCAAGATTTCCATAGGAAAATGCCAAGGTTTCCTGCACGTTTCCCAGTGTAATGCTGTGAGGACCTCCAACAACGTTTTCCGGAGGAGAGGGAGGCCATCGAAAAATATGTGGATTTGGTGGTGAAGTGCAACAAATCTGCTGATTTGCACTTCTTCGGCAAGCTCTTCCCGCGCTTTCTGCAACGTTTCTGGGAGACGGAAATTGGATGGGAAAGTCTGAGGTTGAAAGCAAGTTCATGGTACATTTTACATCATTTTACCATGTTTTCTGGTTTTGATGTTCCATGAAACCAACAGGTGTTTGATGGTTTTTGATGGTTTCTGGTCTTGATTCGATGAGGCGTACAGTTTAGTAATCTATCATCTGGCTTGCTGGAAAATTTGAAAATCCTCCTATTGTTACCCGGCCTGGTAAACATACAAAAAGCTATTGAAAATGGCCATTTATAGTGAGTTTTCCCATTAAACATGGTGATTTTCCATAGTTATGTTATGTTAGTTTACCAAAGGGTAGATGATGTTAGGCGCTGTTCAGACTCGAAAAACCTGGGATTGTACAGCCAGATTTTTTCTCGAAATACCGGCGTGTATATTCATGGGGCCGGCAGACATCCCAAGATATTCAATTTGGTAAGTGGTTTGTCTGCGAATAGTGTACCTCAAAATCTGATGGTTCATCATCATTTTCCATTAAAAAAAAAGGCCATAGATGGCCATAGATTGGGGTCTCCCCTATTCTCAGAATTCCCTGAGAAGTTCCGACACAGTCAAGTGATTTGTTTATTTTTCAGGCCTGCTGGATCCGATTCTGTCCGCCAAGTTCAACAAGCTCGCGAGTCGCACTGCGCCTCGTTAGTTGCAGGGTGAAAAAACACAACCATTTTGGACACGAGATTTTGTTACTTTCGGCAGTCACCATCAAATGTTAGTGGGTTTGGGTGTACCAATACACGATGATTTCGACCAAAAGAATGGAATTGGCAGATGAGTCTGCAGTTGGAACCAGGTATTTTTGGGTTCCATCTTGAATTTCATCTTATGCCCTACGATTGTTGTGACATCATTGAAGTCTGGTCAATGGGGGTGAACCGGGTGGCAGAACACTGCTGGATCAATGGCAAGCCCAGATACCAGTCCTTCCCCCTTTTTTAGGGGTCGGGCAGTTTGGGCACCATGTGCCTGCCTCAACCGGCCGTCGAAGCATCTTATCAAGTCATTGTGCAGCATCCAATGGCGCTGGCTCCCCAAGGATCTCGATGATCTCACATTTCCATATATGGAAAGTGAACTCCATATATTTCCAAAAAAAATCCATATATTTCCATATTTCAGCATCCAATGATCCCCAATGATCTCACATAAAGCAACAAAAAACACGTGAACTCCGTGAAGTCCCTTACGCTTTTGCAGCTGAAATCCCAACTTTTGTTGAAACTTTTCAGGATCCACTGAGATCCCCAGTAGATTTTCCTCTGGATGGACTGTACCTATATGCAAGTTAAGTTGCAAACATGTTTAATCTCGATGTGAGCTTCCAAGTGCCCGATGTTCTACTCTCAAGCTGTTTTTCTTTCCTTGGTCCGCCATGGCATGAAGTTGGAGTGGGCGATACTTTGTTGGGCTGGCGCTTCCTTGTTCCACGACATTCGATCCCCTGTTCCTGCTTCTGTCTCCTCAGCAGAGATTTCAGTGCTCAGAGAGGATCTCGTGGCCACTCGTGCTGCTTTGGCTGGGATTGAGGAGGGGCATTTGACTTGTGGTTGGCGATTGAAGCTGAGCAACTGGCTTTTGCAATTATCACTTCTCTTTCATTTGGCTTTTGTGGTTTGGTGGCTTTGTTTCAAATCCAAAAGGGTGCCGATTCCTCCAGTTAACCTGCCCATTGGTGACACTGGGTCCACTGATTCGGAGGAGGCTGATTCTTCTCCTACTGCTAAGGGTTCAGGCCTTTCAAGGTCCTCCACTGGGGGGTCACTGGCTCCGCACTCAGTGAAGGGCAGGCCGGTACGGCCATCGGACTTGAGGGCACGTCATGGACGATCTCACCCTCAACATCAGTGAGGTTCAGGTCCTGGTCAATTACCCAGGAGACGCTGATGGATTTCATTGGCACCATCGCATTTTGTTATGCAGGGTTGGGGGGTCCACATGGTTGACACTCACCCCTGACCATGACATTGTGCGGCATGATTTGGCGACCATTCCTCACCGAGTGCTGGATAGAGCTTCACCTTTCCCTGATGACATAGCTGATGAGATCTATGCTCATGACCCCATAGGCAAAGCTTCATTGGCAGCATTCAAACGTCAGGCAAACACGATGGCAGTCATTTTAGGTGAGGGCACACTGCCGGAGAGCGAGACTTTCACTTGGGTCATCTCAGAGCCCGACCACGCTGGTTTTGGATCCGAGGTTGATAGATCCCTTTTGCATGACCCCTCCACTGGACTTTCATTTGCCACCAAGGGAGTTGTGCAGATCAATGGGGAAGAGACCTTTGTTGAGCGAGTGCTCACCAAGGACTTGGCAGACTGGCGGAAGACCAAGATGCTGGGGCAGGCTGACATTCGGCTCCTTGGGGATCACAAAGACGCCTCTGGACGGCGCCGGCTGGACCTAGCTCAGGCCGTGGCGCTCATGAAACAGCATGAGGAGGTTGGGTTCCCGATTTCAGGGACCAGAGCCAGCAGGGAGCTTCATGAGGCGGTGGCATCAGGCGCGGGCAATTTTGTTTCCTACCATTCAGAATGGGTACGGTTGTCAGGTGTCTCCCGCAGATCCAGTTCGGCAATAGTGCATCAGTCCCTCTGTGAAATTCTGCGGTTGGCTCATTTCTACGATCAGATTGATTCATCAAGCTTGGCCAGCATGGAGCATGTATCCCGTTGGTTGATTCAAGTTGAGTTAGCTGTTGAGCGAAATCCTCAGCAACCGAACTATGAGGGCTTGGACATCCTTTCGGGAACTTCGGTCAGCAGTGATGGCCGAGCCACCACGACCAAGTTTGTGGAGTGGGTGAGCAACCGTATGAAGGATCGTGCCAATATCTGGCGTCAGGAGAGGCTGTTTAAGCAGGAGAAACAATCACAACGTGGCAAGGCAGCCCCCGACCATGATGATGATTCGGAGGATGATGAGGGGGCCCCAAATTCAAGGAGAAAGAAGAACAAGAAGAAGAAGAAGTCGGCGGCCTCACCTGGGGCCGCAGAGACTAAGTGAGTTTTGACCATCGGCCTGGGTCACCCGCTGACACACCATGTTAGACTCTGGCCAGATTGCGGGATTGCATGATTTGTTTGAACTTCGAAGGAAGTCTCTGCATAGAAAACATGGAGATCCTTTCCCTCTGCCCCGGCTTCGAAACGACGCCCTGACAGGAGAGGATGCTGAATTCACATCACTGCCACGGCGAGTGGATGAATGTCTTCGTTGCCTCAACGAGCTCGCTGCAGTTCCTTTTCACGACACCATCTCGGAGAGCAACTTGGCTTGGACCGATGTCCAGCGCTGGATGTTTTCTGACCTCGCTCGCAGAATCCTCGAGCATGGGGGCCCCCCTACAGACTTGGACGGTCCTGGTGCTTTGAGGGAGCTCTGCAGTGAGGAGAGCCTGTATTCGCAGGAGGCCGCTCATCTTGCATGTTTCGATAGCAGTAAGGTGAAGATCCTTCATAGAGCATTGCAGCCCACTGATGCCGAGAAGCTTCTTCCTCCTGAGTCTAGTCATTATCTGGTTAACTTCAGAGAATTGATTGAACGACCCCAACGGGAGATTGATGTTCTTTCGGTTTCGGATGGGTTTCCACAACCATATTGGGATCCTTCACTGAAAAGGAGTAGGAAGAAACGGCTAGAGCTGTATGCACTTTTGTGGAAAGCCAACCTTTTGACTTTCCGTCGTCGACGCAAAGCTCGCGCCGGCCTGTTCGTGGTCAAGAAGAAAGACGGGGCCCAGCGGCTGATCATCGACGCCCGGCAGGCCAATGCTTGTCATCAGCGACCTCCGGTGACTCAGCTTTCAACAGGAGCAGGCATGGTCAGTCTTGACTTGAGTCCGGCATCTCTGGAGTCTCAGGGATTTGGAGTGGTGGGGGGCAATCCTCGTCAGTGCTGCTTTGAGAGTGGGGATGTGTCTGATTGTTTTTATAACTTTCAGGTCAAGAGACTGGCCTCCTGGTTTGCTTTTGATGATAAATTCACAGTGGGCGAACTACGTTCAATGGGTTTTGATGTTCAGACTATTTTTGATGACTTGTTGGACAAGGAGGTTTGTGTGCCTGACTCCAAATGGGTCTTTGCTTGTTTCGGTGGATTGCCGATGGGATGGTCATGGGCTCTGTATTTTGCACATGAGGCCATTGTATATCAGAGTAGTGCTCCACGTGGGTTTGACACTTCAGATGTGATCCGAGATCGACAACGACCCCCCAAAGTTTTACCCGACCAACCGGCTATGGGGATCTATGTTGATAATGTCCATGCATTTGCGGGTACTATGGGGCAAGCCTCAACTAGGATCTCAGAAGTATGCAAACGATTTGAACAGCTGGGAATTCCTTTTGTAGTGGACCATGTGGAGACTGCTCTGGTGACCGACTCACTCGGCATGACACTGGACTTTCGCGATCAGTGCAGAGCCCGGCCGAAGAGCCGGCGGGCTTGGCGGCTTTGGTATGCTATCCATGAGGTGTTAAAACGACCCCGTCTTCATGGTAGGGTATTGCAAGTGCTGCTGGGTCATTTGGTACATCATTTTCAACTTGCCAGATCTGCTATGTCTATTCTTTCAGCATCATACCGATTTGTAGCTGACCATTGGTTTCATCGAGCACCTATCTGGAAGAGTGTCAAGAGGGAATTGCAACAATGTTTAGGGGTTCTCTTCATTATTGAGTTCAACATGTCGGCTGAAACTTGCACGGAAGTTCATTTGGGTGATTCATCTGATATGGGCTACTCACTGATGTCCACGCAAGCCTCGCATCAGGAAATCCGAGAAGCTCTCCGCGACCGGGAGAAGTGGCGGTTCATCACCTCGTTGGAGAGGCGCAGTGGCCCGCTCCTGGAACCGGGTAGCTTCTTGGATTTGCCGGGAGACCCGTCAGAGGTTAGAGATGGTGAAGAGACCCAAGACTTTCACTATGTCGGATGCAGCGCTGAACCTGCGTTGGGGACCACCACACAATATGGTAGAGAACTTTCAAAACGCAAACCACGTCGACATGTCAAGAACCTTAGACAGAAGCCAAAATTTTTGACATCGGAACCAACTATGATCGCCGGCCCTCCCATCCCGGAGATCTCTCAGTGCTGGAGCCAACAACATCGATGGCAACTCATCACGGCGAAGGCGTGGGAGGATCCCAGGGCACATATTAATGAGAAGGAGGGGCGAGTTTGTCTCATGGGTTTGAGAAGGTTGGTTCGTACGGTCAAGAATTTGGGTAAGGTTGCTTTCAGTATATCGGATAATCTCTCTTGTACCTTGGCTTTTGAGAAGGGTAGGAGCAGTTCATCACACATGAATTTTCTTTGTCGCCGGGCGGCGGCGTATCAATTGGCTGGTGGCATTCAATGGCGATTAAGACATATTCGCAGTGAGTTGAATGTCGCAGATAAACCTAGCAGACAATTTGGCAGTCGGAGAGAACATCCACATACACAACAGCAGACAGTTGACACTGACCCTGATGCGGTGGGCGACATGTTGGGTTCATATGGCCATATGCCGGCCGGGAAGGACATCCGACCCGAGACCCTGCCGTCTCCCGCTGCTCAGGTTCAGTCGTCGCATCACAGCAGTATCCCAATATGCTGGGAGATCTTCTCAGGCAGTGGACACCTGACCTCTGCCCTTAAACAGATAGGCCTTCCCGTTTTGCCGGCCGTAGACTGTTTGAATGGGCCCGAGTTCAACCTACTTCGCAAAAGCACACAACAGGTTATTTTGCGATTATTGTCAACTGGGAAGATTAGATACGTACATTTTGGCACACCATGTAAGGTATTTTCCAGGGCTAGGCATAACCTGAGAAATTTGGAGAGAGCTCGGCGACATGAAGCAGAGGGAGTGGCTATGGCACTTTTCACAGTCAGATGCGTGCGTGTCCTTCTGCGTGTTGGCGGCTTCTTTTCAATCGAGAACCCCTTGACTAGCAGACTATGGGATTTCCCCCCGGTGTACTCCTTATTCAAACATCGAGACTGTCTTTTTGTTCGTTGGGACATGTGCAAATATTCCACTACATACAAAAAGCCCACCGGTCTCCTCAGCAACTTTCCGGCCCTGGCAGGTTTGGGGGGGACGTGCAGCAGAGACCACCAGCACGTTCAACTCAGAGGCTCGGAGTCGCGACGGGTCCAAGGGAAGATTCAGAGGGGTACCAGGGCTTCTTTTGCTGGTGAGTATCCATGGTCATTGTGTTCTCAGTGGGCCAGTCTGGTTTTTGAAGCTTTGGGGTCCAAGTCATATAGTTCAAGATCTCTACACTACATGTGCCATGAGTTCAAGCGTTCGCTCGTGGGGGCAATGTGCTTCTCACGTCGAAAGAGCTCTCAGCATGACAGAAGAGGATCTCAGGGCAGCCACGGCGAAGAGGACGCCGATGGCCTCCCAGAGGCCCGTGCCTTCATTAAGGACGAAGGGGTCATCTTCGGGCAGCACACAGCCGCAGAAAGTTCAGCCATCCGACAAGGCTGGCAAGAAAAGAAAATTGCCTGACAGAGTTGATCTTAAAAAGCAGCCCATAGTCGGGCCGCACAAACTGGCGACTCTGAAGGTGACTCAGAAGACTTTGGATAAATACCACCTTGAGATTGAACGATTTGCCAACTGGCTTGCTGACACACATGGTAAGCTCCCTTTTTATAGAGATCCTGCCAAGCTAGACCAGCAAGTTGGACTTTATCTGAACTACCTCCATGACGATGTAGAGGTGGAATCTCATCATGCTTCATACCTCATCTATGGACTCCAGTTGCTCCACAACAATGGTCCCAAGACCCATTTCCTTTGCCGCTCCAAGGATTCCCTGGCTGGGTGGCGGAAGCAACAACCCGGACGATCCCGTCTTCCTATGCCGGAGGAGTGCATTTTCGACGTGGCTCGTGCTGTGTTGAATGCTGGACATCTGGACTTGGCTATGGCTATGGTTCTTCAGTATCATTGCTACCTCCGACCAACTGAGGTTCTTACACTGACCAAAGACCATGTTGCCTTTCCATCAGTGGGCAGGTATCGGAAGTGGGGACTGGTGATATCTCCTTTTGAGATTGGAGTAGCCTCCAAAAATGGGTCCTTTGATGACGCAGTAGTTATCAACGATATCCCAGGGTGTGACTGGATTGGGATGGCTATGAACTTGTTTATGAAGAATGTTAGGCATGAGTTGTTCCCTGAGCGAACTTTGGCACAGTACGAGACAATCATGGTTGAGACTGCCCATGCTCTTCAATATGCTCCCGGCGTTTTTCTTCCACACGTGCTTCGGCATTCTGGGCCTAGCTGTGACCACTTCCACTCGCGACGGGATTTAGCACAGATCCAGCGTCGTGGAAGATGGTTGGCCAAGGCCTCAGTGAGGAGATACGAAAAGCATGCAGTCCTCATACGCCAATGGCGGACGGTGCCTTCATCACGTCATTCTGACATTCTGAAGCAATCTCAGACCTTTCCATCCCACCTGCTGAAAGCTCTGCGACAGAACGGTCAAGCCAGAGCTAGATAGCGGATTATGGATGTGGATTCCATGAAACCCAGGGAATGATGTGGCCATGGGAGTGTTCCATTTGAAAGATAGATCACTCTCCTTTTCGCTGCTGTCAGTCAAGCAGACAGTGGCACATCATACAGCTGAAGTTTGGTGCATGACAAAACAAGCTGCTCTGATGGGCACTGTTCTTGCAGCGATGAGATTG
>Ga0126342_10019821_pt1 | contig 11381 bp, 9 predicted proteins | sample Cyp1metagenome_FD_92528 | JGI IMG/M metagenome (GOLD analysis project Ga0126342, IMG submission 92528) | Coral microbial communities from Lord Howe Island, Old Settlement Bay, Australia - Cyphastrea 1 metagenome | ecosystem: Host-associated > Invertebrates > Cnidaria > Coral ... | reverse complement strand
TACTGTACATTGAGTATAATGAATTGGATTGAATTGGAACTCATAGCTACGCTATTTACACTACGCTATACCTACCTGCTATGCTACATGTAGTGGGGGCTCAGGGGTCGATATATTTCAACTAAGTTATGGCCAAAGTTATGGCCATCAATGGGAAAATATGGAATTTTAATCGGATGGAATCGGGTTTCAAAATTCACTATGAAACGGATGATTCTGCCATAGGCCCTCAGGGAAGCAAGATGTTTGGGAAAATCCGGGAAAATCTAAACACAAATAGTTTGTGTCATTGGTGACATCATGTTATATCCAGTCATTGGTGATAATCATCATGTTGTATCCCAATGATGCATTGCTTCATACCTCCCACAAACAGGTCTGGAGACTCATCCTAGTTACCTGGATGTGCATCCCTGTTTGCTCGTGTGGCTACTAACCATGGTACGAACCAATTTTACATGGGATATCTATCTAAGCTATAGACTGACGGTTTCTTACCACTCACATTCCATACTAATCAGGCCAATATCTGATAGCCTGCAACAAACGGCTTAAGGAAAATAAACTCCATTGTTCATTTCTAGACATTGTTCATTTCTAGATTCTACGTGAATACATTATCTGTACCATCCATGATTATCCATGATTCTCCATTATTATCCATTACTATCGATATTAATGGGATAATCATGGATAATAATGGATAATAATGGATAATAATAATGGACGTATCCAGATATCTACATGGTATAATCCATAATTATCTACTATATGTTGTAGGGGTGCACATCCGAGACATACAACGAGGTGTCTCCGGCCTTCAAATATTCGCCCATCTTCAGCCCCACAGCGGCTCGGTTGGAATGCAGGACGGAATTCAACTTGGCATCCTGCGCAGGTTTTGTGATGGGAAGAAGGATTTAACATGGGGAACTTAACATGACTTAACCATCAACATAAGTATAGTTAAGTATAGTTAAGTATATTTAAGTGTAAAATTATAAAACAATGTAAAACATATGAAGATTGCACTGATTTTTCAGCATAAAACAGTGGGGGTTGAGTTGGTATTCCCCTCCAATGATTTAACCAACCAAAAGGTGAAGTGCAAGACAACTATTTATCCAGGCTGTTTCGTTGTGGATAGAATGATCAAACAACCAACAGTATTGTTGAAGAAGCAATTTTCATATAGGTTTTCCATATGTTTGCATGATTTGGTTAGAATGATTCAGAATGATTCAGAATGATCATAGAAAACCAACAATCATCCAACCAACCAATGCCGCAGCCATTGCACATCTCCCATCCCATGGGATCATGGGAAAATCAAAAAAAAAGGATGGATGGTAACGATTGATATCACAGTTCCCACATCATCCTCCAAAAAACAATCAATATCATAGAAACTGATTAAAACATGGTCTTATAAGTCTTATACATGATCATCTATGAAAATATTCAAGGCAAAAAAACATGAATTAAGTCCATGAATAGCCCCAAAACTTCCATGGTTCAAACATGTTCAGTCAACCGCTTCAACCGCCGTCCAGGCCGGCCGTGGCGGTTTCTCCTTGCAGCTCATCTCAAGGCCCTTGGTGTAGAAGGTCAAGGCATTCATCAGCGCAATCTTCGAGGCTTGCAGCTTCATGGCCTGCAAATGACGATAAATATCATGATAAATATGATGATGATGTACATTGTCATATGTACTATATATATGATATAATTCGTAGATCGTACATGTATTGTATGCATCATATGATATATGTATAACTATTTTTCATAGATCATCATATTACATCAATATATTTCTGAGTATCAGATACATCAATCATTGGATGATGGTTCTGCTGATGCCTCGTTGCCCTGCTTTTTGAAGTGCTCAGCCACCTCCTCAGGCGTCTGATCGTCGTACAAAATGCTCTGAAGAGCAGTCCTTGGACGCCACAGGATGAATTCGGGATGAATCCTTCACTGAGTCACTGTCACCGGAGTTCAAAGAGTTATGACATGACTTTACTCATGGTTAGTCTGAAGCTTAGTCTGAAACTTCAGAACTAAAATAGCGACATATTTTTGACATCAATTGTTCAATGAATTCAATGATCTTCTCGTTGTCTCCGACCGGTGGCCTCAACGCAGCCTGGACTCAACATGGGATAGTTGTCGATATCTCGCGGATCCGACGGGATGTCCTTCATGAAGAGTGGATGCTCTTGGATCTCATTCCAGGTCCACACTCGATTGTCGATCCTGGAGAATGGACAGATCATGACAGAATATGACAGATCTATTCGGATTTGAGTTCAGATCTATTCAGATCTGAGTTTATCCTGAGAAACAGAAACATGATCGTTTTTAATCATGACACTTCATGGCAGCCGAGTTTGGCGGATAGACAAGAAATGACAATAACATCAACATCAGCAAGCCAAAACCACGTCCAAAATTTCGAGGGAATGGAATTCGTCAACGAAAAGTTGCTGCATGTCGCTATGGAAAAATCTGGTGGATCTTCATGGATTTTGGGCTTTTTTTAGTCTCCATGGGTCTCCTGTACCGACCCAGCTCATCTTCGCCCCACATGTTGCCGTCATCGTCAACGAAAACGTGTTGGTCAGGGCTCTCGCCGTTGACAGCGGGGCTCGCTTCCGCCATGGCGGTAGCTAAGCTGATGATCAACTGTGGGCTTAACCTGTCGCGTGATGAGAAACATTGGGTGAAAAAATGGGCTAAGCTAAGAAACATGGGGAAAAAATATAGTGATTGTCATGTATGTACTCAAAAAGTCTCAAACATATCTCATCGTAAAATGCTAGACTGCTAGAGTTGAATTCTTGATGCCAAAGGATGTTGGGTTACATCATTCCTACGGAAACCGGGTCGATTCCTGGATCATCCTTGATAGAAAACCTGCTGTGGGCGGTGTGGGCGGTGTGGGTGTGGATTTCTTTCATGTCCGGTGTGTTCCGGTGTGTTCTGCGTGACTCAAACGCGGCGCTAAAGCCAGCTGCACAAAAAAGACTCTGAAGACTGAACTGAACATATTTGACATGCCACATGAGTATGGAATAAAGTTGGAAACTATCAGCCCCATAAAGTAGACAAATTTGGTAGTTCTTTCGAAACCCTTTTTTGACCCATACTGGTACCATCCCCTACAGTACCCATATGTGTTCGTCACGTGGAATCAAGTCTTCACAAGCAAAGCCTCATATCCAGCATGGATTTCTGCTTCACCACCTTTTCTGGATCTCAAAGTCTCAAACTATCGCTCTGACTTGGACTTGGACTTGGACAATCTGACTGTGGTATTTTCACCGACCGGAAAACATCGGAACACATCTCCGACATCCGCGGCTCGTCTGGGACCGAAATGTCGACCCGCCATCTCTGCACCGAAATCTCGGTATGGCAGTGCCATGGCGGTGCGGCGGTCACCAGCTGGTCACAGAAACACCGTGCATCGCCGATCTCGAGGAAGTTTTTTTGTGCCTTAGCCACTGTTTTTTTGGATCCGCATGGCCCAGTATGGCTTAAATGGATTCAAATGGGCTAAATGGGCTGTTTGGATCTGTTTGGAACCACAAAAGGCTACTTTCAAAAACTGATCTGAGTCCATGAAGTGTTGGTATCTCTTTGTCACACCGGCAATGCAAAGCAGTAGGCAGAACATGGAACTATGGCTGTGGCTCACACCCTGAAAGCCGCGTCAAAGCCCACGTTCCTTGAGCCACTCCTCGCAGTTTAGCCAGGAATATGCTTCATCCCCATTACCTTCATCAATGATATTGGGGAAAGAATCCACATAATCTCCAAGCCAATAATTCATCTCCAATAATCTCCAATCATCTCCAAATATATGGTTGGTTATATATACATCACTATAGTAATTATCCATCCAATAATCTCCAATAATCAATACTGCCATGGTTCGTTTTTTGTCCTTTCCCATATGGTTTCCGTCATCTCCTGCATCTCTGGGGGCGCGAAGGCATCTGCCTCCCCCGAGGCGGCAAGGCCGGCAACGTCGTGCTGCCCTTGCCTGGCTGGTGCAAATTTGAATATCATGATAATGATGGGAGTTTTTCGATAATGAGAATGATAATGATAAGAAAAGATACTAAGTATACTAACTCAATCTAACTCATATTTAATATTGAAAAAACCATGGATATTGTTGGATATTGTTGGATGTTGTTGTAGTTTTGCTGTAGTTTTGGCAAATCTGCCATCGCAGCCAGTGCCTGATGAGTGCATCTAGCAGCAACTGCCGAGCCGCGCGTCCTGGAGCAGTGGCACCCATTTAAAAATGGGAAAAAACCATCCCCAAATGCTGGATTTATTGGATTTATCATTGGGTTTCCCAGAAACTATATGTATTATATGATAGATCTACATTAATATAGATCTACCCTATATCAATCTACAAAGAATGATTGATCTTTTGCCCAATCATTCTTGGAGAAACAACTAAGACTCAATGCTCCAATCCCGGAGAATCAGCAGATTTGTTTCTCATTGGACCCTCAACCGCGTCCGTAATACATCCGGAAGTCGGGCGGCAGAGCAGTGGGGCACAGCTCCTGATGCGAACTGAAGTGCTGCCGGGGAGTCATTTTTTTTGTCACAAAATGAACAGAATGGCTAGGAACTGAAGTTGAAAAACAACAACACTTTCTCAAACAATGCCAGACTTAGTGACTTGCATCATATAAATCATCATTTAGATTGTAGATGTATATATATATATTATCCGCAACTATATATGTAACAAAAATTGTGGATGTATCATTAGATCGTTATCAAAACGCCTCTGGAAGCCATGGGATGTGGAGGCGTCAACAAGCACGCAGCAGATAGGCGCGGGTCATGCCTCGATGACGTTTTGAAAAACCACCAACGACGAGGGGATGATCTCGAAAGGAGAACGAAGGATGAACATCATTAATGATAGTATAATCCATATATATATATATATATTTTACGATATAGTATTAATATCATCATTAGTATATATGAACATCATTAATATAAATTATGATGAATATATATATATATAGTTTATCCATGATTTATAATGATAGTATAATAAATGATCTATATATTACTATATACATATATAGTATAAGAAATAGTATAGGATAAATAATTAGGATAGTATAGGAATATATCCATAATTATCCCAACATATATATTATCCATGATTTATGATGGATATATGATTATATCATAGTTATCCCATCATAATATTATGGATAAATGGGATAATTATCATCCTATATGATCTATTATCCATGATTTATGATGGGATAATTATGGATAAACTATAGTATGATGGAATAAATATGGAATAATTATAATCTAATAATCTAATTGTGTATCATTTTGTGTGTATAATGTAGTTGTCTAGGCTTTGATGTTGGGTGTGTTTTCTTTGGGGGAATAAGTTTGGGGTTCCTTTCTGTTTCGAAGTTTGATCTAGTGTTCTTTGGATGTTTTGGGGGGCATTGCATTTCGGAGCAGCCACTTGTTTATCCCACTTATTGATGGCTGATCATTGTTTCCTTTTTCATCATCTTCCATTTGTTGTTTTTTTCCTGGAGGGTCCTACATGGGTGATTGAGGTTTGTCTGAAAATAGGGTGGCCCCAAATCCCATTGTTTATCTCCGTGTTCCTTATCTAAATCTCATAGTTGATCAACTGTCATCCCTTTTCTCATGAACAATTGCAACAATTGCCCACATTTCACCCTTGTATCCTCCATGAGAAAAAGCCATACCAAGCTTCAGACTCATGCCGGCCTCAGAACGTACCCAGTCGGCTGTTCTCAGGATAGCCTCTCAGCCAAAATGTTACAAAAAAGATGGGAAACGAGATGAACAATTTGACATAACTTGACATAACTTGACCACTTTGCCCCAAAGGCGCGCAAGTTGAAATGAAAAGTTCAATTGCATCCACCCTTTGGTAATCAAACATGGCAGGAACATAAGATTTTTTATCATTAGGCTGGGGTGGGGTAGGATAGGGTGGGGGAGTAACGTCCATGAGATATATTCCATCAGATGTACTGGATGCTACGCTAGAATTGACATTCCAATGGTACAGTGCATGGACTTCACCAAATCGTCCTCGCGAAGTCCAAAATGTATGTATGTATGTAAGTATGTATCAAATTATGTCATATCATATCATATCACACTAAATTGTATTATATCATGTATATTATGTCATATTAAATAATATATCATTATATAATTTTGTATTATTTAATACTATATCATATTATAATGCATTAGATAATAGAATTTTATGTTATATAGTAAAATATTATATCATATAATATAAAATTGTATGATATAATACCATATTATATTATTGTATATCATATTGAATCTTATTTGATACATTATATTATATTAACTTTGACTATGTTATATTGTATTACATTACATTACATTAAATTGCATTTGATATATTATATATTACATGTAAAATATTGTATATTGTAAAGTATATTGTATATTGTAAAGTATATTGTATGTTACATATTATACATGACATATTATTTATTATATATCATATATCATTCATACATATTATATATTATATATCATATATATAGTATATTGTATATTGTATGACATCATTGTACATTATATATGTTGTATATTGTATATTGTATGATATCATTGTATATTATAGATTATTAGACTATATTGTATCATACTATATTGCATTATATTATATTGTATTGTATAACATACGATATAATTTCATATTTAATCATACATAAACATATGTTATATCTAATACCCTCTGGTAATTTAACATAACTATGGAAAATCACCATTGTTTATAGGAAAATCCACTATTTCTATGGCCATTTTCAATAGCTATGTTAGACATAACCAGAGGGTATATACTTTGAACCATGATGGATTTTTTTTCAGCAAAACAGTCCTGCATCTCCTGGCCATCCGAGGTGTCGCCCTGGAGCTGTCGCAAGCACCGCATCACATCGGCCACGACGCGCTCGACGGCGTTGCCCAGGACCTGCTGGTTGCAGACGTCGATCTGCTCCTGGAGCTGGCCTGGAATCCGCTGCCTCACCTGGGCCGAAAAAGAGAGAGACCAATAAGGATGGCTATTGATACACCAATTCCAGTAATAATAATTTTGTATAATATAGTATAATACATATAATACATATAATACATTATACTATTACTATTGATGTAAAGAAAAACTATTCTGTTTCTCCGTTTCTCAATGGGCTCATGGAAGGATCAGTTCTGCATCGTTTCAGGTTTCTTCTAAGTTGACTTGGCTTGTTGATGGTTAAAGAAAAACTAATGCGATAAGATGCGATAAGTTATAACATCCCATTTTTCCAGCTTTTGATGGGTGAACCATGTTGAACCCTGATCATCCAATGATCATCCAATGATCATCAGCAAGATGTACCTGGTCTCCATGGCTTCTGAGCCAAGCACCTCATCCAGTAGCTTGTCGCAGCCCTTTCCGCCCCGACGGACATAGACCTCGCAATGGACCACCGGATTGGGCAGTTTTGTGCATATTACGTGCGTTCAATTTTAAAAAATGGGGGATCAAATGTGTCAATCATTTTGCACCGCAGTCATGTAAAGACATCAAAAAGTCGTGGATGCATCATCTGTATGGGGCTGGGCACGCCTTTACTGCTTAAGAAAGGCAGTGTCTGAGACTTTCGATCGGACAGAGACCATGGATCACCAGGGCCACTGGGTACCCCGGCAAGGCAACGCGCCTCTGTGCTACTTCGGCCCTGATTCGAAGAAAGCACCGGAAAGGCAACAAGCTGTGCATATCGATGGATGGATCATATGAATGCATATGTACTAATATTGTTTTATACTTGAAAGGGCCAAAATGTGTTGAATTTAATTGCTGAAGTGTGTTTCATGGCTGTGACTGAGAATAGTAATGCACCTGATTTATGGCAGTTTCATGCGACAGATATGGAGATGTTATGATTGGCCAGTGGCCAGTGAAATATTTGGGTATACGGTGCAAAGTGACGGTGATTTACTCCCTAACAATGAAGATAGAAACCCACTTGATAGTCATTTCTAAGAGTAAAACGATCAAAACCGAACTTTTGGGTGCACTATCCTATTGGATTTGAATATTGTGAATGGTCAGGGCATAATTTTCATGTTCAGCGTCTGGCTGTGTCTGGCTGTGTCTGTCTGTGTCTTTCCCGCACCAAATTGAGACTCGCGGAACTTGTAGGACTTGTAGGACGTCCTGGGGACCTTGGGCCACGTCGATGGTTACCAGATGTTACCATGGGTTTCTCAGAAATCCTCCGGAAAAAAAAAAAAAACACGTCCGGAAAAGAAAAATAAGAAAACACTTACCAGGTGAACATGGTGAACTTACCTAGTTTTTCTCATCGTCCTTGACACCTGAGGTCTACAGGCTCCATCAATGTCCTTTTCTTGAATGATCCTACGAACTGTAGCAGTTACAAGAATATCAATGCTCAGGCGGGCAAGTGGTGGTATACCACGCCTTAACCACTCTTATGCCCTATCTACTATAAGTATCTATTAAGTGGGATTATCATCCAAGCAGCAACTGGATTTGACATGGTCTAAGAGTCTAACCCAAACTAGTTTACCCCCAAATTCAATGGTTTACCATCATTGATCATAATTTAGCCTATATGAAAAAATTGCCATTTAAGAGGTATTCTGAATAGATTCTATAGATCTGAGGCTGACTGAGGCTTTAGCTTTTTGGGGTCTTTTTGTTCGAGTACCGGCTGACCATAAGGCGAGTGGATCGGCGAGGCACCTGTTTGGATCGAGTCCGCGTTCAGCAGATGTTCAGCTGAAAAAATGCTGAAATTTCTGGCCCAGCTCATCCAGAAATTTGGGAATCATAATTTCGATCATCAAATGAAAAACTGGATTTGTTCATATTTGATGATCATCCATATTCATACTATGAATATGATGAATATGATAATTTATCAAAGTATGAAAAAAAAAACATATTCATGTCATATTCACATCATATCCACATCATATGAATTGTCATGGTCACAATTGTCATGGGTAAATTGGTGTTTCATGTCACCTTATGTGATTTAGCTCACAGCCCCAGGTCATATCTGGCAGCTGAGGGTGACACCCTCAGAAGCCCTTGGCCTCGGCCATGCCAAATGGCACGGAGCTGAAGCCCAAATATCATCATCGGAGATCGGATGGATATAATTGGAATTGGATATATGATATATGATGATATCACATATATATATAAATAAATATTTATTTAGATATATATATATATACATATTAGGATCCATCTGGATACCATCTGGATATTTTACCCCACTGATTAGCCGAAATTATCAGGCGCATCATCCATGGTTGCGGCTGCTGAGCAGCCAGGCGTTGATGACACTTCCGCATCCACGGGGGCTGGAAAGCCTTCCTCACTGTTGCGCCTGATTTTCCAAAGGGACCATCAAAATAATGCATGAATTCAGATATGCTCTATATATGTACATGTATATATAATTATATATATATATTATACATCATATGCTCCATAATGTTTCAAGATATGTGTATATATATATTGCCTAGATTCCAATTTTTTTTGGTGGATCAACCAATCGTGCATCGTGCCTGGATACCGATGGAAGGCAACCGAAGGAGTTGAGCCAATGCCACAAGCCCTGGCCGAAGTTGAACTCGGATCTTTGAAAAATGGCATTCTTCTTAACTAATTAGTACTGTATTGGCAATATATTAGCACTATATACCATTAGTAAATATTAATATCGGGGATATTTGTATTTGTAAATATCAGTAGTATACTGTAAACTATATATTGCTGATATATACCATCTGTGCTGTATATATATATACATATATAATTATATATCATTTAATATCATTTAATATCATTGCTACACCAGATATTTTAGAAAAAAATGTATCTTGACATTATTAAATTATCGGTATAGCATGTCAATTGTCCCTCAACTATTGAGGGCATGTCTTCATTGGTGGGTTGAATCATTATGATGCTGGTCATGCCTCAGAAACTTGGCTAAGAATCCCCCCAAAAAAAATGGCAATGGATGGAATATCTGCAATCATGCCATCCATTTTCAGCTCCTTATAGACATAGATGGGATGATTAAGCAATAAATGGCAACCGTTATAGACATAGAAAAGCAACGTCATACTATAATCATCATATCATCTTGGGGGTTGCTAAGTATCCAGCACACATTTTACCAGGGAAAATCCAACCACTTAAAACATCAAGTTACTATATTTGTTTTAAAAAAATGCTAAACAATCAATCCCAGATACCCTGGATTTTCCCTGATACCAAGTACATCAATCCCAGATTGGCAGGTCCCAGAGGTCCCAGGTTCCTGGCGGCTTTCAGAAGTTTCCGCTTGACCTGGATTTCCTGAGACCCGTGGCACCGGTCTCCGGTGTTGTGACGTGGATTTCAGGGTGTGAAAAAAAATAAAACCATTGGATTTCCAGATATTTCAATCTTTAGACATTAAACCTCATTGTTCAACTATTTGTTGAGTTGTTTAGCTGTTTCTATTCAATTCAGCTGTTTTAGGTATGTCCATCCAACATGTTCAAACCCATATGTTTGAATATGAGCGGCTCTTTTGTCGATTTTTTTTTCGGAACATCTACATTGAAACTCCCATTCTTTGACGGCAAAACTGGTAATGCTATGGATTTCTGTAGATGTGTCCCTGAAAAATCACAGATGAAGTCTGAGGAACCCGCAGATGGAGTTGTTTTCTGTCTTAACCATCCAAACTTTTTATAGTAATTCTAGGTATTTTATGATACCAATACCTTGAGAACTCCCAGAAAAGCTTTGGAATCCTATGGGTATCTAATTCTCATTAACCATCCATAGGTCTTATTTGGTGCGACTGATGATCACTGCTCAGTCTCCAACCTGTCAAGATCTCCGCACAATGAACCTCGGCAAAGGCGTCAGGGTGCAGCAACTGACGAGGCTGGATGCAGATATGGATGTAACAATGCTTCAATATATGAATATTAAGTATGTGAAGTATTCGTGTACATGTATATATATATAGATAGATAGATACATAAATTATTCTGTGTAGTATCATATATGTGTGTGTATGAATGAATGCATATATTATATATATATATATATTATATATATATATTATATAATATATTATATATATATATATATATATATTATATTATATATATATATATATATTATATATATATATATTATATATATATATATATATTATATATTATATATATATTATATATATATATTATATATT
>Ga0126342_10019820_pt1 | contig 11382 bp, 12 predicted proteins | sample Cyp1metagenome_FD_92528 | JGI IMG/M metagenome (GOLD analysis project Ga0126342, IMG submission 92528) | Coral microbial communities from Lord Howe Island, Old Settlement Bay, Australia - Cyphastrea 1 metagenome | ecosystem: Host-associated > Invertebrates > Cnidaria > Coral ... | reverse complement strand
GGGGGGGGGGGGGGGGGGGGGGGGGGGGGGGGGGGGGGGGGGGGGGGCAATAACGTTCAATAATACTTGAATACCTAGATGATGCTACGCTACTGCACACTCACGTCATCTATTCTTTCTCATGTTACGTATTGTTATGTCACTTTATGTAAAGTTCATGTATTACATATCATGCTACGCTACTGCACACTCACGTCATCGTCGCGCTCTTGCCTTGCACAGACAGAAGGCTTCGAGTGGGTTAACAAATCCATCCCAGTGTTTTCAAAAACCACTGTAGAACATGTGAACATGCTTGAAGAACAAAAAAGGCTGACTATCAACACAGGAGTCGGTGTCAAGACCACAAAACTTGCTGATGTTTGCAGTGGATTGCGAAGGGGTGTTCATTTTGCATGATGGCCCACAATATTTTGGAAACACTATTTACCTGGTCGCAAGATTTAAGTTTAAATATTCGACAACCCTTGCGGTGTTTTTCCCTTCTTGGAAGTTCAAAAAACAAAGGTGTAGTTAGATGTTCTGTCTTGTGAAACAGACATGTTTGAAAAATGTCCGCGCAACACATGACATGTTGTTAAAGTTACTTGCTTCAAGGACTACACAAAAACATTGAACAAATCCCATGCAAAATGCACATGTCCACATTAAGGATTTCATTCAGGGAATGGGGGTCCAGGGGAACCTAAGGGTTGCGCCGTTATACGATATATCACATCTGATAAATGATGCATGATGCGTGATATATGAGATGAGAATGATATTGGCAGCCATAGGAGAGATACAACCAACAGCAACGAGGAGGCACCGCTCCTTTCGTGGGACTTGGCGTTTGACGCTCGGCTCCAACCACTGCATGAACATGTATCCAGCCTCACAGGTGATTTTCTCCTCATTGTTTCAGCCATGATTTATGGGTCAAAGTGATGGGTGTGAATCTGGAACTGTTTGGATTTGAACCTATAGTTTCGTCTATTCATTCTATTCATTCAAGGCTTTGGAGATCTTTGGAGGTTTGGATCCTTTTTGGATCTAGGTGTTCAATGAAGATTCCATTATATAACGCATGATATTCTCATTCTATAAACATTGAATCCCATCAAAAATCCCATCAAATCCCATTAAGACTGAAGTGTTCTCAAAACTTGGATCCAGTTAGTGATGGCTTGCCACCTGATGCTTAGCAATTTCTGGTTCTGTATGCAAAATCCCAATCTCCTTGCTGCATAAAGACAAGACCTAAATCCACCATTCCGGTCTAAGAAATCATCAAATCCATTGAAATCTTCCAGTGTCCACCATGAATTCCTGAAAAATGCCCCGGAACTCCCCATGAGTCATGCCATGTCATGCCATGTTCACCCGGTGTTTCGCCCAGGGCTCCCAACAGCTCCCAGAACTGCCGCCACCAGGTGGTGCAGTTCTAGGGGCAGAACGGCCGTGAAGACCGCCTCAGCTGAGCCCCCAACAGGATGGGTGGATCATAGAGGATGGGGCCCCCAAAAAAATTTGCGAAGTTGCCTCATGTTTGTGGCTGAATTCTATGGTTTATGGTAGATATATGTAGATATAACGAGCTACTGTAGTTCATGGGGAACATAATATGTTATAATGGCTTATAAACCAACTTATAACATTTATAACTGGGGGGGGCCATCCTGTAGTAATTATTCCACCATGATTGGCATTATACCAATGATACCAGCCATCATGTCGGGGAGGATTGACTGATTATGGAATGATCATGATAAATATGATACACAAGTATGGTAAAGTATGGTATATTACAGTGGAATACTTGTGGGATAACTATGATAACTGAGAACTGGAGACTGAGGATCATACTAGTTGGATAATAATTATTGAGGATGATAATGATAATACTATTCAGAGTCATATCATATCCCAAGCATTCTCTAATTATGATGGGATAGGCTGATTAGTAGGGATGATTAGTGGTTTGATAATAATTACTTTACTAACCATCCCCATTCCCTACTAAGCATAATAACTTCCTTGTGCTTAGTAGGGAATCCGGGAATGGGATGATTGTTAATAGATGCTACTGTAATAGTTTTGGCATGGGTCATTCCCCCCATTCCCTACTCAACACCGGAAGTAGTGGGATGCTTCTTATGGGATGACGTAAAACCAGCCACCATTGGGGCAACCATGGTGTACCCAACTTACCTTCTCCCATTGCTTACTCTTGGGTATACCATGGTATACCCCTAGCAATGGGCTGATGTAGAATGACCCCAAATGGTTAGTTAATGGTATGGTTTACCACATTGCTAACCATTTAGAGCCTACTGTAAATCAAGAGGTTCATCATCATTTTCCGCAGTAGAATAGCCATTTTCCGGTGGTATATCCTCTGGTAAATCAAACATGGCTGGCTCGAAAATCCTCAGTCAAGGATGATGTTCCCACTAAAACCTCCACTTAGAGGAATTTCACTTGACCACGTTTGATTACCATCCAAGTAGCCAACCATTATGGGTCGAAAGCATCCCAAATAGGGTATCCCCAACAATAAACCTGCAACCCCCAAAATGTTCCGAAAAGTGGTTCCAGGATTTTATGGAGGATATTTACTCCATATCATGGCCATCATGGGAGACATCCAGTCACTCACCAATTACTGAGCTATCCGAGGTGGGGATGCTAAGCCAAAATCATGGCCTCGGATCATGGCATCCATGGCATCCATGGCATCCATGGCATCCATCCTGGAGCCAAGGTACAATGAGAAGGATACACTTGCTCTGCCTACAGCGGGTGCAGTTCACTCCGGTTTCTGACTTTCCATGGTCATTACAAGGGGTCATTACAAGGCAAAACCACCGTCAAAAGCCAAAGGTTGGCAGCAAGGCTATCCCGCCAATAGAAGTCACCTGGGTATCATCTTGCCAGGAGTGGAAAATGACACATATTCGATTTGGCACCTGATAGCCAGGACACGCAGAAGTATGGCTTATTCTGGCCCATTACCTTACAATTCACACACACAATGTTGGCAACCCAACAATAAACCTACCATTTGGGGATGGTTGAAATCCCATCCATAGAAATTGTGATTTTGAGGATGGTTCATTATTGGGTTTACCACAAATTACAGTAATTCTTCTCCAAAATCATCCTGACAAAAAAAAACAAAACAAAAAATCTGCCCAGCGACGTCTCCATCTTGCAAAACCTGTCCAGGGCGGAGGAAATCGAGTTGAGTTGTACACCTCAGCCACGCTGTCATGACCCGGTCATGATGGGGAAGCAATCCATGACAAACCCCTAAGGTCCATATGAAGCATATGGGGATTTGACCATCGGCTTCATCAACAAATACCGCCTATGGTTCCACATCATTTCAGGCTCGCGGATCTTTTTGGGGCACCTGGACATCCCAGCATCATTGGAAATCGCTCTGATGCGATGCCCATCCCCCGGAAAAAAAGGTGCTTCATCATCTATGTCTATCTTAATCTATATAATCCATCTTTAGTCTTTTGACCGCACCAACATGATGACGAGGTACAGAAATTGTACTGCATAATATCATGTACATATCGTTTACACATACAATTATACAGACACATATAATTATATATATATAATTATATATATAATTATATATATAATTATATATATAATTATACGTGTATATATATAATTATATATATATATAATTATACGTGTATATATATAATTATATATATATATATATGTGTGTGTGCTTAGTGTGTTGAGATATGATGTATCTGGAACCCAAGTGATACCTAGTTTGTATGGTCACTTGGTTAAACAGTTAAACCTGTTAAACCTCCTTTCATGGTAGAAAAAGACCTGCTATATAAACATTCTTCTAGAGGGATCCAATAATTGATCCCAACGTTTCAAACTTCCTGAATCACATCAAATGGTTATATATCTATATAGGATCTTTTGGTTTTTGTTGCTTCTTGCATCACACATGTATAATAATGTGTATTTATATATCCACATTTTAATAATGTAAAAAAACAAGTATATAACTCTGGAGTCTCCAGTCATCAAGAATGCTTTTGCCACACCCAAAAAAAAAGGCGGTTGTTTTTTCACCAAGCAGCAAGGCATGAGTATGGCCGGGATGTTGGTCCTGCACGACTCAGGATCAATCCTATCTTCCAAAATCCCAAAATCTGACCCCAGAATCTGCCTGGCTCAAGGCGAAAGGTTCGATACCGGGTAGTAGTTGGGTGGTCCCGATCGGCGGCCGCTAATGGCTGCGGCCAGAAACAAAAAAAGGCTCCCTCTGTGTACGGTACGTATACATGTATACCTTTTATATCAAATATCATATAGACATATACTACTGTATAATAGTAACCAATTATAATATACATACCCCATACATTATTATTGTTATTACTATTAATCATTATTTATCATTATGAATATTACTGTTATTGTGTTTTATCATCATTATTATCATTATCATTATTATCCTTATTATTATTGTTGTTGTTATTGATATGATTGTCATTATCATGATCATCATTATATATACGTAATATCATATACAGCATTACGCTTACCTGGAAAAATCACTTAGTCATGTAGGTAAATCAAATGATGTGTCCAGCAAACGTTGGTAAATGCATGCCAGTCGGATGCGTGGTAAAATGTGGTATGCATCATGGACCAGCCATGAGGTCCCACACAGGTGAACGTGCGCCTCTGGCAATATCTGCAGTGGTCGAAACACCTCTTGTGGAATAATCCGGCATCCACAATGGAGGGCCCTTCCCATCCCCTTCCAAGCCGAACCCAGTGTTCATGCCACCCATTTTGGACTGTCCGGTTGATGGGCGGGTGAACATCCATCTGGAATTACCCATAATATATACTATATAATTAAGGGATTCCAGAGTGCTATGTGCCGGTATAAGAACGGCTAACTTAAATGCTGTATATATAATATATATAACAGCCCATTTGTTCAGAAGCCATTCGCAGTTTTGACCGACTGGGACACTCTCAACAGTTCTTTGCGCCAAGTGTTTGCCGGTAAAAGCCCCATTTGTTATTGCTTAAATCCCCATTTGAGTAGTGTTTTTGATCCATTGTCTTTCGATGACCACTAACAATCACTAACATATAGCCTACGCAACTGTCTATGTCGAGCCTACGCCATTGCAGAGGTAGCCTACGCGGTATGTTTTTTGAAGGGCTGCCTACGCAGGCCTATGAGGTTTTAGAACCGCAAACCGCAAATATCACAACTGACCAATGCAAAATGAAGAAGTTCTAACTGTTGCCAACGAGTGTCCACAGAAAGCCTACGCGGTGCAGGCTAAAACGAGCCTACGCTAAGGCCTACGCAACCTACGCCGTCTGCATGGCTACGTACGTTTGGGGCATAATCTGGCTTGTGGAGTTCCCACTTTATCTATGTTGTTCCTGCATCCATTAAAAAAAAAAAAAACTACTCATTTTGCTCTTGCTCAAATCCCAAATGTTACAGCAAGACCCAGAGAACCACTGATTTTCGATTTCAGTAGCACATATAATATGTATTTTGGGGGCATACACAAATTGGCCCACACCCATCCATACCATTTTTTTTCCAGCAAGGTAGTTCAAGTACAGTTCCAGTTCCAAGATGTCCGGGTCTGGCGCGGCGCCCCGAGGCATTTTCCGTCGGAAGCTCCTAGGATATGACTGGTAGGAAGGGTAGAAACCTCCTACTTGAGCTTGGAACACTCACAATTGGTGGACTTGGTACATGATGTAAATATATATTATAATTATGTATGTGTATATATATATAATGAAAATTAATGAAATATATACATATAATTAGATATGTATATATATATATATATACAAATAATGAATATATCCAAATGACTGGCTGGGTGTCTCCTTTCCCACTTGACATGGTGGCATAACAGGAGTCCCTGGCCTTGGTTTGTCTTCTTTTTCTTCTTCTTCTTCTTCTTCTTCTTCTTCTTCTTCTTCTTCGGCTCTTGCTGCAGATCTTTCTGCTGAAGGGTGGCACTAAACCCAATACTAAATTAAATCTTGGACTGCCACCTTTCGGATTCTGAAAAACAGCACTTGCGCTGTATAGGATCTATATAGATATGTATAGCAATAAGTGATCAAAGTTGCAGCTCCCCACTGCCACCCCTCCTGCATGAGCGCTGCAGCTCACTCTTCAGGAGGAACCCACGGCTCCAACAACTCCTGGGAAGTTGCGGTTTTACTGAGATTCACCATGCCTGGTTGATTAAGGTGGGTTTCCCCCCACTTCCATATTTATATATATAATATTATTTTCCAAGTGACCGGCTGAATATTCTATCTTTTAATTATATATTTTAGTATATTTTTATTTCTGAATATTCTATCTTGTGGGTGCCAGACTCTGTGTTTTTGAGGTTTTTGAGATATTCTATCTTGTCCCCACTAAGAGTACAAGATTATCTCTTATTTCCGGTCGGTCTACCATATATATATATATATATGTATATCACAGTCATTCACAGTCAATGTCCACAGTTTTTAATGGTTAGATAATCTTAACTCCTACCCTCTGGTAAACTAACATAGCTATTGAAAATTGCCATTTATAGTTGACTTACCTGTTAAAACTGGTGATGTTCTATAGTTATGTTGGTTTACCAGAGGGTAAACCTCCATTTTCCTATGGTTTTCCTATGGTTTTCCTATGGTTTTCCTATGGTTTTCCTATGGTTACCACATGTTTCACGGTCGCATCCAAACGCTCTTCACCCAGTCTCCGCCAGGGAGGCGCCCCGGGCGCAGAGCTCGCAGGATCGACGGAGCTCGTCGCGCAAACGCTGCAGGCTCTGGCTGTGCCTGGGCTTGAAAATGGAGATCGATCATGATAGACAATGATAGATATAATATATAATAAGAAGAAAAATAATGATAAGAATAATAATAAGAAGAAGAATAAGAAGAAGAATAAGAAGAATAATGATAATAATTAATAGTAAGAAGAAGAATAGTAATAATAATATATGATAATTAATAATAATAGCTATAGGCTATTAATGACTATTATGTCATTATATATATATATATATTGGAAGTTCATTATGCCATGAAATTGCCCATGATATCCCAGGTATTCCGAGGGCAGTTGAGCACACGGTGTTTTCGCAAATCCTTTCGTGGAGCTTTCGCCGTAGTTGGGAAGTTTTTTTAGATCAAAACAACCTGTAAAACATGTATCTGGGTAAATTATAATAATTCACTGACCTGAATTGTTGGGCCATTTGGGGATGATTTCGCTTATTGACCATGATTCCAGTGAGGGAGAACAGTGAGGTCGTTATAATTTCCACAGATGTATACGTATTTGATATGATACATCGCCACTTAAAATCGGTCCATCATCCACTTTCGCGAAGCTTTTGCGACAGTACCCAAGAAATTTTGCAGTCCGATAGTTATCGTCTGGGATCATTTTGACCCATAGCCTCTGTTAATTTGACACAGCTGTGAATCACCATGTCCCCCTTAGTTTCATGATTTTCCATGATTTTACTATACTATAGCTGGTTGGTGGTTTTAACCATCTTGAAAAATATTAGTCAGTTGGGATTATTATTCCCAATATATGAAAAAATAAAAACTGTTCCAAACCACCAACCAAATAGTGTCCAATGTGAGTTTCCGGTGCTATGTGAAATTACCCTAGCGGCTACCCACGTCGAGGCACATGCCGTTTGCCAAGTCCACGCCAAGCTCGAAGGGGTCCTGAAGCTGGCATGGGATGGTTCCAGATTCAATCATTATAGGCCCCAAAAAAGATTATCATTATTATACTATAGTAGGATTATTGATATGTCAATAATCCTACTATAGTATAATAATAATCCACTATTAGTATAATAATCCACTGTTCAATAGTAGGATTTGACTTCTTGTGTTTCGTTTTGCGGCTTGCCGTTGCCGTTTGGGATGATTGGACCCAGATTGGGATGATCAAGCCATTGATTTTGGGGGAGACAACCCATTGATATATGATCCCAAGAGGTAGATAAATCAGACCTCGTCTCGACCCCGGCAAAGCACTATCTATGATGTATATATATATAATATATATATAGGATATATAATGATATATATTATAATGTATCTAATATATAGACTATATAGATGTATATAGTGCAAGTGGTATCCTGGTCCACCAAAGTTGAGGGGTCCGGGTCATCCAAGCAACTCAAGCTTTATTCACCGTCCTAAAGAAATTAAGTTATCCTAGGGACCTCCTACTCATCCCGCGCCTGGTGAGGACCAACCACAATGTGTTATCATGTTTCATACATTTCATGGTGCCATTTTCGGGGTCAACATGATTTACTGCCCCTGATTCCCACATATTCCCACCAGATGATCATCATGTTCTCCATTTTTTCATGGCCATTTGATGCCATTTGTGGATCTCCCCCATCTTCCGACCCCAATGGCAGGGCACCTCAATCACAGGTGCAGCCACACCATCCACCATGCGCATCGGCAGGGCCTTAGAACCTTGGATCAAGATCAGCGCTACGGCTGACACTGAAAAGTTGAAGAAAAATCAACTCCTACAAATTTTGAATCATCCCAAACAGGCTGTAAAATGAGAAAAGGAAAGTTGCAAAATACCCGGTTTTCTTGGTAAAAATCATCAGAAACTCTGGTTTTCTTCGAAAAGTCCTACAAAAAAACACGGTGTTCACTGTTTTCACCAACCAATTTCTCAGCAACGGTGACCACGCACGGAGACCACTTCGGTCCAGGAGAAGTTGGCGTAGAAGCGCATGAAACCTGCAGGGATATCCAACAACTGCAAATTTTAAGATGTGAAAACTACATTTAAATGCCTACAGTATGTCTATGATAATTTGTATGTCTATGATAGTTTGCCAGCGATTTAAAAATTTTACCGTCCCAGTTTCGGACAAACTCAAAGAGGGGGTGAAGAATGAGGGTCCAGGGTACGCATGGACCACAAAGTTGTTCATTCATGTTCATTCTTAGTAGTGATGCTGTATATTGCTGCAGATCCCCAAATTATGATCAGCAAAGAAAAGTTGAAATCGCCAACCAGTGAAGGGTATGCCGGGTATGAAGGCTTGACCCTCAAAAGAAGCATCAGAATGATTTGATCTTTGGAGGTACTGTGGGGTTGGTCCTCACGTTTCGACCCCTTTTCCATCCTTTCCTGATCAAAACTTTCCTGATCTCAGTCAACCAACCCGTCCTCATTTTTGTTACACAGCAACTCTGGTGGAATCTTCATTTCATTTTGGGACCGGCCCCTTGGCTATGACTTTGGGATGTCCCCCATCCATTGGAATCTACGGCTCCCCACTTTTGAACAGCTCTGCGCTGGACATGGTGCTCTTTGTCTTCGGAGTGGAGTTCAGGAAGCCTCTCAGGTTCCAAGGCTGTGGCAAAAGCCTGAGATACCCGGGTACTCCCTATACTTATCAGCCAACCTGGGGCGATTGAAATTTGCTCAAGTGATTTTGAGCGGTTTTTTCGTCCTCTCGGGGCATATGCCGGCATCTCTGGATAGGCTGACCACCAACAGCTGACCTATTCACCTACCCTTCACCTTGGCTGATATACAGTACCTATCCTTCAACAATGGAGTCACAATATTTCATGCCAGCTGCCCTTTGGATCACCTTATGTCAATTCCATTGAACCTCCCACGAGCCAAACCCTACGGAATATGGTTTTTACCCAATGCCATAAACCCCATATGTCTTCAAGGATGGTTTCAATCCAGGACATTTCTCGGGAGTCATTGAGGATGGTCTATCCCATGTTTGAGGGCTTTACACCCTGTCCACGAGTTGCATGTTTGCAGGGAAATATTTGTGTTATATCACCCCCAAAACCATCAACATCCATCAACCAACGAATTCAACTACCATTTCAGGGGTAGTTAATCCATCTAAATCCCTATTCTTCTATGGCGATGGGTTGAAACCATGGTGCCCTTTTGTGAACATCAAAATAGCTGGGATTTACGGATGTTCATTGAAAACAACAGGAAAATCATCGGGTCTTTGAAACTCGTCACCATCTGGATAATTGAGAATCCATCGAGAATCCACAAGTCATCCAAAATCCAAGAATCTGATTGTTCTAGATGGTTTCTATTGGTACCCTTCTCCGCTGTCAAACGTGGTGTGCTGGAAAATCCTCCATTTTAAAAAAACTTTGATGATATTCCCGAACTAAACCTCCATGGCTAGGCCGGGATTTACCACGTTTGACCATTATGATATCCCATGCTATCCCTTGATCTGCCATTGAAGGCACCCAGTCCAGGCTCAAGGATTCCGACTTCCTGGAGGGCGAAAACATAGAGGGGTTCATCATGGTTTCACCATGGCTTCAATGCGGAAAAACGGCGGAAAAACATGTTGTACAGTAATCGCCAAAAAAAATGGATTTTGACATATTTGACCCATGCTTTTCCTGGAAGTTCACCCGGTGACGTTTTTGTTCGTCCTCTCAACGGTAAAGTTTTAAACTTGTGTGTAGTATAGGTCGAATGCCAAAGTGACCAGGCGCTCTCAAACTTTCCCAACGATGAATCCATGTATGGACCAAGGTTGGGAGCCCATGGGATGGCTGCCAAACCAGATCCCTCAGCCCTGAACTTTGAGCCGTACCCAATTCATTGCTGGTTACATCATGTTTTTTTATCCCCCTTCTGCTACCAATAGAAATCCAATCAGATCCTGAAGGTAGTAGATACCCAAGAGCATCCAGCAATACGGCGACCTCAAAGGGTCAAAATGGAGAGCGGCTTCACAAGGCAGGATATCTGTCTACGAGCATGTACGCAACGTAGTTAGATATTCAAACACATGTGTATCTGTGTGTGTGTGTCATGGAAATATGCAAACATCTACTTCAAAGTGGCTACTGGCCAAGATCTAAGAACTCCCGACATGTGGGTTTGTCTGAGAATATTAGGCATCCCTAAATCCCTTGGTTCATCATCATGCTCCCTATGAAAATTGCCCTTTCTGGGGACGGTATACCCTATTTCTATTTTCGTACCTGTTCTTGATGGTTGGTATACCATGACACATCCCCATGGAATCCCATCACATATCCCAGTAAAATCCAAGTCAAATTCCCCCTTACATCCCGGAAAAAAACCCTTTGCATCCCAGTAAAATCCAAGTCAAATTCCCCCTTACATCCCGGAAAAAAACCCTTTGCATCCCAGTCAAAATCCAAGTCAAATTCCCCCTTACATCCCGGAAAAAACCCCTTTGCATCCCAGTCAAAATCCAAGTCAAATTCCCCCTTACATCCCGGAAAAAACCCCTTTGCATCCCAGTAAAATCCAAG
>Ga0126342_10019819_pt1 | contig 11382 bp, 10 predicted proteins | sample Cyp1metagenome_FD_92528 | JGI IMG/M metagenome (GOLD analysis project Ga0126342, IMG submission 92528) | Coral microbial communities from Lord Howe Island, Old Settlement Bay, Australia - Cyphastrea 1 metagenome | ecosystem: Host-associated > Invertebrates > Cnidaria > Coral ... | reverse complement strand
GCAAAAAAAGGAATAGAAGCAAAGAAGCAGAGAAGCACTGCAGGAGGCAATAGAGTAAGCAGGAAGAAATCCAAAAAAAAATCCCTAAACTAAAAAAAAAAAAACCTAAATAAATGGCCCTCCTATTTTATATGTTATGATTTGCCTTTTGGCCCCTGCCTGCAGCACCTGCATCACCTCCGGGGCTTGAAGAACTCCTTCAACTTTCGAATGGGCGCCTCGAACCTTGATGGGACTGGCCATGGTAGGCTGCAGCTGCTAGATATGATGGTGTTTTAAAGATGGTTAGAGCCACCCGCATCTGGGGGCATGCCCTGTAAAACGGTCTTTTGTGTCAATACGTGTTAATATGTCAACCGTTCGTTAATCATGTGTTGCATAAAAGTCTTCATAAGATTTCACAATCAGCAATGGGCCCATCTGCCAAGCCACGCCAGCTCACTATCCTCGATCCTTGGGGGCTTTTCTCAAGGTGATCATGGTACCAAAAAGCCTTGACCAAACAGACCAAACACACGACAACACAATTCCCATCAACTCATGAAAAATGCGTGCTGTATAGTAAATGATGCCATTTCAGGACACCTTTAAAACCATGACTGTCACCAAAAACTCACCAAGCATCGCTTGCTCACCTGCATTGATCTCTTCCCGCACAAATTTCTGGCAGACGCAGGTCAGGGTGAGAGGGTTGGTCTGGAGCTACACCGTCTCACGACAGCCATGATGCCAATGCTTTAAACAAAATCAACAAATAGAGACATATGATATATATATGTGTGTGTGTGGTAAACATATAGCTAGACTACTACAAATATTAGGACTATGGTTATGGTTGTATAGTTGCTAACATTACTGCTAATACAAATACACTGTTCACATATGTTCACATGATTTCACATCACATCATGGTGTCATTCTGGTCCCCCGGCAATGTCCCGCGTCGAGGACCTCAGTCTTCTTTTCCAATCTATTGGCCGCGTCTACGATGAGTTTTTCTTCCTGACCCCATGTCATACGCGTCAAGAAACCCGAAAAGGTGAGTGGCAGAACCAAGTATAATATTGATATATATATATATATATATACATATAACAAAGGGGGATGCAGTACCATGCTCCCTCATGTTGAGAATGTCAATTTTGCATGGGAGAATCACAAAAGAAAAGGTCCTGGTGACAATCAGGATATTGCTTTCCCATGCTTTCCCCAGGCCCCCAACGTTAAAATATCCACAGCTCATTGTGGCTTTCCAGAACAGCACCCTTGCACTAACTAAATGATCTCAAATCTCTACCTGCAGACCTATGTGGGCCACTCACTGGGAAAAAATGGGAGGTTCCATTGGGTTTTTTGGCGATTCCAACTCGCTGTGCTTCTCAAGGGTAGCAGGTAAGCATTGGTGGTCAAAGGTAAGAAGCACCCTCGGCTCCTGATCCACTTTGTTCATGGTGCTCCGCGCCAGCAGGGTTAACTGCCTAGGCGTTTTTAGCCCCGTCCTAAATTGCCTCATTTGCCTCCATGGCTCTGGAAGTAAAGGCGGTGAAACATGCAGTCCATGATTTTTATGTTGTCAATTGGGATGATTGTCCCGGGTAGGTCTTAATAAAATTTAATAAATATGTTTGACACATCTCAAGACTCTGTCAGAAGGCTTCCTACCATCTCAAGGATGCTTGGGAAGAATAGCTACTAATTACAAAGCAAAGTAGCTCTTCAGACTCGTCTGTTTAGCCAGGCCTGTGCCGGGAATGTATCTTTATAAGGATGCAGCGTCTTAATGACGCAAACAGGGACCTTCAAGCTTCAAAGCAGGAAGGCCCTAAAAAAACGGAAGGTCAAAACTGATACGAACCTACCCTCTTAGCAGGCAGCCATGGCAATCCCCAACCGTTTTCGAAGGCAAAAAGGTTCCCAAGTCTTCAGAGCAACGGCATTCAGCGCAAATAACACCCCCAATGAGGGATCTTATGTATTGGCCAGCTGCTCCTCGAATCCCATCTCCGCCTGGACGGCAACGTGAAAGAATTTAAGTCACTTCTTTGATTCACAATGAAGGAGAAATTTATGCTAATTTGACGTTAACAAAAAAAACAAAATCAAAAAATGTGTGACGAGTGATTGAAAAAACTATCAAAGATGAAGAACATATGGTGTGAAAACGTGCCTCTGACAAGTGAGATGTTCCCAAAAAACAAACACAACCAATAGGGATAGTTTCGACTTAACCTTGTCAGCCGATCCACAGGTTGGAGAGTGCACCCTGATGATTTGTCCTGGATATGTTCATTAAATGGGGGCCTCATAAGCAGGGGATGCTCTTTCATAGTAAAAGCCAGCAAGAGCGAATTACCATGAATTACCACCTATGAAATCGTGCAAGTGCTTTTAACAATAACACAATCAAATCGCGGGTGTGGATTTGTAATCAACCAACATCAAGCAACATCAACCAACAACAATGGGACTTGAATCGCCACGGGATATATTATGACATCCCACTTAGATCCACTATGATCCATTTATATAATCACTTAGTCTGTCAATCATTCTAGCCTGCTCCAACACCTTTTCGGCGTAGATGGTTCGCAGTTTGGCTGGATCCCCTTCCGCCGCACACGTGTTGTCTGTCACCTGACAGTGAAACGTGGGGGTGAAGGCTCGGATGTCTAACCTCGTTGACGAACCTGTGAAGTCCGGGAACGCGGGCGCAGATAGGTTAAAAAGTGTAGCAAAACATTGGTCATGAAATGCATAAGATATCATAAGATATTGATATGTATCATAAAATAAATTTATTGCCACTTAAATTTCACTGGGTTTCCTCACATCTATCCTTCGAAAATCAACCCTGCAAAACATTGGCACAGAACCCCCAAAACCTCCACTTCTATCCCAACATTGTGCCATCTAAGCAATCTATAGATATTCAAGGATATTTGCATATCTACGTCGAAAATGGCATTTACGTCTACAGCTACAGATCCTACAGATCTAGACATCACCTCCATGGTGAGAACAGAACAATATGTTTTGGTTATGGAATAATCTGTTGACCATAGACATCACCTCCATCAACTCCTCCCATGATCCCAGGGGTCCCATCATCCCATCGGCCTTCCAGTACTTGTCATAGGGCACTTTCGCCTTGGCCGTGGCCTCGCGAACTCGCTCCAGCACCTCCGGACTGATGGTCTTGGAGCGCGTGTACAAGGTGCCACCCCCGTAGCCGGCCCAGGCGTCGTTCCTGGGCGGGATCCCATGGGAACTGAGGTCATCCAAGGTCCAAGAAAGGTGAAAGTGGAGAATAATACCGAATACTGAGAGACTTAGTGGCAATATGTGGCAATTTAATTGATAAACATTGACAAACGGTCACCATTGCCCAATTTGTTGGTTGCCATTTTGGGGATGTTTGTTGTCTGGTTGAGCCACCCTGCACACCACAAAAACGTTGCACGTGGCGAGATGGTCATGGCATCATCCAACATCTGACGAGGCTCTGGCCACGGTAGTAGATCAGAACGAAACCCTGTTCCGGATCATCCTCGAAACCGTGGTCCAAGACATACCAATCCTGAGGTGATTTTCAGGCCATTTGATTCCCGGAAATTTGACCATCTGACATCATCTGACTGTGGAACCCGTTCAAAGACAACATGCAGAGTGGCCCGGATTCTGGGTGACCTGGGGCGCAGCCAAGGAGCATCCTGATAGTTCAAATATTCGTTGCCGCGGTTCAATAAGAGGCCAGGTTCTGTCTGAACAAAGCCTGGGGAACATCTCGTCTTTTCATTTGGGGATGGGTCAAAACCCTGGCACCTAGTGAACCCCAAAATAGCTGGTAAATGGATGTTCATCCCACTAAAAATGTATCTATAGGTATTGACCCATACCCATTTGTCTTTGGTGGCGAACAAGCTTCAGGACATTTCAGATGTGACAGATCTGACCACAAACTCTTACAGTAGGGCTCGAGCCAACCATAAATTACCCTTTGAAATTGGCGAAAGAAATTCGAGAAACCAAGAAACGCTTTGCAATTTTGAGACATCTCATTGAGCTTGGACATGCTTGCACCGTGGCATGTCAAGAACAAAGACCCGTTAAACACTCATTATGAGGACCAAACGCAAATCAAGACAACCAACAAACTAAAAGCAACTAATTACTAATTCAAAGCCTTTCGATATCAGGCGGTGAAAGCACCTTTCAACAATCATCTGGGTTCAGAATCGTTGCCTTCGGGTGAAATGACCTTTCAAATTCATTTCGGACATACCTTTGATATCCTTTGACGGATACACTGCATGAATTGCTGCATTGAAACAAAGAAACAACGGATTCTCCGTCACCTCTGCAGCAAAATCTCACCCGATTCCACTCTCCAAAAGAGCTGGAGCTGGCAAAAAAAACTTGTGAATGCGTTGAACCAAAGACCTGGCAGAACGATTTCAAGATATTTCAAGTTCAATGGAGTGGATGTCGATGTAACTAATATGAGTGGTAAACCCCAAATCATAAAACATCCCCAACATCACCACAGGTATGGGTGGTATTACCTGCCATCGGGTTGCCAACATGATCCACGTGTCTATGGCCAGGAAACTCTGCACCGTGGACCTTGAGATGAACTCGCCGTCCACCTGGCGGGTCGAATGGGTGGTTGCAACCCTGCTAAAAGGTCTTAGGAATTGGAAGTCATATACGGTTGAGGGAAAAAATGAACTAAACATCATTTGAAGCCACAAAACTTGAGATGGATGGTGAACAACTCCATGTGTGCCCGAGTCATTCTCAAACATTCACATATGATATATGCATTCTTGGTTATAAGCCTGTTGTGATCCATACATCATCATACATCCACCTTCGGTGGTGGTTCATCATATCCCCCCATAAATTTGCCATAAATCTGGGCAAATTAACCTGAAATGAGACCATATTGGGATAATTCCCCTTACTAACCATGATTCCAGTGAGGTCGCAGTGAGGTCACTGCAATTGTCCCAGAAATATGGAGGTTTCCTGAAATAGGGGTATCCCCAAATCATCCATGGTCATAGGATTTTCCATTATAAACCAACTATTTTGGATCCCCCATAAAAATGGAAACCACCATATACCCTCTGGTAAACAAACATAGCTATGGAAAAAATCGCCATTTTTAATGAGTAAATATAGTAAATCCACTATTTCGATTGGGCCATTTTCAATAGCGAACTGTTAGTTTACCAGAGGGTATGGGGCATGCATCCCCCTCAACCGAGTGGTTAAAACATGTTAAAACCCACCTCGTTGATGCGCCAATTGATCTTCCCCACAAGGCGACCAGGAGACTTCTCCGTGGGGGCCATGCCTGGAGGAAAGGCGTGGGGATTGGTGCGCTTAAAAAAAAATGTTAAAACATGTTAAAACATGTAGTTTTAATATATGTTTATAGATGTTTATAGCAACCCTGAAAGCAATAGGAAAGGAGTTCTTCACTATTTCAGTAGGATTATCCATTGTACCTTTTCTGATTCTTTTCGGGGTTACTATAACTGATCTAAACAACAAAAAGGGGAGTCAAGCAACCAACACGGAGATTTCATCAGCAACCATGTGCAAAGAAGGGGATTTCAACAACCAAGCAAACATGGATGATCTGATCAAGAAACATGGGTGATTTGATTCACCAACATGGCGGAGTTTGAACCAAATCAAACGGGAAAGAACACACAATTGCAGCAACAAACATTAAAGTTTCAAGCAGTCAAGCTGACGATTTGATCAACTGGCAAAAAGCACATCACCCTGGAAAGCCGGCCAGGTGCCTTCAAAGAAATGCACTTGGCAGTCGAAGGTGTCAAACAACGGGTTGAGACCTCAGAAAATGGGCCTTGAAAGTGCTTGGAAATGCTTGGAACATATTGGAACTGCAGCCATCGCACTCTGTTTCTTAGTTCATTTATATAATCTCTTACTCTGACTCTGCAATCCTGTGAAAAGACGGCAGGCGTGAATTGGTTTCTGACAATTAAAAATCTCCAACATAATACAAACAAACAGCACTAGTAGTAGCTAAATTGAAATTGTGTGGTCCATTTTTCTGAAACAATAAGCCTTGCCCAGCCCATTTGAAGAACCCGATTTCATCCAATGTCGCTGTGCGCTGGATGAAGATTCCCATGGATTCCCGAGATCTCACCACAACCTGAGGCTTCAGACCAGCTGTGATGTACCATCGCCCTGTCATCTTCTGGACTTCGAAGTCGCCCTGAGTCACTCGCTGCGAGGAACCGGGACAGTGGTGCACTTGTTTAAGACTTGGGCAGTTCCCACTCCTGGTCCATCTCCGTACATGTTCATCTGAATGTGGGTTGAAACCCTCTTCTCGGCAGTGCATATCCCAAAAATGAACAGAATAGTCCACAAGTTCAGATGTTCCACTACCCATTTCGCACCCATTCCCATCTTGGCTCCATTTGATCCACCGCTTCGGTCCAAGTCACGCTGACGCTTTCGGGCGGCGGCGCGGGGTAGCGGCCCTTGATTGGATCCCACTTCGAGTCCCCTGGCGCTGGCCCCTTGTCGGGTCGTTGTGGAACACCTGGGCAGCTGGATTGGATGATCCCATCGATCCGATCGATCCATCATTGGAGTTGAAATGAGTTGTTGAAGCAACAAATCCTACGAATCCTTCAGGTCCATGCTTTTTTGTTATAGGAATATGGCCCTTTTCTAATATAACCAATATATAACTTATATAGCCGCACGGTAGCCCAGGTGTTGCAGTTGCAAGGGTCATCAAGGGTCCATAGCCTATTGTAGCAATCTAGAATGATTGTTTTTCATTGTCCCTCCGGTGTTATATGTTTTTGACTAACTGATGCTAACTGAAAGTCCATCATTCTATACGGACTGGAGAGGCGAGAACAACAAAAACCTAGTTGGATCATCCAGGCCATTTTTCTGACACCGGGGTGGCCAAGCATCAACGCTTTACGAAAGTAAAACCACTGAAACATTTTAAGATCCCAAACATGGCCATGTCCAGTAGAAACAGCCAAGTCTGAAGCCAAGGGGCATTTCTTGGCGCTCAGTGCGCACTTGTTGAATTCCACCACCACGTCGTTCTCAAAGTTGTTGCCGCAGTTGATCCTCAGAGCGCATCCCATTCCCCAAGAATTACATGTAATCACTGCATTGGGGATCCGTATTACCTAATCTGACCAGCCCAAAAGTGGGGATTTGCAGTAACCCCCAAAAAAGTGATAAAGTGGTAATTGGTAGTTAATGAGTCTAAGCCGGAGAAAAAATACAAAACAGGATAGGGCAACTTATACAGGGTTTGAAGGGTATTGTGTTTGGATAAACTACCAAAAAAATATATTGTAGGTCAGCAAGTAATGCTAACCAAACAATGATGATATAACTAATTCCACGAAAATCTCCGGGAATATTACTAACAGCACCAACTATGGCGAAAAAAACATATGAATTCATCATCATCAATGATGCTTAATACCAGAATATACTGTGGATGGAAAAAAATCCTGCACCATTTGATAAATGGTTAGTCTCATGATTATTGGGTTGTTTGATGTCTTTAGCATCCCAAGGTGGGGAGATCTTCCATCCACTCGTTGTCGCCAAGCCACTGGCAGCTAGACTCATCCTTTTGCCCACTGCAGGCGATGACGCAGGTCAGATCCGCTGCACAGCTGGGATTCAAGATGCACTTGGCCAAGGGAAGCCTGGATGCCACGGGCGGCTGATTTCCTTCGGGGGATAGCAAAATATAGCAGGTTGAGGAAAACGCTGGAGAAAGTCCACTCAACCTGTGGTTTGCCAGCATTCGCAACGGCATGTTGCTGAGCAAAGTTGAGGGGGGAATGACATGATCCCGACCACCTGGTTGATGCACACATTTTTTTTCAGAATTCAGTGCTGTTGATCATGCCAAATATCGGTAGCAATGAAACTGATTACAATAATAAGAACGAAAAACATAGTGGTTGCATTTTAAAAAATTGGACATGGGCATATGATCTTCAGGAGCTTAATTATCTTCAGTTCCAGTCCCATGACACAACCGCTAGTGGACATGATATGGTCCTACTATTGAAATTCCTTGCAATGGTTTCAATGGTCGCGAAAATCCCTATGAATGACAATGGTCACGAAAATCCCTATGAATAACTGGATATCAATCGCCTAGTGCAGCAAACCCAATCACGAATTCAAGTTGGGCGTGGACAGTATTCCCTAATATGTTTTAGTGCCAGGGTTTCTTGTAGGGTTCCCCAACAGGCGGCCCAGCTGGTTTGCTCGGGGCAAAGGCTGCAAAATAACACAGGGTATGGTTTAGCAAACGACCGGCAATGTGATAAAACCCCCCAAAAAAAAACGCAACATTATCAGAAAGAGATGGTACAAGCCCTCCAAACTTGGAGGTTCATTATTGGGCTTATCACGTTATTTCAACCATAAGTCTATGTTTCATCTATATTTTTCATCTACACACCCATGATGAATCGATATTGATTACTATTACTTTTAACCATATTAATTATGATTGACAATTAAAAACCATGAATGTCAACCCTGGATAATTAAGCACGTAGGCTGCTTATACAAACAAGTACCCGCATCACTTTGGCCGCCTCATGGCACATCACTTCGGGCCCATGGGCGCCCGATGACGCATCACTTGGGACGCCCACCGACACCCACACCTATCACTACCTTTTAGGGTTGTGAACCATTAAAGATAGGGGTATTGGCGGGAGGGATGTTAACGTCCCTTCACACGCGCACAGGATGAGTGTTCGACTTTGGAAACATGGCTGCACCAAGTGATCCAAAACATGCAATGTTGCTCTCACAGGAGAGCTGAGATTCTCCGTGGACACCAACTGGTCTCTGCAAACAGCTTTGGGGAAAACTGCCTGGTTAGCTATGTGAGTCTGCGACAAGCATGCTTAAACATTCATCGGTATGCACTTCCGCCCACGCAAGGATCTCATCGGCAGCCAAGCCTGCAAACACCATTGTTCCAATCCACAAAAAACCAGATGTTCCTTTGACACCTACTTGGGACAGCCTACCAGGGGCAAAAAAAAAATCGCTCGTGACTAGCAAGTCCCCCATGGCGTTCACAGGGTGCCGCATCATGCTTTCTATGATCTTGCATGCTGTGCTACTGGAAACGGCAACTACGACCACCATGCTCAAACAACAAAAACGCTCATGCATCTCTGCAATTAAACCTACAATCCTCACTGCATCCAAACGAAGTATGTTGCAAACAGACCCTAGTACAGACAAATGAGACACCTACCTGCCATCTCCTCTGCTCCATGACATTGCAAGGTAAAAACAAGAGATGAGGAATGGAGTTCGTGCTTCCTTCTGTGGCGCAGAAGAATCAATCCCTGCCAAAGAAACCACTTAAAAAAACTCAAGGGATCGTGGGCTTCCAAGAGTTCTGCACGATGCAATGCAACGATCAGGGCCGACATGTGCAAATATAATCAAATATACAGCCGCTGAAGAAATAAAAACGGACCTCCATCCAATCTCTGAAACGTGGGTTCCTATCAACGCATACATCTCCTCAACGGATGAATCTCATCCATCCGCAGCATTTAACTAATTACAGACGACCTGAAATCGTTTTCCACCGCACAGATGAAAGTTCTTTACCAATCAATATCTCTTCTGCTGTTTGGCCGCAAGTAATTCCCATTTCAGGATCTTACGTCTCATCAACTTCTTTCTCAGCTGCAATGTCAGCAGCTCCACATGCCTCTTCTTCCTCAACTCCATCGGCGGGCTGCCGGTGGTGCCGACGAGGGGGCTGCACTGGCTGCATGTCCTTCTGACTCACCACAAGAGCCAGCGGGTTGCGAAGATGAAGCTCCGGTCGATGCTGCTGCCGAGGCTGCGTGGTCATACGGCGCATTTGCCTGCCTTTGACTTGGCCAAGGGATCTAGAGGCTGTCGCTTGATGAACTTCCTCGCCTGCACCACGGTCTGGGAACGCCAAGGCAGCGAGCTGTCCAACTCATTCTCCACCAAGCAGCCCAAATAGGTATGCTCACAACCCCCTTGCTGACAAAATGGCCGGCAAGCTAAGCACGCCCATTTGGTATGTGGATGCGGGTTGCGTGGCCACTTTGCTTGCTTACCAATTGCAATCCAGAAGCGAAAAACCACATGAAAATCACTTTGTGCCAAATGAACTTCAACAACGACACATGAACACACATCGTGACCATTTTGTTCAACAAAAATCGGCAAATGATTTTCCTGGCCTCAACAGTCGCAAAACGTCGCAAATCCTTTCCAGAAATGGATACCTATAGCGGATCCCGCATCAAAACTGCGTACTTCCCGTCCAGCTTCAGAATGCCACGCGGCGACGAATGCAAAGGCAAAGAAGCACCCAAGCCGACTAGCTCCTACACAAAGGGCACTCAGAACATGCTTTTCAAACATTTTCGAACCCCACCAATGTGACTGATGACATGCGAAAACGGACACTATGTGACATGTCCCATCTGCGAGTCCTTCGTAGCCTCCTGACTACTAGCTGTCATCAACATGCAAGCTGCGAGCCGCGAGCCACAGATTTGCCTTGGCCCACTGTCAGATCCACTGGGTTCTCATGCTGCTTCCATGTGCCAGCCCTCTGCATCCCAGCAGGCTTCGCCGCATTGCCAAAGCTTGTTGCCAACATCATCCGGCCACTCCACATAGGCTTGGGGCGAATGGACTCCGATGCTGGACTACGACCCACTTGCTTCAACGTCTGACCACGAACCAGCAGGCCCCAAAACAGTGTGGGGGTAGGAAGTCAATGTACCAGAAAAAAGCAACATGAAGCAACAGTAACTTCGGAACAGTAACAAATCAGGTTAGACATTATCGTATCTGCAGCCGCAGGAACTTGTTTCGGCACAAGAAATTATATAGTCTTGTCATCAGGACCATAGTAACATAATGTATAGCACATGGAAGGATCGCTGCAGTGTGCAGCAAGACGAGGTAGCACGTACTAGTACTTAGTGGTAGTTTTTGTGGTAGCGGTAGTGCCAGTTAGTGCCAGCGGCAGTGCCTCCCGAAGCGATCCGATGCGAGACCTGTACCTTTATATAATTGGGCGGGTGCCATGTAAGTATCAGGTTCTCACTATTGGGGAGTACCACCCACATTAATAAACCATGGTCTAATCCGGGGTTGACACTTTTTTATATGACTATTAAGCATTATTACAGGATGGTGCCCCCCAGTTATAAGTTGGTTTATAAACCCCATTAACTATAGTTATATCTGCCATAAACCATAGTTACTGGAGTTATAAACCAACTTAGCTAACTATGGGGCACCACCTTG
>Ga0126342_10019818_pt1 | contig 11382 bp, 10 predicted proteins | sample Cyp1metagenome_FD_92528 | JGI IMG/M metagenome (GOLD analysis project Ga0126342, IMG submission 92528) | Coral microbial communities from Lord Howe Island, Old Settlement Bay, Australia - Cyphastrea 1 metagenome | ecosystem: Host-associated > Invertebrates > Cnidaria > Coral ... | reverse complement strand
GGCAAAGGATGGTCGCCTGCACAGATGTCAAAGATGTACAAAAAATGGCGAAACCATCATAAGGATAAAATGCCTTGAGCCTACCAATTTTAGGTTCCTACCTTTTTAGGTCTTTTTGTCCAAGTCAATTCAATTGGCTGGGTGCCAAAATTCATTTTCTTCTCCCATGCGAATCGTGTAAACACGATTGGGGGAGTCTGTCATGTCAGGTGCGAAGGATGACACGCAGAAATCACAGCAGAAGTGTACCTGTTTACCGCAGGCATTTTGGATTTGGAAAACAAAGGCGCGGGAGTTGTCAAGACTGTAAATAATATCAACATGCATTAACCATGAATGGCTTCCACGGCCACGGGTTTGCGTTTAGGCGGTGGGACTCACAGCTGCGGTGGCCAAGGCCTTGAGCGATGCAAACCTCAGTGGCTTAGCGGAAACATGCGGACGGGAATGGGAATCCATGGTGAAAAAACCATGTTGATTGATGATTCCCAGCAAGAATGGAAATTTCACCTTCATCATTTTAGAATATTAAAAACATGGATCTCACCATCACTGATGGACTTCGATGTGCTTGTGTTTTGGATTTTAATCATGAAAAGATTGGGCATAGATGTGATAAATGCCGGTTCATTGATGTTTATTTCGTCATTTAGTAGGGGTGTTAACATGTTTTAACCATCAAAGTATGGGGATATAAGTGGATATAACTGATACATGATGGTTAGTTGATGATTAGTTCGGGGACTAGCCGCTAGCCAATTTTTGCGGTATTGGGGATGATCTCAATTCTCCCAGGATCAATGGGGCTTAGCTTGGCTTAAATGGGCTAGAAGAATGTAAGATACGGGATATATTTCCGGGGATCTGATGAAAAAATGGTCTGGGTCAAACCTTTTTTTGACATTGGGAATCATTCCATCTGATAATCGGGAATCATTCTTTGACACATACAAATCGTTTATATTTCTATCACATTCCAATGTACGTAACGACCTCATTGATGGGATAGTGAACTAATGATGCTGGACATCGTGATGCATTTTTTTCTCAGGGGCAAACAACAGCTTTAACTTTATGTTTGATGGCTTAAGGACTTGTTGTTTCTTCGGATTTCTGCGTATGATAAACCGATCCAGTCAAAACTGGTGATTTCATTGTTTCTTTGACGATCAATCTGAGGATATGTGACATGGATTAGTTGGGGAACAATGCAAGAACTACCCACAAAAGCCATGAGGGGTGAAGTTGAATAATGTGGTTAAAACAAGAAGAAACCATTCCCAAGTTTACCATTCTTATGGGTCCCCCAAACTTACCATCTTTTATGGGTGGTATAAATCATCAATCATGGGATGGTTTATTATTGTATTAACCGCATGAAGTTGGCATACAAGCTGCCGGAATATGTTTCCTTTGATAGTTGGTCAAGATCACTGAGTTGTCTTGTGTGACATGTCAGCAAGTTTGGTTGGTGAAACCATCAGCGTATCTTGGATTATCTTGATATATCCGTGCAGATTTGTTGGTAATATGCGTATCTATGTCTATTATATATTTCTATATTTTTCTATACTTATACCTATATATGTATACCTATATCTAAGTCGAAAACCAAATCTAAATCTCCATAGTATGTATATCTATAGATCTTTGTTTATATCTAGTTCAACAATGTTCAACATTCAGAAGCAGTGGAAATGGACTCATGGCTGTCTATATCTATGTATTAATCTATGTGAAGATTATTTCTTAATCATGTGCTATTTCCCCATCTCCCCACCTGCATGATGTCACTATGTTTGTTGCTGACTTGCCAGCTCACTCTGTCCGTGTTTGAGCAGGTGCCAATGTGGTTGCTGCATTCCACCATGACCACATCTATGTGCCGGCTCCGGAGGCTTTCTTATTCCAAAGGATGAGGGCAATTGGGAAACCGTTTGAGAAACCAACTAGTGTTTCATGAGATGGGATAGGTATATTTTTCATGGCTCTCTTCTCTTCTTTTCCTCAGAAACAGTGATGTACCAGCTATAAATGGGACGGCATGATGTAAGGAGGATCTTAAAAGTCATCTAGTTATGGATATTCAAAGGTGGTGACACCAAACACGACCTGATGTTTACAGTGTTTACAGTGAAGAATCGGTGCATGGTGCAGGATGATCCCTTGAATGGATGGAGATACTCGCCAGATCGCTCCATTCTTTGCATGAAACCATGTGGAAAACCTAAAGATAAACTATCCAGAAGGACTCACCATAAATGGTCGACTAAAAAAAACAAACATCCCCAATTGGGTTTATGACATAGTTCATAGTTCCATTATTTGATGTGCTGTTTGAACTTGCGTGATTGGAGCCATGATTTGAACATTTAGTTCCCTCTTCGTATGCCAAGCCCGTCATGCGATCAGAACCAGGCCCCACGCGCTGTGGAGGTCCTGAAAAGCCTGGCAGAGAAAAGACTCTGTGATGTTCAGCAGCTGGCAGATGACCTGGGTAAAACATAACGACCTCACTGTTCTCCCTCACTGATCTTCACTGGACATTCATGGTTAGAAATGAGAATTATCCCAGAGAAGCCTTATTTCAGGTTAGTGAATTATTATTATTTACCCAGATTGATGAATATTCATTGAATATTATTGGGATACGGTGGATGGAAGAAATCCTGCACTGTTATTTATAGGGTTTCAGCCATCCGGTTGGTGGTGCAGGATTTCTTCCATCCACAGTATTAACGGGATATACATATGAGTCACCGGCAAAATTATTGCAATACTACTTTAGTTCTGCTTCGCCTTAGTTTGCTTAGAGGTGTGCAAAACCTTCATTACCTATAGGGGACGGCTCTATACCGAGACTCCTGTGAACGCACAAATCGATTTGTGACGACCCTAATTTTGTATGGCATGAGAACGGACAAGTAATTTCGTCCGCATTTCGTACATACATATGTATATATATATATGTATACATTAAAGGGCTGCCGCTCCTGCCGCCAACCCCGGAAAACAAGAAAACGCTGCTTTTGTTGTCCGGTCTTGCTAGCTGGCCTGCCGGCTGGTTTGCTTGCTGGTCTCTGTCCAGTACGGCTGCGGCTCCAAAAATCGAATCACTCCCAGCGGCAAATCCCCATGGCAGTGAAGGATGCAGAAGCGGCAAAAGTGCGCCTAAAAACTGCCCAACGTAACGTCTGAATTTCGTTCTGTATAAAAGCCAGAAAGCTGGTCTTGCTTGCTGCTTTTGTTTGCTAGTCTTGCTTGCTGGTCCTGTTGGCTGGTTTGTTTGCTGGTCTTGTTCCTGCACTGCGTCGAAACTCCAAAATTGCGCCTTCTTGTCGTTCTTGTGGTTGTTATGGTTGTTGTGGTTGCTGTTGTGGTTGCGGTGTTCCTCGCTATTGAGGGGTCAAGACTCCTATTCCTAGGCGCGCTCCCCTTTGTTTGGCCGGGGTTGGCGGATTATTCTGGATGCCACAAGTGGGAAAAAGGAAGTATCATGAAGTATCGACATGTATAAGTGGGGGTCAAACAACGAAAGGTTTTGAACTGGATGGTTTCAAAGATGCTGCACTAGTACAGTATATAGTGGGGTTGTTGAGGGTGAATGTTGAAAAAGTCTCGAACAAGAACCCTGCTAGAACTAAATATAGAAATGGACAGTTTTGTTAAGATGGCTTTGCCACAGTTGTTACCACCAGGAGCATCAGGACATCAGACATTCTGAGGGCAGAGTTCAGTGCTTGGCAAACATCACACGCATATACGCAAAATGGAACGCAGGTATGCAATGCCTGCACCGCGTTGGCCTTAGTTTGTCGCGTTGCGCGGCGGGCAAACCAATGCTTGGCACCACTGCGAGAACGCGAGGCACGCCAGCGACAAAAAGTAATCCTATAGACGAAGTTTGGTCCGAAATCATGCACGGACGGTGCAAAGCGCAAACAACAAGTCAGCCACGGCCGAACCATTGCAAGAACCTGAACAGGGCGCACCATGTCCACCTATACAAGCACTCCCAAAACAACTGCACGGCTCGTCTATGAATACACATGTCCATTTTGCAACAACACTGGGCGCAGCCCAGTGTAAACTGGAGTCATGAATCACCGTTCTGCCTGTGGACATCAATTTCGCGCGCACGGCGGATCTGTTGCTCACCCTCTCTACGAACATGCGCGCCCTACTTGTGGCACCACTGTGAAAACATTCCAGGCGGCAGGAAGAATTCGAGTAAAACACTAAACGCCAGCGGGCAAGACATGTCGCCGAGACAGATGGCAAGCGTAATCACGCTTCTTGTTCCTTGTCTTGCTTTCTAGCGTCTTGCTCCACCTCGCTGCTTGCTTTCTGCTTTCGTTTGCTCTTAAATCTTGCTTCCAAATTGCAGCCATCAAGCTTCCAAATCTTTGCTCCGTAACACCGAAGCAAAGCCTTGGGACCGAAACACCATGGAACTAAAGGACGGACGGAGCCTTCGGCTGGCACCTGTGCCTAACGTTGGTTTCTGAAAGGACAAAAAACTACTGATAGCACCAACTCCAGCGTGTAAGTCCCTAGCTCATACCCTTAACTGCAGGGGTGGGGTAGTGGCCCGCCTGTCCGCCTAGTGTTGCGCCCGGGTATTGAACCCGGGTCTGATGCATGGGGGATTCCACTAGACCATACCGGCCCTCGCTCCAAATTCCAGCTAGCAAGCCTCCAAAACCTTGGCCTCGCAGCACCGAAACACCATGAAACTGAAGGGCGGACGGGGGGTTTAGAGCCAGGCTAGTGCTTAACGTCGCTTTCTAAAGCCAATAGAAAACTTCTCTGATGGCACCCGGCTGATGGTGAAAGTATTGCACTGGGCCGGAAGGCTAAAGGCTGCAAAAGACCAAAGGAGCGCAAAGGATGGGTGTTTACCCTCAGGTAATCAGGCAGGGCACTTGGAAATCCCCAAAGGAAATGGAGGTTTCAGATTGAAATCCCGTAAACATGGAGATCTTAACGGGAAAATCATTTAGAACGTTTGATTACCAGACAGTAACCTTATTTTGGTATCCCATTTGGTCCACCCGGTCCATTGTAGAAAAACCAGAACATGATTTTGCGGCATGGACTATTTGAATGTGCATCCATATAAGTAACTTGTTCATCAATGTTAGTCACCCAAATGTACTAAGCATGTATACCTCTATAATCATACATATATATATATACGTATCTATCTATCTATCTATCTGTCTGTCTATCTATCTATCTATCTACCTATCTACCTGTCTACCTATCTATCTATCTATCTAATCTAATCTAATCTAATCTAATCTATTCTATTCTATTCTAATCTATCTATCTATCTATCTATCTATCTTATTAATCTATCTTATTAATCTATCTAATCTATCTAATCTATCTAATCTATCTAATCTATCTAATCTATCTAATCTATCTAATCTATCTATCTATCTATCTAATCTATCTATCTATCTATCTATCTAACTATCTATCTATCTATCTATCTATCTAGTGTGAATATTCCAGATGGCAAACTGGATTCTAACCATGTTTAATGATGCGCTGAAACCGCAGACGTAGAGCCTCTTTCGGCGACAAGTCATGAATGAAACGCCGAGAACAGCAATGGCATGCGACAGCCACAAAAGACACAGCCTGAAAGAGCTGCGAACGTGAAGGCAGGCTAAACTAAGTCTGGGTAGTTTTGTTCCCAAATTGTTTTTGTTCCCAACTGACTGGGTCAAAATTTTGAGAACTTGTTCCCAAAAGAGCAGACTTTGGCAATCTTTAATGTTTAACTGCCAGGACTTTGGAAGCCACAGCAAACCAGAAGCGCCCAAACCATCAAATATTGAAAGTGCTTGAATTTGTATGGAAACCACTTCAACCAATGAAGGCAGGAAAACCATGATTCCTTTAACTTCGGGGATCGTTTTGAGGAGAGCGGCAACCATATTTTGACTGATTCATTTCATTGCTGCACCCCGTCCGTTGGTCCATCGACCCGCGGTTGCGGGGTTGATCTGGGCCGGGAGTCTGGGAGCCCGGATCTCTTGGGTATGTCCGTTTCTAGTTTTTATCATCATTTCCCCCATCACCATTTGCGGTATACCCTATTTTTTTGACAACTTCTGATGTGTATTGATTTGGATACTTGTTACATATTGTTACATCACCAACTGAAGGATTAGGGCTTGGACATCTGCAAAGTGGGTGCTAGTGGCATTTCTACGCCCGATTGAAAACCCGCAGATAAAATATTATGGGGTTTAACCAGCCTTTGACCAACCTCTGCTAGGGGGCTAGCAACCATCTTGATATTTTTTGGGGCCACAATTTCTATCCATCCATAATTAGATATCGATGCACAGGTTCGTGGCAACTTGTTACACACCGTGTGACTGTGTGCATATATATATAATACATACACTACACTATTGAATTATTGCATGTACACATATACATGTTACATGTACTATGTATATACGGCTGCTAGTCAAAATGTACAGACCCGATCCATACCCTGAACCCACAGGCCGATCCATACCCCCGATCCATACCAAAACGCAGGTGATCCAGACCGATCCATACGTCTGGATCACCACGGGCCGATCCATGCCCGAATTTTGACGCAACCCCATATGTATGCAGTATATACATATATACATTTCTTTGACGACTGGGTTCAGAAGGTCTGGATTTTCACCCATTTCCCGACTCTGAGGGGGATGGCATCTGACGATGAACTCTGGGATGCTCTGGAAGAAGAGGATGGTAAGGCGACAGCTGGGAACTTCACCTAGGAAATGTGCTTTTTACCGGACAATTCTAGAAAACATGGGAAAATGAGACAATTGCGAAGGTTTTGTGTGAGTGGGGGTAACAAAGGTGCTTTTTGCATGTTCCATTCCAACTAGGTCCCATTCAATTGAAAACGACGATATCGACATGACTGGTGTTTTCCGATATTCCAAACAACGACCCCAAACCACCAGCCATTGGTAATGTGGATGGATAAATCAACCTGACCTTAATTATCCTCCAGATTCCTCCGGCAAACGTGGCAACTGGAAATCCCCCCATTGATGATTTTCTCACGTAACCCTCCATTTATAAAGGATTTTTGAGCTAGCCTCGTTTGATTACCAGAGGGTATCCTAAACCAGCAAACCACGTCATTTGTCTCGGCCTGGTGCTGTGGCTCAAGGGACTATATCCGGCTGGGTCAGGTGTTTCGTTGACCGGTCGCTGTGGTGCTCGCAGAAACAAAAAGATGGCGGGCAAAAGCAGAAGGACGGAGGATCATCCCCTGGAATGGCCAACGATTGGTGAACTATGGTGATATAATCATCCAGATGTTTGATTTACTATGATTTACCACATGTGTTATATATATAAATATATAATATATTAATTCTATATAATATATCCAGCGATCGATCTATCTATCTATCTACCTACCTACCTATCTACCTATCTACCTATCTACCTATCTACCTATCTACCAATCTTCCTACCTACCTATCTATCTATCTACCTATCTATCTATCGATCGATCTATCTATCTACCTACCTATCTACCTATCTACCAATCTACCTATCTACATATCTACCTACCTACCTATCTACCTATCTACCTATCTATCTTTCTATCTATCTTTCTATCTATCTTTCTATCTATGTCTATCTATGTCTATCTATGTCTATCTATGTCTATCTATGTTTAACTATGTCTATCTATGTCTATCTATGTCTATCTATGTCTATCTATGTCTTTCTATGTCTACCTATGTCTATCTATCTATCTATCTATCTATCTATCTATGTCTATCTCTATGTCTATCTGTCTGTCTATCTGTCTGTCTATCTATCTATCTATCTATCTATCTGTATATATATATATATAATTTTTCTATCTACACTATAGATATAATATACGTATAGACCTCTTTTGATGACTGGCAACCGACAAGTCCTTTGTCGTCCTTTGTAGTCCATCTCTTCTGGGTCTTCTATCTCCGACCAGAAATTCGGAACATCCATATGTTCCCCCAGGACAATGACCTACCAATAGTGGGTTCTCCATAGGCGAATTTCAGTGTGATCTGAGGGATGATCCGAAACCAGGGAAACCGCTTGGTAGTTTGGTTTCGCGTACATTTTTCTGGTGGTGTTTGGTTCCGGAGATGGATGCGAAGATACTGGGGCCGGGAGAATCGCCCTCCTTTGGTTATGCCCTTTTCTTCTATGTTGAGGGGGAAGCCTAGACGTATTTTTCTCAACACCCAGTGGATTTGTTCACGAGACTTTGGAGGACAAAGTTCTTTGCACAGCGGCAACAGCTTCCGTGGCCAGCTCCAGCCACTGCATTGGTGGCATGCATTCTATTCCCCTGCACAGTGGCGCTCAGAGCACTGCAGGTGGGGAAACCCTGTCCCTGTGGTAACGTGGTCGATGGCTGGTGACCTTGACAAAGCCACATGGATTGCCGTTTAAAAAACGAAAGATCGAAGGATGTCCGAGTAAATCCCACAAATCTCATGACATACTACGAAATTCCAATCCAAATGATCCAATCTACAGCCTCATCTCTCCCCAATTCAATCCTCAATTCCCGGTCACCCATGCCACACCCATCCCCTGCAATCCGCATCCATCATCGATCCATCATCTCGAGGCTTGCATCTCTTCGGGCATTATCTCAGTTGTGCAGACGCCCTTGCCGCCGGTGACCTTCCCGTGGATCGCGTGGCCCATTTTGATGATGGGAGCCTTGTGGTTTAGACACTTGGAGGGTGTACCTCGGTGAAATAAGAAGAATTTGGGTTCGGGATAGAGCGAAAGGATGCTATATAGGATCCTTTTTGGTGACAGTAGAGCTTGAGCTTCGTGCTATTCAAATCTATTCAAGTTATCCCCCCATTTGGAGACACACCCTCATATTGCTGGTAATATAATGTAATATATGCTTGTATCTCGCACCACTGTACTATCCATTACTGTATATAAGTACGACATCGCAGTAATTGCACCCCCAGTGTGGTTGATTTAATATGCTTTACCCGTACAACCATTTTAAAGGACACACCCTGGTTCCCTGGTTCCTGCTTGGTGGTTTCTGGTTTCAACCACCCACCAATTATATATCCGTTTTGCAGATATTAAACAATGTTACAACACTAGATGCAATGACAGCATATGTTTAACCATATATATATATATTAATTATACATTAATATATATATATACATACACATATGTACAGATTGTACAGTGCTGTTTAAGCATATATATATATAGGGATATATATATAGGGATATATATATATATAGGGATATATATATATATAATTTAACCATATTGATCCATTTCTACATATATATGAATAGGTACACAGAGTATTTAACTATATAACACCATCTCTTGAACTTCAACGAGGCGTGGTTCACCTCGGCAGCTGTCACCGGGCGCGCCATCGCCGCGGCGGCCTTGCTGGGGGTGCTGGACGGCTGCAGCTCGTCCTTGGATTTCTTCGTGGTACAGGGATGTGGCAACACCGCCACCAGGCAGGAGATGGTGGCTGCTAAAGCCCTGTTGGTTGATAGCCACCAGTGTTGTAATATCAATATATGCTGGAGATAGGGGATTATACAAGCCTTCATATATTGGAGTTGATGATAGGGATTATACTAGGGAATAACATATTTTGTTTTTTGTTGGAATCCAATAGGACAATTCCATCTAAAACCAGTAACTTGAGTTCGGGGATTCGACTAGGGAATCCCGATGGAAACCAATGGAACAGAGGGATCAGATGGACAATGTTCAGATGAACCTATTTTAATATGTGAGAATCATCTAAAGTTCTAAAGCCACTTTGGTTGATATGATAAACCCAATAGCAAACCATAGGTATGATACGATATTTACTCCGTATCCAACAGTTCATAATTTAATATGATACGGCCAACAGCAACCTACCATTTCGGGATTGTTTATAGCATGCATCTATGGCGATTTAAGGGATGGTTTATGAGATTGGGTCTACCACATTAATAGAATGTTCGAAGCTTGAATGTTATGATGGTTTTGATTGGGATTTATGTTATTTATTCCTGTTTTTAAATGACTTTTATAGCTTCCGGATTTCAATTATAGCCATCGAGATTGGGTTTAACCAATGGTTTCCGTGTTTTATGAAAAATGATCCTCCAAGTCTCATTCTATCGATGAAGTTGGGATTTTTTCAAGGATCATCATCCCAGTCATCCCATCGAAAGTGGCTGTGGCATAATTATCACCGAGGGATTCTCGCAGTTTTTTTGGGCCTTGTTTTAGGGTTGACCCAAGGCGGCCGGGATGATACCCTCAATGACTACCATAGCTATTGAAATGGCCCAGTCGAAATAGTTGATTTAGCTGTAATTTACTGGTGATTTTCAATATGTTCAATAACCAGATGGTCATCGATTTCCTGAGAAAAAGGGTTTGGCGGGGAAATTCTTCGAAAAAAATCGATGTTCTAGTCGATCTTGGGATCCTCCAGGTAGAGGACAGTCACATGGGGAGGCTTTAGCCTATCCGAACTGTCCGTTGAAAATCTGCGTTCGCCATAATTTTTTTGGTTCCCAAATAGAGTCGTTACTTCATATTGTTTACATGTGTTTACCATATCCCACAAAACATCTCCATGATAGTTGATGAGAAATCCCGATAGAAACATCGCCATGGCCATGGCCACCAGCTCCCAAAAAATTGCCGCCTCGCAGGCAGGGTATCGTCCTGGCCATTCTTCGTGCGCTGGACATTCCGTTGGCCGCGGGATTCTCTGCAGTGATGATCGCATATCAAGCAAAATTGTCATATCCAGCGACAGCTGCTTTTCACAGAGATGGACCCGGTAGAACCTGGGGAACCTGGTAGAGCTGGTAGAGGGAAGAATGGCCAGGACCATTTCCATCAATTTCCTATAGATCTTTACCCATTTGTCCCCCTTTTCTGCGTTGAAACCTGTTGGGAGCTGTGATCCCAGACAGTAACCCAGCTGTGGGGCCCTCGGCTTGTTCATCACAGTTCATTGAGAAAAATGACTCAAAACCGGACCTGAAACCGAGAAATGGATGGTATCCGCATGTAAAACATCACCTGACCCAACATGAATCCCCGTATGGATCTCATGCAGTCTTCAGTCCATCACTTTTCCAATGATTTTGTTTACATCTTTCTCAGACCAAAAATCATGATCGATAAGCAATAACCATCATATATCTTGATTGACCCATGTAATGCTTATAACGTGAAAATCATATTCTGGGTTCCTGGGCGCTAATTCTGGGTTCCTGGGCGCTAATTCTATGTTCTTTCATGGTTCTGGAACTAAAGTGCTGT
>Ga0126342_10019817_pt1 | contig 11382 bp, 12 predicted proteins | sample Cyp1metagenome_FD_92528 | JGI IMG/M metagenome (GOLD analysis project Ga0126342, IMG submission 92528) | Coral microbial communities from Lord Howe Island, Old Settlement Bay, Australia - Cyphastrea 1 metagenome | ecosystem: Host-associated > Invertebrates > Cnidaria > Coral ... | reverse complement strand
CTCTTCGCCAACTTCCGCACGCAGTGGCCACTGCTGGACCTCAACTGCAAGGGTCTGAGCGCACTGGGCACCGCTGGACCTCAACCTGGGACCTTCCGAGCTCAGTGAGCACCGCTGGACCTCCACCAGACACCCTGCGAGCTCAGTGAGCACGGCTGGACCTCAACCTGGGACCCTCCGAGCGCAGTGAGCACCGCTGGACCTCAAGCTGGGACCCTCCGAGCTCAGTGAGCACCGCTGGACCTCAACGACCAGATAGAATGCCAGAAGATATGCAAGATAGAACGCCAGATAGCATGTCAGATAGAATGCCAGAAGATATGCCAGATAAAGTGCCAGAAGGTATGCCAGATAAGGTGCCAGAATGTTTGAGAAGATTTGCCAGATAGAAGGTCCAGATAGGACGTCAGAAGATATGCCAGAAGATATGCCAGAAGATATGCCAGGTAGAGTGCCAGAAGATATGCCAGATCGAATGCCAGATCGAATGTCAGAAGATTTGCCAGATAGAATGCCAGATGGGACGTCAGAAGATATGCCAGAAGCTTTGCCAGTAACAAATCGATAAATGTCATGGTGGGGATCACACGAAGTAAAGTATTTTTTCCTTCGTAAAAGTTGTCAAATCGTCATGATTTTTGGTCGACTCGGGATTATGATCCCATGGCGAGTTGTTTTTTGCAGGGCTACGCGGCTACCCCAATCTTTATTCGTCACGTTGTTACTCAAGCTATTATATCCAATTCCCCTAATTAATGGTAGATCGTAGTTTCAAAGCAATCAGCTTTTCCCTATGTTTTGTTAGTGTTATGTGACCTTACCAGGTAACCAGGTATAGTCTCTCTTCCCCACAATTTTATGGGTTGCATCTACTTTATGTTTCTCCCTTCATCCACTTTTCAAGCACATCCCCCAATTCCAGCCGTTTTGTCAGTTGATTCCACGTAGGAGCAGCGACGGCTCGCCAAAAAGTTGAGGCCGAAACAGACCTTGTCGGGTCCTCAACCATTTTTTCACATATCATATACATGTAATATACATATAATATACATATAATGTACGTATAATATACAGATAATATACATATAATATACATATAATTATACATATAATTATACATATAATATACATAGAATATACATATAGTATACATATAATATACATATAATATACATACGCGCGCCTATACATCTATGAATATATGCAAACATACCTATACACACATATGCACATAGAAACATAGAAAAAATCAATACATAGATCGATTAGATGGATGGATGGATGGATCGACAGGTAGGTAGGTAGGTAGGTAGGTAGATAGGTAGATGGGTAGATGGGTAGATAGGTAGATAGGTAGATAGGTAGGCGGGTAGATAGGTAGATAGATAGATAGACAGACAGGCGGGCAGACAGACAGACATATAGAGACATAGAGACATAGCTACATAGCTCCGTAGCTACATAGCGACATAGCAACATCGACATAGCTGCTAGCGACATAGCGACATAGATACATTGATACATCCAACAAATTTGTGGAAAGAAAATCTAACTTAGACAAGCGTCGCCTGTCTCCGTTTCGTTCCATAATTCGGTTTTCCTCGTAAGGGTTCAAATTTCTCGGATGTGATCTGAACCTTTTGTTTCCATAATTGTTGGAGGGGCCCAGGATTTTCAAATTCACCATTCCCGTAGTTGGGACTGGAGCCGATCATCGGCGCCCCAACATCCACGGTTTTGTCATGATTTTCCGTGACTCAGACCCCATTTTAAGACACACCCATAGAATCAATCCCAAGCATCCAATGGTTCCCCAGCTATGTCTCATCAATTTTAAGTATCAATCCCAAGTGGATTTCGTGCCATGGATAAACTGAAGGTAGCACTGAAAAAGGCATTTTTCTCATCACCCCAAAAAGACTGCTCCAATCTGCTCCATGTTGGAACGACCTTGGCATCTGATAACACAGCAACGCAGAGGGTTCTGCCACGTTCACCAGCAAATTATCTTGGCACCCAGCAAAGATTGGGATGTACCACCAATCATGAGTCATTCCTGACAAATTTCCCACCATGAATGAACATGCAGCTGTACGATGAGCTATTGGGGTCCCCGGATGCATAGGCAGATGTGCTGTAGTAAGTATGTGTCAAAACTGGGTAGACCGAAAACTGGATGGTCAAAAACCACAAATTCTCAAGGGGCATAAACCTTTGCCTATACCAACAAATTAGCATGCTTACCCGGTATCAAAAGACACCCCCCGAGTTACATTTCAAAACATCCCTGCCCCGCAACAGGCATGACTGGGTTGTGTTGTCAAAGATTGTGATATGTTCATTCTGAGATTTGAAGGTAACGGTAACATCTGATGAGATTGGGTTTTTCAGGGAAGCTTCACAAGGAAAATCCGGTTCCAAGATCAACGAAACAAAGGAGGCAGGCCCCGAAAAAAACTGAGGCGTGGCTATTTGGAGGAGCTCCGCTCTGAGGACCCGAGGTGTTCAGGGAGGTATTGGGATGTTGTCATCAATGAGTAATGTTGGTAGAGCAATAGTATATAAACCATCCCAAAATCACCATAAATGCATAAATGGGTGGTATAAACCATCAAGAATATGGGTGGTTTATTATTGCTTTACTCACATTAGTAGAATTACCACTTGGCAATTTAACAGTTTGTGAACTGGAAAACCACAATGATTAATAGGCACATCATCTACAAATGGGCATTAGGTGATATGTCATGTGGGAAACCCAGTAAAAAATCACCAAAATCAGCATTTTTATGGGTGACTAACCAGGTAACGATCCGTGGGATCTTCCTTTCTTTGGTTGCCTATCATGCGGGGTAACCAGTGCTAGAAACAACTCCCATTTGGGGATGATATTTATAGCACCCACATAGACATGGTGATGACTTGGGGATGGTTCATGAAATTGGGTAAACACCGCATGAATCATCCAACGAATCACCCAACGGATTGGTCACAGTGTTGATTGCTTTCGATGACTCGTGGGTTATCCCATCTTTTTTCTACCTATCAGTTGGTTGACAGCTATAGTTGATGAAATTATTGTGATGTCATTAACAGATCTTGTTGTCATCAATGTCATATTTGTAAGGTTGCACTGGGAAATCTCCGAACTAAATGGAGCTTTTCATATGTTTCAATGGGAAAATCAGGAGGGAGGCCACCGCCAAGGATGGGAAGCCACTTTGGTGAAATCATACTGCAATACGTAACGTTGAACCTTTTTCGGGAAGGATGACGAAAGTCTCATTGGGCAGGCATGCCGCGGACACCGATGGACTCATGGATTTTGTCACCGGGACCACCTTTTCCTGTCGCTGACAGGTGCATCTTCATTGTTCGTCGCATCAATAAGCTTGGCTTTCGCTCCAAAACTGCTCTGGAGAGCCGCGCAACTCAGAAAAGCCATGACTGGGTGGCGTTGTTTCGGCATGAAATGTGGGTGGTTTTCCGCTCGCTGAGGTCATTATTCCAAATTTGGCAAGGCCAGGGAATGTTTTGGGTGCCATTTGGGTGTCCAGGAATTTTAGGAATCCCAGCTGGAGCTGTGTCCCTCAATTTGTTTCCGACCTATTCTTGGCTGAAATGGAAACCTTGGGACCTGAAAACCCAAACTTATCTGCAAAATCAAGCAAAAGTGTGGGCCTGTGCACCATTCTTGAGCCAGCCGCTTTTTCTGGTACTGATTTTGTGGCAGGTGCTACAGGTGTGCGTGGCGCATTCCAAGGCCAGGGTAGAGGGCCGAGTTTTTGCGAGCGCGTTGGTGAGAACCACACTTCCAAGGCGCACTTATTCCTCACATTTCCCGTTGATTTCCTATAGAAACATCACTGAATCACTGCCTTTCTGGGGGTCAACCACTATTGTTACCATCAAACAATGACCAAACTGTTTGTCTCTGGTGGCAGATCATCGCAGGTAAAGCCATTACCAAACTCGGGTCAGACTGCGCGGACGAGACCAGGCCGGGAATGGGCAAGTTGAATGACCATCGCCAGCCCCTGCTTGTTCAAACTGCAGTAAATCGGTATTTTGAATGGCTTGACGAACTTCCAACTGTTGAATACACTTGATTATAATTATACCAACATTTTCATTTTTCTTAGAGGCATAGGATCCATTTTTCATCAGTGGCACCGCTTTGTTTTTGCTGCGCCCTATGAAAAGGCAACTTCGGCCTCGTGGTCATGCAATCGCCTGCGGCTGTGAAGAAGGCGTGAACGATGGCAATGGAGGCTGAAACTCACCATGGCCAAAACGAGTTATCATTATTGTCTTTAGGAATTAGGCATTCAACCAACCATGCATGATTATAGTAGTTATTATAGTATAGGGATCTAATTGTAATGAGAGCTTAAAGCCACCATACATTATGTACTGATATACTGTGGTAGGGGTATATTATGTATAAGGGAATATGATGGGTATATGACCAGCAAATACCATCTGGAGTTGTCACCAAATCGAGGATAGACCCAATTTTATGGCTATTTTTTCAGGCAGAATGGTGACAAACCATGAACTCTGGGGTACTCGGGTGCCACAGAGCCTGGCTTGTGGGTCAAGCCGTCAAGCCATTGGATACGGGATGTTGTGGGTCACCACATTTTGCCACACAGCCATGGGTAAGTGTCGACTTGAATCATCCCAGAACCTCGAATCAATTTTGGCGCCATTCTTTCTTTTTGGATCGTCAGTGGAATGATTTTTTTAACGCGCCCTGAGCTGAGGTGCTTGACAAGGCTGGGCAGCTGCGGAGAAATTGGGGCACATTTGCTGTCATCTGAGTGAGAATAGGCCCTCAAATCCCATGGTGTTATGATCATTTCCCCATGACCATAAATTATCATGTAGCCATTTGGGCTCCACTTTGGACAGAGCCATAACCAGGCTAACTAGGCTGTAAGATGCTGTAAGTATCATTGGGAACTAATTAGCACCGGAGATGACCAGCTGGTGAAGATTGATCCCAAGGAGAAAGCAGACTGATCTACCTCCGAATTTTGTGTAACCCAACCTAGTCATGGAAAACGGCCATGTTTCATAGGTAAAATGATCTACAATAGGTCATTTTCCATGGCGATTTTAGATTACCAGAAGGTTTATTTAGCAGGGTGACACCGGTTGGCTGAAGAAAGTTGCCATGATTGCCCATCACTTCACTAATCCAGCTGGTTTCTTTGAGTCGGAAGATGGAACCCCTCAAATGGTCAAAACTGGCAATGGACAGCAAGTCCCCACTGATGTTTTTCCTACCGTGAGAAACTAGGATTTCCTGGCCATGTTTGATTCCCGCAAGGATGTCTCCATCATTTTTTGGCTTGCTCAAGTTGCGAAGTTGCGAACCCTTTTTGATTTTCTAGCCAATTCCCATGTTTGTGGGGCAAATCCGCACTGAATCATTAAATAATACCGTGTTTGTTTTTCGTGATGAAATCCTCCATTTTTGATGGTCAAATCCTATGGCCCCTTTTGTGGGATCCAGCATCAGGGCTCTACCCACATCATCGACGGCGTGGAAGTTTCAGTGTCGGACAACCTGGACAAATGGGGGTTTCCTAAGTCCTGGCTTGATGGTTCATTTCATGGAAAATCCACCCCAAAAATGGATGATTTGGGGGTGCCCCCATGGCCCCATGAAACCTCCAAACATATCAGGGGAAAATCATAACAACCTTACTGCGACGCCACTGTAATGATGGTTAGTAGGGACAACTATCCTATATAATATAGCCGAACTTTTGAGGTTAGTGAAATATTGTAATTTACCCAGATATATGATGATATATGCATAGATAAGTAAAACGTGTGTGAGTTTGAGATCAATATATGTATATATATATATCATACTGTGCATATTTAGAATGCGCAATCAAACAAAGACACATGTAGACAAAATGTAGAGACGTATTTCGGATCTACACGTGGTTTCAATGCTTTTGTATCCCCATTCTATCCCATGAAATTCCATAAAATCATCATTTTTCATGATTAGAACACCATTTTTCATAGCTAAACTAAACCTCAATTTTTCATGGTTAAACCACCATTTCTCATAGGTCAACCACCGTTTTAGATATGTTGAAATATTTGTTATCCCCTAAAACTTTCTTTGAACCTCCGATGAAGCCGAGGCACAAGTATCAACCCAGCGGCTTCGATGATGAGGTCAACGAAGAGGAGGACGAGAAGATGGAAACTTCCATGACAGGTGCGGGGTTCAAAGGGTGGTTGACCTATGAAAAATGGTGGTTAAACCAGTCAAAACTATTGATTTCATGGAGTTTCATGGGACAGAATGCTATAGGAAATCATCATTTTTAAGAGGTAAATCAAGGAACGAAATGGTTTTCAGTAGCTATGTTGAAGTACCAGGGGTATCCTTTTTCCAATGTTTGATGGTTGGGTTTAGCAATACCTACGATGATTCATATCATTGGACATACCCATAGACTTTGGAGATGATTCACCAAAAGTGGTTCATATTTTTTGATGGCCCATTAAATCCCATTAACCCCCATGAAATCCCCATGGATTTTGTTGCTCTGAAAACCCCCATGAAATCTCTGTGACTCCCTTTGGTCCAGGTGCCGAGTTCAGGGGTCAGCCCCGTCGAGTTCCGAAGGTTCAAATCGACGACCCAAGCGGCAGTTTGGTGATGAAACCATCCAAAAAGGGCTGATTTTAACTATGAAAAGTGGGATTTAAGATCAAACATGTTTCTTTTTTTTCGGTGGGGATAAAATGGAAAATATCGGGGACATTAGCCAACACCATTACTATGGGATGTAGCCAACAGGATGCTGTGGGCGGTCGCACTTTTTTTGTTGGCATTGTCTGTTCGCAGTAGATGGGTCATCTTATTCCTCCGATGTTTCTGTTTGATCATGAGCCGCGCGTATATGCACACCCACCCCACCCCAGCTCATCTTTTGGGGCTTCAGGGGTAGTGGTCCAAGGTTGAGTATGAATCATCCACCTCAGTGTTCACTACAATAGAACCTTTTTTTTGTGGGGGGGGCGGAGTCCAATTTCGAGCCCATTTGGAAGGTTTTTTTTTCAATCCCCATCAGGAGGCATCACCAAGGCTCTGAAACCAAGAATTTCGGTCACCATTTTAGTCCTAACATGTATTAACCATCCATTCTTCAGGGTATATATATAATTATATATATATATATAGAGTTTTAGAATTTATAGACAAATACACATTACAAAGTGCAATCATAATCATATATGATGTATATAACATATTCCCCAAGAAAAATCCTCCATGTGACTGGTGGAGCCCTGCAGGAAACGGAGGAGATTGTCACCAGTGGTTCCACACAGACCGGCGGAAGCTCGACCAAGGTCTGGCCCGGTTGAACGTCGTGAATTCCATGGCCATTTCGATATGGCCATCGTTTTTTTGGAAATTTTTGGAAGGTCAAAAAGATTCCCCATTTTTGCAAAGTCAACAGATTCAAAACTTATGATAAGGCAAAGTTTTTCTAGGTTCACCCAAAAAGACTTTATGGTGGAAGGAAGCCACAAGAAGTCCATTTCAAGGGATGTCCAAATGAGGTGCATTCCAGATCCGCTTGGAAAACAATGGAAAACACCAGCCGACCTCAAAAATGCTGGCAAGGAAGAACATCCCAAGATTATTTAGCATTTGGGTATAGGGGAACGTCTCAAATATTATACATGGTATATGATATATGATACATATATTATATATATACATATATATATATATATACATATATAAAAATATTCAGAGTTATATACAAATACACACTACATCGTGTATCTATATACTACACATGTATAATACATTGTATACAATACCTTAATACCTTATGTATACATCTGATACATTTTGCAATACATAACATGTCCACATGATGTGCTCCTCATCTTCCAAGCTCGGCAGGGCAGCAGCCATTCCGGGTCTGGCAGTTCGGGCGGTGGCATCAACAGTGGAGACACTGATGACTGGAACAGATCCTTGGAACAAAAAACGCAGGAAGGGGCGGAAGCGGTGGAGAATTATGGATATAATCTGAAGATCTTCACTTTTCTAAACTTGAGGGGGGATGACAAACTGTTTTTTTTTTTCACTGTTTATAATATGAAGATCGTCACTTTTCTGGATTGGATGCAACACGTAAGTAGTTTATAACCAATATGAACGCCGTCAGTTCAACTGCTTCGATCGGAGGATCCTCACTGGAAAATCCACCAGCAAGCGATGAGTTTCGCAATAAAGCTCCATGTGATTCCATGTTTGATGGGGATTTTCCAGATTCAAGTGGATGATCTTGTGGATTTTTGTTGATTGGTTGGATGAAATTGGATATTGGATGATTTTGAAAAAACACTTGCACCAGCTGGGTCGAAATCAAGAAGTTGGGTCGAAATTCCAGCCCGGAATATCTCCATTGAAGTGGAAGATCAGTTATAAGTGGCTTTAACATTCTCGTTGAACATGGGCGATACCGATACCCTTAAATGGGATTTTTACTGGGAACATGATGATCGACAAACCCAAATGGGAAAAATCAAAGGACACAGGCAGCGTCTTGGCCCCACTGTTTTTGACTGCGTGTATTTGTGCATTCATTGGCAAAACTCAAGTTTTAAGCATGTTTTGGTTGAAATTGTTTTTATACCATGTGTATTTTAGATGTGATTTGCCTGAGGTTTGAGCCTCATATGTGTTTTGTCCCACGTCTGCCAGTGTTGAGACACAGGGCAATGCGAAAATACTGCATCCTTAGAGCCAGCCAAGGCAAGCACCAGATCCAAAAGGTCACAAGAACAACAATGCTACATTTGAAACATGTTTCCAAATATATATATATATATATATATATTTATTTACATATATGTAACATATGTATATTATACAGGCCTCTCTCCCCCCCTTCCCCGGGGTGTCACCAACAAAGAGGGCGGCATTATGGTCGGTTTTCTAGGCCGATTTTTCATCCAATCCTCAATTTATGGCATTTATAGCCATTTATACCTTATCTATGGGGATATCCGATGCACATCACCATTTTGTCCCCCGTGTTGAATCCTGTTCATGATCCCAAAGAATCTGTGTTTCCGAGGGCAAGAGTCTGGAAGCTCCAACAGTACCTCGGCCGAGTGCGTCGTTGCAGTGCCGGTGCGGCTTTGGCAGATAAAACCCTGCGAATTTGTGGTGGCAAAGTACGAAATTCGGCATTGTGTTTTTGGGGGTTACGAACAAAAGTGACCAACACGCCAATTTTTTCCCCAGATAGGGGGTTCTTACTTCAAGTATAAGAAGAGTTGCATGTTTGCGTTTTGGAGCTTGGTTGCTGGTGCCGCTGCAGGGTGCCACTGCAAGATGCTGCTGCAAGGTGGTTGTGTTAGAGTGCTTTTTGCGCTTTGCAGCTTGGTTGCTGGTGCCGCTGCAGGGTGCTACTGCAAGGTGCTGCTGTCAAAATGCTGTTTGCACTTTGGGGCTTGGTTGTTGGCGCCGCTGCAGGGTGCTGCTGTCAGAGTGCTGCTGTCTGTGCTGTGGAGCTTGGTTTCTAGTGCCGCTGCTGCAGGGTGTTGCTGGAGGGTGCTGCTTTCAGGGTGCCGCTGTGTACGCTTTTCAGCTTGGTTGCTGGTGCTGCAGGGTGCCGCTGCAGGATGCTGCTGTGAGTGCTTTGTGCGCTTTGAAGCTTGGTCGCTGGAGAGTGCGGTGGAAGGGTGCTGGTGCCGCTGCACTGCAAGGTGCAGCTGTTACAGTGCTGTTTGCGCTTTGGAGCTTGGCTGGTGGTGCCGCTGCGGTGCTGCTGTCAGAATGTCGTTGCTGGTGCCGCTGCCGGGGTCCCGGTGCCGGGGTCCCGGTGCCGCTGCAACGCGCTGCTGCAACACGCTGCTGCAAGGTGCTGCTATCAGAGTTGCGGCAGGGTGCTGCTGTGAAAGTGCTGTGTGCGCTTTGGAACTTGGTTGCCGGTGCCCCTGCTGCAGGGTGAGGGTGCCGCTGCAGGGTGCTGGTGTCGGTGTGCTGTGCGCATTAGAAAAAACATTCAAGTGCTTCCCACGAACACCTTTTGCATCCTCTTGCTATTTGGGGTCTATGCTGGCACAATTTTAAAACATTAAAGCAGTTATACACTAAACCTGGGTATGACGTGAGTGGTGTATAAACCATCAAATAATGTACTGGGCCTACCTCGAGGTGAAGTGACCCGGTTGTGGTTGTGGTGGAGGCTGTTGTGTCATAGGTGTGGTCTTGAAGTGACTCATAGCATGGCGTCCAATTTATTTCAGGACATCGCGCACATACTGCTGGCTCAACGTTCCCAATCAGTCTATCGAGTGTCGAGTGCTTGTGTAAAATGTTCAGCGCGATTGAATTCACATTTCCAGACCTGCCCAAACAGTTGAATTTCATATTTAATTGACAGCTTCTTGTCAGAGCATCCAGCAGAAACTCTACCACCAGGATAAAAATCCATGGTCTCCATGGTCCCCGGACCAGCCGGTTCCCAGGCTCGCTCGGATCAGATGTGAAGGCCTGGGAAGGTTTCAAAATCTTCCAGTGATAAATCCCTTTGGAAAGAGGTTGGGAAGTGAGCAACAAGGGCCGAACAGACCAGAAAGACGTAGAGTCGTAGAGTTTTCATACCTTGACTTTTTCGTGTGTTGTGTATCTATCCGAGGTGATCTGCGAGACTCATCACTGGACATCAGGGGAACATCTCAAAAACTTTGGATACTCTGAGGCAATGTGTGGATCTGAAGGCGATCCCCCCAAGATCTCCCCCCAAATCCCTCAAAATCCTTGATTTTGTGGGAAAAACATCAGAAGAAAGTCTTCCTCTTGCTGTCAGGGTGCTCAAGATCAGTTTCTGGGGCCATCTCTGCCACTCGAAGTGAAAGCAGAAAGGGGCTGGAGGAAAGCGACACGCCGGGGCAACCTTAAGCCTGGAGCAGTTGGATTTTTTCCTCCATGTTTTGAAGGATCAAAAGTCTGGAGTGTCGTATAGTTTGGACGTTAGTGATGTTGGTGTAAAACAAACAGTGTATATATACAATGTATGCGATATATATATATATAACATACATACACATTACACATGTATATCTATGATAGACACATATATACACATGTATCTGTATAATATATATATATATAATTATATATATATATACATACACATTGTGTACATCTCGAAACACATATAATGTGTATATGTAATATATATATATATATGACTTCAAGCATGCAACTACAATGATCACTCTCAAGCTTCATGCTCGAAGGTGTCTTGAAGGCCGTCCCCCTGATTTTGCAGGGAGCCAGGACAAATTTCTACGGGTGGGGGTGCCCTGTCT
>Ga0126342_10019816_pt1 | contig 11383 bp, 12 predicted proteins | sample Cyp1metagenome_FD_92528 | JGI IMG/M metagenome (GOLD analysis project Ga0126342, IMG submission 92528) | Coral microbial communities from Lord Howe Island, Old Settlement Bay, Australia - Cyphastrea 1 metagenome | ecosystem: Host-associated > Invertebrates > Cnidaria > Coral ... | reverse complement strand
TTCTCGCACAGTTTCTCACTTCCAATCATCAAACCATTCCTGTCAGGTTTAACTGAAGTGTTTTTGCACGTGCGATGCATTCCACATCAGTAATTCGATAAGATGTTTCTGAGCAAGTGTGTCTGTATGTGTGTCTGTATGAATGCATGCATGTATGTCTGTCTGTCTGTTTGTCTGTAGGTCTGTAGGTCTGTAGGTAGGTAGGTACGTAGGTAGGTAGGTTAGGGTAGGGTAGGTTAGGGTAGGTTAGGTTAGGTAGGTAGGTATGTGTGTGTGTGTGCATGCATGCATGCATGCATGCATGCATGCATGCATGCATGCATGTAAAAAAAGAAAAAATCCATAAATAAATAAACATAATCACGGGTGTTGGTTGGATTGGGGTCGTTGGGTCGGAATCTAGATGGGTCGGATCGGCACGGCTGGATCGGAATCTATATTAGTTGGCTCGGGATGGTATAGATCGCAACCTTGCGGATTAACCCGACCGTCCCGACCATCCCGACCATCCCGACCATCCCGACCATCCCGACCATCCCGACCACCTCGACCATCCCGACCCTCCCGAAAGAAACCCTAAAAGAAAAATATTTGAATTTGGGGAAACCGAAGCTATCACCCAAATCTGATGGTTCAAGCCCGCCGCGAAAAGACACTGAGCGTCCGTTTTGCAATGCGATCTTGGGCCAAACATCCAGGTTTGGGATTTCATTGGTTGCACCCAACCTGCTGGAGGACTAATTATGTAAAACAAGTGCACATTCTTTATGTCAGCACAGGCAAACTGAATTCCCGGAATATGCCTTCAAAATGCCATGTTGGTTATGAATTCCAGTCTACATAGAATGTTGGTGATACACTGCGAACTACGGACGCAAAGGGCGACACTGGTTGGCACTATACGGATGCATTATTCCCTGCATTACTTCTACTCCCCCTTCTTGGAACTTTGGATTGGATGCATTCACACAGAGTTGTTAATCTGGGGCTACCCAACCTGCAGCGAAAATGCTTGTTTCCAATGATCAATGCTCTAAAGGAGTAATACCTAACAGGTTTAGTGCTTCTGGCCAGGACTGTGGCATCGAGTTCTTGGTTAATGGATCAGCTCTCTGTTTATCAGTTTTAAATGTACAAAAGAACCGTGCCCGCTTCTTCAAAAACTTCATACACTGATCCGAGTTCTATCCTCCTTGCGTTTTGGACATATGTCTCAGTTTTGGTGAATAACCGGCAGCTACTATTGCAATTACTGCAGAATTATATATATTGTAAACATTCAAGGACAACTGGCCTATTGAGAATGTGTTCAAGGAACTCTTGAGTTGGCAATGCTTCACAGAACAAACCAGCTTCCTTGCTGATCATCTCAGCTTCAGTGGTGCTGCGGGCTGTGGCGGTCTGCCGGCGTGATGCTCATGTCAGTGGGAACCAAGTGTTGGGGCCTTCAACAGCCATCATCATTCCCGATGTCGACTTGATGTGGTCGATACCTGAACAGTGGTCTGCGTCAGTGTAAAGGCAAAGTTTTAGGTCCTCACTTGAACCACCGACTTTTCCAAGAAGCTTATAACCTTTAGAATGCTTTGCATAACCCATCAATCTAAGTATGAAGTCGCTTGTCATCTGCTAATGACCAAGTTGTGAGCCTCTTGGTCAAATCACCAATGACTTTCATGAAGTCTGGCCTGCAGAGTCTAGCGGCCCAGGGAATTTGCTGGCACTCTCGGCTAACATGCCTCCCGACTGCCAATCGGAAGTATTGATGCTTCCTTCCGGCATGTATGGGGCAATGGATTCTTTAATCTTGGTCTTGGACAAGTTTTCATACGTTTCGCACGAGGATTGCAGGAATTCCTCCATGCTCATTGCTACGTATGAACGCTTTTCATCTGAAAACAATTCTTGTTTTCTTCCAAGAATCCTTTCCACTTTTGTTGGTTCTTCAATTTCCAAATGCTTTTGCAGCTCATCCCAAAAGGTCTTGTGTGAATTGCTGGGTCCACTCAAGATCATGTCATCAACGTATGACGTGAGTAAGAGCCTGCTTGTCTCAAATCAATACGAACTTTGGAAACCAGACATGTGAACTCCTCCCATCTCCCGCATAACCTCCTTAAAACGACAATCCCAATGATAACCACTTTCGGGGTGACCATATAAACTTTTGATCATTCTTACGCATGGCCGTTTCATTTTGGAGTGCTCAGGAGGTGTCAGTTCAGTGGATAATTCAACCCACGTCTCATCTGTGGTTTTGAGATATGCTTGCGTGTAAGCTCTCACAACGTCTGACTGACTTGAATGGTTGCCTGGACAACAAGCAAGCATTAAGTTTGCATTTAACCCAACCAACCCTGTGGGATTAACCTCAGACTCTTGTAGGACTGCCAAAGTGTTGTCTTCGGTAGCCTCTGAATACCACTCTTGCCTTCAGCTTTCTCAGTGAAGGAACTTCGTAGTTTTTGATACTCAGACTTGCCATCAAACGACCAATATTGATTGGCTTTTGAGATTTCTTTGATCTGGCTATCAAGTCATCTCTAGAAATCACTTCATCATATGACCAAACATTCGTGACTAGTAGTCCATGGAATTCTTTTTGAATTGCTTTATCCCAACCCTCATGCAAATGCCATTCATTGCGATTCAAGACCTGGTGCACGGCTGCAAAAGGACCTTCGCCCCCTTGATTGTGAGGCTCCTGTTGGAAAGCTTTCACAGGCATTGCTGGAACTACATGCCCGTACAAGCTATGCGAAATGCATTGAGCCATCTCTTCGGTGTAGAGGGCTGACTTTTTGGTTGTGCTTCCTTCAAGTGGTGCATGTTTAAATCCAGGTGGATGAGTACAGCGTTTGCTATCTAAATTCAGCGCCAATTTCCAACATGACGTGGCAACCCACCAGCTTTTGAGGTGTGGATTCCCATTGGCATCCTTCAAACCAAATGCACATCCCTGAGGTTCTGCGACAAACAGCGAATGCTTTTTGCAAAAGGCCATCAGTTCAGGAATTTTCCAATCGTCGCAACCTTTTGGCCACTCATATGCGCAATGGCCAGCATTTTTCAAGATGACTTCGGCTCACCTCATGTAGTTTCCCAAGATCTTCATAGAAACATTGCGTTGTTTCTTGAGCAACTTTCGAAACTTTTTACCATGCTGCTTTTGGTTGAGTCTTTGCCAAGCTGACCAAGGCTTTGACCAAGGGTGACAAGGGAGAGAACCGAAAATGTCTGCACCTGGAAATTGTTCTATTATTTGAATGAGAGAATCTACTTCGGCGTCGTCTGCCATGTTGCAAACGTCTGCTGACAACCTGAAATGGTTGATTCCTCGGTTCATATTTACCTCTCCAAGTGATGAACCTTTTGAACAACAAAATTCAAAACATGTTGGGTTCTCTGACCTCTTTTTCCTAGCTCCCGGTGGTTTACCTTGATCCACATCTCGAGTGACCTTAGTCAGAAACTCGGCTGCTTCATGCTTGTCCTCTGCTTCGGCGGTCAAAGCTGCAAACATGGCTTCGAACTTTCTTGGCTTGTTCAAAGTTGGATAGTTCGCAACGTTGGACTGCATGGCAAAGAGTTGGGCTTTGTCTGCGTCGACCGGCTTCTTTGGATAAAACCAAGTGCAACCAACCCAGCTTCTCTGACTGATCCCCTGGTATGAAGTTTTCTGCCAATTGTCTTTATGAGTTGATTTACGGTTTCTACAATGCCATTCGATTACCCGTTCTGTGAAAACATCATTGGAATCAAATGGACACTACAACCGCTTCCTTGGACGGATATGGACCCTTTTCCATGCTTTCCTATCATTGCCAAAACTCCAATAGTCGGATTCTTGCTCGAATGCTGCTCCATCATGGCTACTAGCAAATGCGGCTGCAAACGCTTGGGGGTCCGGTGCATGAGGGCATCCCGGACCTTGAACGAATGCTGCTCTACCTACTGGAGTGCCTGGCAATGGAACCCTTGGCGTCTCTGGGACAGAAATTGATGGTGTGGATCTAGCGGCTCAAGTACGAAACCTTTCATGGCATGCTTCAGTGTGGGGAACTCCCTCAGCAATTCTTTCACAGCCTTTGCACCCTGGAGTTTTACCATATTTTATGGCCCCCTCGAGTGTGACATATGCCCGTCTTTTTCGAGCTGGAGTCGATGGTGCCACTCCTTCGAATGGAAGCGCTTCCTTCGGGTCCAAAACTGGCAATGAAGGCTTTGCTGAAAACAAGCGAAGTTTTGACATGTTTGCCTCAAGCAATGGAAATACCCAATTGCCATTATTTGGATCAACAAGTTCACTTTGATAAACTTGAAGTCGTCGTCCATACCCCTTGGCATTTGTCCTAAGACTTTCATAATCCAAAACAAGGTGTATGTCCCTGTGCACAAAGCCAGCATCGATTCGCCATCCAGCAAATATACCAGGAAGAGTTCTTGGTTCGAATGCTGCAAGTTCACGATGCTTTGGTGGCTTGTAGTACACTAGGCAACCAAATGGCAATTTGAGGCCTGAAAACACTTCACCTGACGCTGCTTCATAACAAGTCTCGGTACTCTTTTTGGTTTTGACTTCATCCGAATCGTTTGGATGCACAACGGCTTGATTGCAAAAGGAATGGGCTGTGCAAAAGTACTCGATGGCCCGAGGCCAGAATTCATGTTGCAAACCCGACTTGAGCAAAATTGCTCGAACCCCTTCTTTGATGGATCTGATGCCTCGCTCTAGCTTGGCATTATGAACTTCATCGTTTGGGACCGACGGATCCGGCAGCCATCCAAGATACTTCACTGCGTCGGTCAATTCCGGCGCCGTGTCTGATTTAACGACACAGAGTGCTTTGCCGTTAGCTCTTGTCCCTCCAAACTTCTGAAGTGAATGGACATTGGCATCGGTATCTTTTGTCCCTCCAAACTTCTGAAGTGAATGGACATTGGCAACGGTATCCCTCTTGGTTTGAGGGAATGCCCCAAAGCAACCCGAGTACTCATCATAACATACTAAACATGCTTGTTCCCCTTCGCTACCTTTTGCCAAATCTCTACCTAACAATGTGATCTACCCTCAACTTGTGGCCGAAATGGAGAGGTGGAATTTCATCGGGGTCTACTTCTAACCCCTTCTTACAATGGAACTTTGTGAGCATTTTGGACCGGCGACAAACTTCACAATATCTGTTTTTGGGAAAGTGCGTCAAGGCATGCTTGGAAGATTTGGCTTCCTTTTGCAGTTTTTCTCTAAAAGCTGGTGTGCAAGGATTAGACTCTTCATCATCTGAATCAATAGGTTCATCCCCAAGTTCCCTGACTATCCCTTCAGCTTTCAAAACCTCATCCACCTCATCCCCAAAATGTGGTAACACTTCTTTAGCCGATTCTAGGGGTTTGTATGACCTAGGCAAATCACTTGGATGCACAGGTGTTCTGGGAGCTTCAGACTCCACAGGGATCGGACTTGGCAACGGCACAGGAGCTTCTGATGAGATTGGTTCTTTGGATCCACTACTCCCGCCTGTAGATGCTGGCATAGCAACACAAACTGATTCCAATAGGATTGGGACATGTTCATCAACTCTACTTGCATAGATCTTGGCTGACTCCAGAACATGGTGAACAACATCTTTGGCCCTATCTGCTTTGATTAGGTATGGCCAACTGACCTGGTCTATGTTGCTCCACTTGAATCCCCACCGACAAATCATGCGGGCAATCTTTGAGAGCATAGAACGTGTTCTTCCCGGACAACTGGCCTTCTAAGTTCAAAGCTGTGGCACTCGGACAACTCCACCTCCAGTGGCGACTTGTACCGTTTCCGGAGCAAAGGTCACATGTTCATTGAAACAGCCTGGCATTGACTTGTATGAAAAAAGGTTCCTACTTCGACCCGCAAAAATATCCAGAAGAAACTCTTGGTTGACTTGTGGTAGCACTGGATTTGACACATGCGGCCATGGCTGAAAACACCTTGACAGCTTTCTCAAAGACTGAAACCCTTGGAAAACATGAACGCCCTTTGGACTTAGACTTGGACGACTTGAGCAAACCCTTAGCTGCACTTTTGGCTGTGTTCTTGACAACATGCTTACTGCGGATGATTTCCGGATCCCCTACAAGACAATCCCCGGCATCCCGTGGTTGCGGAGCATTGGAGCTTCTCGCAACCGATCCCAATGCAGGTTCGGCCTGAGAGGCCAAGCAAGCCGCTGCGAAGACAGTTGCTGCACCGGCACTTGAACTGGAACCCTTTTGAAGACCCTTTGGCTTAGGACCCTGATACTTGTTGTTGGGATCATGCAAGTACGGGCAATCTTTACCCTTGGAACAGCTATGATAACCAAAATACATGCAAGGCTGTTTTTTCTTGTCTTTGTCCCTGTCTTTGTCCCTGTCTTTGTCCCTGTCTTTGTCCTTTTTGGGCTTGTCATCCTTGCCTTTTACCTTTACCCATGGCTGCTGCCGCATTAACATCTTCTTTTGAAGATTTGGGCTTCTTCGAAGATTTGGCTGGCTGCTTGTCCTTGGATTTGTCAGGCTTGTCGGGCTTAGATGATTTGCTTTCATTTTTGTTTTTCATTTGGAAGTTTGTCTTTGTCTTTCTCCTGCTTCGCAGGAGCAGCTGGTGCTTCCTTGTTGCCAATGTTCTCTAATGACTCTTCAATGCTCACAGTGTTTTCATCTAACTGGTGAATTTCATTCAATTGCCTCTACCGGTTTCTCATATAGCCATGCCCATGTCCTTTTCGAGGATGAACTCGAGGCGTTTCTGAATTTGTCGCTTGTTAACTGCATTTTGGGATGTGGTTTCAACTGCTCAACAGCAAACTGGGTATTGCAGTATCTGACGGACGATCTGCGACTTCCAGGGCCTGAGCAATGAAGTCAAACTTGTTCCTGAAGTCCTCGAGAGCTTTCAAATGTGATCCATTCATCTTCAAGTCCAACAAGTGGTTTTGAGTTAGCGCTACGCCCCTATCCTGTTCCATCTTGTAACGCTCAAAGATCACCCACAACAACTGCCTTCCCTTGAGTTGTCTTCCCAACTTCTGAGCAGTTTCCTGAATCGTTTGGAAGTGCAAAGCAAACCTTGTACCTTTGGCAAGCTCTAGCAGTTTACTGCCTAGCACACGATCCAACAACGGAAATGGGTTGGAATCTTCAAGTTTCGAGTACGCTTTTGGGTCAACGCACTCTTGAACCCAGGCGAAAACTTTGCATTCATCACCCTTTGCCAACTTACAAACCAGATTGAACGTCGAATTACGAAACGCCCTTGCATCAGCTGCTGTTTTTGGAAGAGCAGGTAATTTGAAATTGTCATGTTGTTTGACTCTCATCATCCCCTTTTCAACAAGATATGGACCTGAATCGTTTGGCCTTTGCGGCGAACCCCTTGATCCATGTGGCGAACCCCTCGGCGGTGTGGGTGGTCCTCCACCTCCTCCCCCTCCCTTGCTGTTCGAAGATGAAGATGACGATGAACCAGGAGGTGATCCGGATGGTTTCTTGGGGGAACTCTGAACTGACGAGTTCCTAGAGCTTTGATGGGATGACCCTTGCCCCAAAGCTTGGCCCTGAACGCATGCCTTGAACTCTTCCTAACTGAAGCCCTATGCTCGAGGAAGGTTGTGGTTGGTTTAGCTGAAACCCCCCTTGAGAAGGCACAAATTCTTGTATTGGGACTTGTGCTGATTGGGACTCGGGACAATACTTCCTTCACCAAAAATCCTCTTGACAAAATCTTACCGGAAAACTGCACCAACTGATCCCCCTGTTGTGGACTTCCAAACAATTCCCTCCGATCTCCGGCGCGTCTAGGCGTCTCGGAGCTCTTTGAGGCTTGCTGGTTGCATCCTGAGGCGATTGGCAACTCAAACCCGTAGCATGTTGGACTTGATCAACAAACGTTGATGACTGGCCCTGGGCCTGTGCTCCATGGCTGGCTTTGGACCCGGTTCTCTAAGGATTCGATTCTGTTACTCCTAGCTTGTAATGCCAACAGTTGTAATCGAAAATCCTGTTGCACGGATTCCATCAATGACTTCAATTGCCTATTTTCTTCCAATTGTTGTTGCAAAGAGGACTCCAAACTTTGAATACGAGAAAGAGCTTGATTCTGAATTTCCTCAACTGCTGAATTGGCTTTTGATTGGGCTTCCGAAACCCTTGCATCGGCTGCCTGCCAAATTGGCTAAACTAATCATGGACTGTGCTTGGCTCTGAGCATCTGAAACCCTAACTTCGGCAGCTTGGGTCACTTGTGAGATCCTAGATCACTTCCATGATCGTCCTACCAACCGCTTGTCTTGCATCCTCCGTAGTTTGATGGACTTGGAAATTCCGCTGCTACGGCAACTCTTTGGGATTCGGATTGAATCCTTGCTACTTCATTGGAGGCTTGTGCAACAATCCTTTGGGTTTCGGATCTAGCCCTTGCCACCTCTTCTGAAGCTTGTGCAATAACCATTGGATCAGCAGCAAGTACATTCAGTTGTTGATTCAAAACTCTATTAAGGGTAACCTAGTCACTAGGTCCTGGATGGGAAATTGAACTCATAGAATTGTCTGTGCTGGTGGTTTCTACTTGAGGAACTGGTGTTGATTCTGCATTCATTTGGCTATCTGGTGAAGCGTGCGTAGATGCAACCCCACCCTGGCTCGCTGGAACCAGTGCCATAATGGGCGATCAAACCACAAAACCGTATCCGGCAGAACTGTTGTCCTGGGCTTTAATCGAGAAACTGGCAACTCTTTGGCCGCAGCAGGTTCACTTGATGATATTGCCCCCGACCCCTTTGGCCTTGCTTTAGCCGCGATCTTAAGCCTTGCTCCAACACGAGATGATGATGACCCCCCTTCCGAAAATCTCGGGAACGAAGTTTCCTCCTCAGCTCGACAGGAATGGCCCACAGATGCAGCTGTGGCTTTCGGGATCGCTCCCACGACCGATGAAGAACTCTTTGGAATTGCTCCAATGCTCGAAGAAGATGCCGCCACGGCTTTTGAGATAGCCGGCACTTTGGCCTTCCCTGCAGATTCCACAGATCTTGCCTTTTTCTCAGGCTCTTCAACCAAGATCACCTCCGCTTCCTCGTCCGAGGACTGGATTTCCCAAGTTTCTGTACCTTGCAAGACTGTATCCGCGATCCTGTAACCCCACCTTTCGCTGTAGGCTCGACCCTCTTGATCAAAGATATTTGTTGAAGTATATTTCCAAACCCTCGGTCAACTGTCTCACCTTTCGCGAAAAAAAACATCGAAAAACCACGTCGCCCACCTCTCCTCGAATGAAATGCCCGCCAAAGCACGTCGCAAATCTCCTTTCCCAGAGTTTCAAGCTTCGCGTCAAAATACGAGTTGTCCACAACTGAAGAAATTGTAACGACGAGGAAAAATGGCGATACGGCTGATAACCAAAAGATTTGGGGAAACCGAAGCTATCACCCAAATCTGATGGTTCAAGCCCGCCGCGAAAAGACACTGAGCGTCCGTTTTGCAATGCGATCTTGGGCCAAACATCCAGGTTTGGGATTTCATCGGTTGCACCCAACCTGCTGGAGGACGAAATTATGTAAAACAAGTGGACATTCTTTATGTCAGCACAGGCAAACTGAATTTCCGGAAGATGCCTTTGGCATATACAATTGCTTGGCAAAATGCCATGCTGGTTATGAATTCCAATATGCATAGAATGTTGGTGATACACTGCGAACTACGGACGCAAAGGATGACACTGGCTGGCACTATACGGATGCATTATCCCCTGTAGTACTTCTACTAAAGAAATCCCAAAGAAACCCTCAAAGAAATCCAAAAGAAACCCGGAAAAAAAGAAAAGAAACCCCAAAAGAAACTCTATAAGAAGCCCCAAAGAAACCCTAAAAGAAACCTTAAAGATCCCTGAAGAAACCCTAAAGATCCCTCAAGAAACCCTTTAAAAAAACCTATGGACACCCTAAAGAAACCCATAGAAACAAACCCTAAAGAAACCCTCATCCCGACCATCCCGCTCATCCCGACCATTTATCCGCGATGCTGATCCGGGATTGTCTTTGACGCTGATTCTGCAACGCTGATCCGAACCTTTGGATAGTATCTGACCCAGAATCCACTCGTGCATATATGTATATACACATATGATTACATATGCATATGAGATAACAGACACACACACAAATATATATATATATATACATACACAATTTGCATCAGTTTGCAACTGATGGAAGCGATTTTAAAATACTGCCTCTCATCGCGGGTGCCTCATCAACTGCTTTATCAGGCAAGCCATTGTAAAGGCAAATGCGGATGCCACCGAATGCCTAAGAGGCGAAACTTCGAGCCTGAAATTTGCCAAACAAAATCCTTCAAGAATTCAACAACCCGGGATTGGACATGACACATGATATGACACATTGATAGAAATCGAAATTGAAAACAATGAGAAACTGCTCCTTGTTCTGCCAGACACTGGATGCCCTTCGAGGCCGTTCATTCCGCGCTCTTTGGCTTCTTTCATGAAAGCCTGGCCGGCCGGGACGAAACGTGCAGCGACATGACTGGCTTGAATATACGTGAAGAACGTCAGAAAAACTGAAGTAAGTCTGCAATGATATACGTGTAATGTGTAATATATATATATATATATATATATATCATTCTATATCCCTCTCTGTGGGTTTAGCTCCAACACCGCACATGATACAAATACGCACACACACACAAAAAAAAAAAAAGAAAACTTCGGTGGTATCCCCAACAGCCGCAACGTTTTATTAAGTTTTATTTTCACAAATCTTTCTGAAGCGTGCCGCGAAGCCAAACGCTGGAAACCCTGTTGAACCTGACCTGGCCCTGCACCAAAAATTCCAAAAACCTTCTCCGGGACCTTCTCCGCAACCTTCTCCGGAACCCGTTGCGAACCTGACTTGGCTTTGCACCAAGGCTTCCTGGAACCTTCTCCAGAAACTTCTCTGGAACCCTGTTGAACCTGACCTGGCTCTGCACCAAAGCCTCCCAGACCTTCTCCAAAACCCTGTTGAACCTGACTTGGCTTTGCACCAAATTTCCTGGAAACTTCTCCGGAACCTTATCCAGAACCCTGTTGAACCTGACCTGGCTCTGCACCAACCTTCTCCAGAACCCGTTGAATCTGACTTGGCTTTGCACCAAGGCTTCCTGGAACCTTCTCCGGGAACCTTCTCCGGAACCCTGTTGACTCTGCACCAAAGCCTCCTGGAACCTTCTCCGGAACCTTCTCCGGAACCCTGTTGAGCCTGACCTGGCTGCACCAAAGCCTCCCAGACCTTCTCCGGAACCTTCTGCGGAACCCTGTTGAACCTGACCTGGCTCTGCACCAAAGCCTCCCGGAACCTTCTCC
>Ga0126342_10019815_pt1 | contig 11383 bp, 13 predicted proteins | sample Cyp1metagenome_FD_92528 | JGI IMG/M metagenome (GOLD analysis project Ga0126342, IMG submission 92528) | Coral microbial communities from Lord Howe Island, Old Settlement Bay, Australia - Cyphastrea 1 metagenome | ecosystem: Host-associated > Invertebrates > Cnidaria > Coral ... | reverse complement strand
CTGGCAATATCTGGCAATATCTGGCAATATCTGGCAATTCTGTCTGGCAATATATACCATTCCCAACCTTGAACTTCAGCTTCATGAGAATCGTTCGAGGTCGCCCCTCTGCAACCGCTCTCTTCACCTCTTCGCTCATCTCGTAGCTTTCGGCCGGTTTCCTGAGGTCGTGGTGACATGGTCTCCACCGCAACATGGTCATTCCAACAAGGAACAAAATGATGAAAAATGATCATAAACCACAGAAATCAACCATTGGATTCGTTGGATACCCATGGATACCCATGGTTTATCAACCGTTTCCGTGTCGCCAGGTGTCGCTTCGCTGCTCTCCATTTCGGCTCTTTGCAACAGCTTCTGGTACGCCGACTCAATGGCCTCATCCGTTTGCTCATCATAGGGTGTCAAAGTCCCGTTGGAAATCAGGAACCAACGCCCCCGCAGTACCCGGCAGGATTCCTTGGGAGGGTCACTGCCATAGCAGTCCTTGGCATCGGCAAACTTCGGCAATTTATGATAATTAATCTGAATCAAAGATTATTCCCAAATTTGAATATAACACTGGAATATTATTCCCAGATATTATGATCAAAAGATTATTGGAATCGTAAACAGTGTTCTTTAGTTTTGATTATTGGAATCAAAGATTATTACCAGATATTATGATCAATTTGAATATAATAGCTAAAATATGACGATCTATAAATGGCAATATGATAAAAGATACAAATGATTAGTACCAAATATTATGATATATTATGATCAATTAAGACAGATTCAAAAGGATACAGTACCCAGTCAAACATGCCAAATGAATCCAAATGATGAGACAGCCAAGGGTTAAGCTATAGCGGCCAGGAATCCTGCAGAGAGCGTTGCTGCAGATTCACCTGACATGGGACGAGGCCGCAAAATCTCTGGTCGAAACGATCCTTAAATGATGTCCAACTAGTGCAAACAAATCCACCAATATTTGGCAACAACATGCAACAACTGTTTGATTCTGGATGATTGGTTGCATCTTAAGTTACTTAAGGGAAGGATTTTACATGATTTTACCATGGCAGATCTTGTCACCTTCGATGCACTCCGGCTGGCCTTCCATCTGCCACCTTCGACTCGCACAATGTCTTCGCTTTCAGCCGATGTGACTTTGCCTTCAGCTGCATCCAGTCTGGGTTGATCTGATCGACGAAAGGGCAGCCAACCTCAGGTGTTTACATCAGCCATCTGCAGGATGTATGATTTCCAAGGAGAATGGGGAGAGGTTTTTTCCGAGGTTCCAAGGGCGATCCGAGGTTTCCAAAAGTTTCCACTTGGGGAATCCCAAAATCACCTTTTTCTATCAGCGCTTGGAGTAATTCACAACAGATCTTCTTGGGGTGTTCTCATTGGTGCTCAACTTTTCCCGATTTGCAGGATGGCTGCAACATCAGCAGATTTTCCAGTTCCCCCACAAAAACATTTGATTGTTTGAAAAAATGTTTCTTTCCCTTCAAATTCCTTATTCAAATTTTATCAAGATTTGTACATACCCTCTGTTAATCAAACATTTCTTGCTGGAAAATCCCCCATTCAGATGCTTTTTTTCCATCTGTTTTTCCCATATCCATATAAATCTCCACTTAAACAGGTGTAAACATCGGTAAACATCGGCAAACTAAGTCTTAGTGCCCCAAGTAACGCAGCTCGCCCTTCTCATTCTTCTCCTCCCAGAGCCACGTAAACGGCAGCGCCTTTGCGGCCTCCTGGAGGCTTCGAGGTTGCGGCACCAGGGCCTGTGTGGTGGACAGCGGCCAGCCCTCCCCGGGTGGCGGAACGGGAACGGGCGACTTCTCCGGGGACTCCACGGGGGACGTCACGGTGGCCATGAGGTCATTGGGCCATTGGGGCTTCAAGGGCAGATGTTGGAAGGTTGGGTCCTGAGGTTGAAGCATGGTGAAACCCAGGATCCTGACGATTTTTTTGAACTGGAGTTGAATATATTCTTAAAAAATGTTACTGTGGGATGATATGTGTTTCTTTTGTCAGTGTTATATGTGTTATGGTCAACAAACTCATACTGATGAATTCAATCGAGTGAACACCTTGCGTCAGTGCAGTGAGCTGCAAATATTTGCTGCAATATGAGGGAAAGTTGCTTTTTGCAAATCCACTTATTCACGACTGATTGTGAATATCTCGTACATCTCTATGTGAAGCTGTGTGTTTGCGAAGTGAAGTCAGGTATCGTGCAGACGCAACTGCGATAGTTGTGCTGAGTTGAGCCATGCTCGCAGAAGGGATCGGGTCTATCTTCATAGGGGACAACATGGAACCTGATCGGCTGGCTCTATGAATGCAAGTTTGTCATTTTGGGTACTATAGCTATATCTACCCTTTGAGACGCCAAAAACCACATGCAGAATATTGAAATGTTCCTCAACTTATCCCTCAATCAACCAGACACTACCAACCATTCTCAAACAAACCTTTATCCGGCAATGCAACGGGAGGCAAACATGGCAGCCGTGCAGGCCATGCCATCGCTCTCTTCGGTGATTTCTATCGGCAACGGGTAGACCTCGCGGGTTGAAATCGCACAAGCCATGAAACTCGATGAATTTCAATCACTGGGGTTGGTGCTTCACACCCTTGCAAATATATATGTATAATCGATATATATATATATATATTGTGTATATATGAGTCAATTGTGACGAATTTGGTATCAACATGAATCAACATGTCATCAACCAGACATACCAATATATCAATCAGATATCCCAATATATCCATCCGTTTGGTGGGTATCAATATCCAACCTCTATGAAAACAAAGGCCGTTGGGAGCACCTCGGTCCTTGCAGTGCTTGGCCCATGCCTCACCGAGTCGTTGAGCATCCAGGGGGAAAGAAAAACCATGAAAACCCCTGACATAGTGGAGAAAACGATGGATTATGACTTATGTTTACATGGGTCAAAAAATGGGTTGTACAAAAATGGTTACAAACAGGTGGAACATGTTTAAAAATGGAGGGAAGAAGACTTCCATGCCATCCTGGAAATACATGTCAATATATGTCAATCATTTTGAGCTTTTTGGAGTTGCTATATCTTATTTCTGAAGACTTAGAATAATTCAATAGTTTTTGCTGCAAAGTTCTGTTGATAGCCTCCAGAATGTGGGTATGCAGCAAAACTCCTGGTCCCCCGATGAGCATCAACAAAAAAGTTCACAACATGTATAGTAGAATTATAGAATGTTTAAGGAGCTGTTCATCCAGTTTGGTCTTTTTGTTCGGACCCATACCCGTAATAGTCTGGTTGGTGGTTTTAACCATCTTGAAAAATATGAAAGTCAATGGGAAGGATGACATCCCAGATATTATGGAAAATAAAATTCATGTTCCAAACCACCAACCAGTACTTGATAGTGAGAGACATGTGAAATTGTGAAGTTCTGACCAAAAACTCATCCCAAAAAACCTCTGTTTTCATGAGGATTCAACCAACTCCCCGCAAGGCGACGCCTTTAAAGAATCGATGGTTTTCAGATTGGTTCAGATTCGCCCGTATTTGTTGGCGATACCCTCCGGTAGTCAATGGAAAATCTAGCATTTATAGACGATTTTAGATGTTCCCGTTAAAACCTCCATTTCTAACTCCATGGTAGTAGGGGATTTGCCATGGGATTTTCCATTGCCACGTTTGATCACCGGAGCGTAAGAGCAACTCACGCTGGGGATGGCACTGGAGCCTGGGAGCCACGGAGACCTGGAGAAACAACCAGAAATCACCGGCAACACCAAGTCCAACCGGCTGTGATATACGTAGGGATATATAGAGAATCTGAATGAATCTGAGCTGTGGCAGAAGGAAAATCATGAAACAATCATTGATCTCTGGTTCTTTTTGGTTACCCCTTTAGCATTCCAAGTAGTCCGCCAGCATTTTTCAAAATGCATCTGACAAAAGCAAAGGTTCTGATCCTCCCAGGTCCCACACTGGGGTTCCACCTGAGTATGAAAACCTGAAAAGACTCCCGAGTAGGACTCTCCATAAAAATCATAAAGGATCTATTTCCGATTTTACCCGACCTGTAGTGACTACAGTAATTTGAAGTTCTTTTCCCGGGATTCTCCCGATTTTTCCTCTTCTCCCTTGAGCGTTTTTGGAGACTCCACGTCTCCCTTTACGAAGCCAGTGGCTCACCGAGCCACCAAACTTGCCAATTTGGCTGTGAAAAATGGGTGACACTGACATACACTCACACTCCTCAATTTGGCTGTCGAAAGATCATTTTACAGCAAGTGGTAGGATAAAATGACATCAAATCTGGGCTACCTTATTTTCGGACAAACACATACTTCAGCATTTTGCAAGTGGAAGCTGACACATGAATTTGACTCGTCAGCATGATTTTAAGATGTTTTAAGATATCTAGCCACGCAATCCGCCTACCCATGGCCCATGGCCCATGAAACCCGCCCATCCGCTCCATTCCGCTCCTCGCTTGCCATGGTGATCCATGGTGAAGAGCAGGAGATGCGGTGCAGTATCTGTCACGCCTCTGGGATCCATCAGATCCATCATGACTTGCACCAGATTTTGGTCAAGCCTACCCAAAATGGCTATGACCTCAAAAAGATCCAAGTCAGATGCCGTTGAAACTATTACGCAAAGTAATTCGGAATATTCCTACAGAGTCTTCCATGTGCAACCAGAAAAGTCTCCCTGCCCTGCACCTGCCCTGGTTCTCGCCGGCTGCAACCGGCTACTGAGATCATCTGCAACCAGCTGCAGGAAAATTGTGAAAGGATGTGCACCCTTTCGGGGGACATACCCAATTGGATCATGATGAATCCCTCCTTCAACCATTTCAATCCATTTCATTTGATACACTTTGAGCGAGCTGGCTACCCCAATGCTGGGCTGGCTGATGAGAAAGCCCCATAAGCAGGCCAAACGAGCGCGAAGTTCAGGCAGGCATGTCCGAAAGAATTGTGAAATCACAAAACATGATGATAAAGTATAAGAAATATATGAAATATTGATAAACACTGATGTGATCTGATGTGATATCTAAGACTAAAATGCAACTCTGAGCTACTAGTTTTAAGACCTCTGGATTCTGCTTATGGCCCCGGGTGCTCAGAACCGCCTTCATTTTCTTGTGCGAAACTTGCTTGACACCAGGGCAGGTGTTCTGAAACAAATGTTCACGTTCTACCAGTTCTACCCAAATCATCGTGTGTGCCCTTGGTCATTTGGAAATGGACCGCCGCTTCACGTGCTCATGGATTCATATCACTGGAGACTCCGAAAAAGTCCTATAGAAATTCCAGGACACACACAGGTACACCCGGGTAGGCCACTTCCTGACTTGAAGATATTGGAAGACACATCCAATACATGTCACAAACAACGTATCATGTCAACAACTGCAGCTCATCATGATTTTGATATGTCTTAAACTCTAGTGAACAATACTCAACCCTATTCTTATCCTCACTCTCTTCACCGGAATCCACCGGCACCAAAAAAAGGTCTAGCTCTCCACGGGCGACAAAGAATGATGGCCGCGCTCCCTCACTCGTGGAAGAAGATATATGGACCTGCTACAATTTGGCCGCAGGCAAGTTCACTCTAGCACTTTTTATCAAAGGAAAAGGTCATTTACCATATACCGTATACCCAAGAAATGGGGGTGTTGAATCTTGACTTTTAGCCATTTGGCAACAAACAACTAAGCCATCAACTATTCGATGCCATGACGCTTTGCTTAATTCACTCATGTTTCTCACTGCAAAATTCCCAACTCTTGGTCTAATCCCAAAAAATGTTCCACAAATCCAACAGCAAATAGCAAACCAGCCCAAAAAATCAAGTCAAAAACCATCTTCTCCAACTGCCAGTACTTTCTTTATTTACCCAAAAAAAACCATCCATACCTGGTCCATACCCCACAAAAAGCATACAAAAACCCGAAAGAAAATCCATCTTCACCTGCGAAGTCCTGCATGATGCCAGCACAGGTCGTCCATCCAACCAGCCACAAGGCCCAGCCACCGAGGCCGTTCCATCCCCTGCAGCTTCGAGGTAGCGAAATTTCAGGGGGAAGAAGGGCGGCTTGGGATATCACTTAAAGTGATACTTAAAATTGTGGATATACTCTTGATATATATATAATATAATATAATATAATATAATATGATACAATATAATATAATATAATATAATATAACATAATATAACATAATATAATATAATATAATGTAATGTAATGTAATGTAATGTAATATAATATAAGATAACATAATATAATATAATATAATGTAATATAATATAATATAATACAATACAATACAATACAATAGAATATAATATAATGTAATGTAATGTAATGTAATGTAATATAATATAATATAATATAATATAATATAATATATATAATATATAATATATAATATATAATATATAATATATAATATATTATATATTATATATTATATATTATATATAATATATAATATAATATATATATATATATATCATGTTCGAACTCTGGTTTTTCATGTTTTTTCTACATCAGCAAACAGTATGTTGTCTCTCGATGTGTTGCCCTATTTGGACACCAGCAAAAGGAAACCAAATGTGGGATCAAATAACGAATCGAACTTCGGTGTGGTTTGAAACTGAACACACTAAAATGTGTTGGCCGAGAGTCAGTCTTATTGCAGCACTGAATCACTTATACACTTCAAGCATGGCCGAAGCCACCGACTTGTTGGGAGGCTGGTCCAGATTCTATGTATTCTAGTTGCAAACTATACAAGTGTATTGAAAACTGACACTAGTGCTCAAAAAGAACCACAATTACAAACAGTTTTATTTGGGAAGTACAACTTCGATTCTTCTCCCAGCATCTTCTTGGACTGAGAATTTGGAGCATTGCCCTTCGAAAGTACACAGTCAGGCAGTGGATGTCAGTGGTATATTGGGAGACTCGTCAGCTGCATAAAATGACATGTGGATGAGTCTAACCAGCAATGGGGTGTCTTTCTTGGTATTGCGCAATAGGATCCGCCATCCCCTCAATTTTACCATAAATCAATGGATTGGTTTAAGGGACAATTTACAGGAAACCCCCATATCCAATGGTAAAAACCCATGGGTTTCCGGTTAAGATTTTCCCCAACAAACCAATCCATTGAATTTTTCTGGATGGTCTAAAAGCATGAAAAATTACCATATTACCATAGTGCAATCCATGGCCAATCCATGATGGACCAATGGGGCAGGTTTTCGGTCCACCAGGACGATAGACTGGCCAAGCTCCCCTGGTTTTTTATGCCACCAATTTAAAGAACCAAAACTGGTGAATCTTTGTGATAAAACCAAATTAATTCCAACACATCATTGATTTGTAAATATAAAACAAAAAAAAACTGATGGTCAAAACTTGGGGTATACTTATAGGATCTTATAGGTTACTAATCCCATGTCGTAACATTCAAATAACTACCCCCCTTTGACTTGACGCAGCTGTCTATCAAAGTCACATTGGCTATGAGTCACCCTGAATTTTTAGCTGGGATTTATGGATGTTTATTCATTCTAGTACCTATTAACATCATCATCAATTCATAATGTATTCATTCATTGTAATACACTATTGTTTACCATATGCTAAATCATGCTAAAATCATGCTAAATCTAATGTATATTCCCCAAAATATTGTTTCCCTGTAGCTAACTTGACCCATCCATCATCCCAGCATCCCATCATCCCATTATCCCATGCCAAGGTACGGGAGGTTGTACCACATTCGCGAGCCCACCCGGGGCTTTGAGGGTGCGGGACCGCCCAAAGCCAAGGCTTGAGTGGACGGAGCCACCTGGTCTACCAGTCAAATCACCGAACAATGGGGCCATGGAGCCTTGTTTACCCCTAAAATGTATGAAGGATGTATGAAAATACATGGAGTTTTACAAAAAAATATGGAGGTGCATCAACAAAACTATGGGAATGTGGGAATTCAGACTACAAATGAGGAGCTTGCCCAATAAACAAAGGGACTTAAGCAAGGAAAATAGCGGAGATGTTGGATTTGGACTTGGGCACTAAAATTATAGATCTCGCCAGAAAGAGTACTGGATTTGATCAACAAGAATTTCTGTGGATCTGGCCAACAAATATGGGCAAATATTGGCAGGACCACTAAAATTTGGGCTACTTCATGTACTCACAATGTACAGGGGGTATGTAACAAAATGTAACAAACAATATATTTCACCATGTGGACCTATTGAACCATTAATTGAACCATTTTTCTCACCATCAAACATCATCAAAGAGCACAGATCTACGCTGGGAGCCCAACGGAGGTGGATGCTGCACGGGGTACCTCAAATCCTTGGAGAGCCGAGCAAAGATTCTCGGGTAGTCACTAACACAAAACTATGGAAAATCAGCATCTTAATAGGTAAATCAACTATTTCTATGGTTCTATGGGCTATGATTGGAATTGATTAGATCATAGCTATGTGAGTTTACCCATTGTTGAAGCATGTGACCAACTCAAAAACCTCTCCCCTCTCCACAACCGAACAATTTTCGTGCCAAGCCGCCCTGACGCACCGCTGGCCGCATGGCCTGACATGGTGAAGCTAGATATCCCACCACATCATATCTACTATTGATCTATGAAATTGATATTTGCTTATCATCTTATCTACATTCACACTCACATATAATACGTATAGATTACGTATAGTAGGTCACCCATGTTTGAGGAAATTTTCATGAATGCAATGTTGCATCATGTTGCATACAGATCTCATTTCTTGTGCGTGGTACCACGCACCTGCGGCACCATCCGAGAAGCCACGATCCGCTTCAGCAGCATGTCGGGCGCGTCCTATGGTCATCCTTTTTGGTGATGTCAAGGTGGTAAAAGCCCATGAACCATACCATCTACAGATAGCTACAGTAAACCCTGAAGATTCCCTAAAGATTCATAAAGACCAAAAAAAAAACATATAATTATACCAAAAGATCGTGGTGACAATTTGTTTGTTGATGTGTTCTTTTTGGGTCACATTTTGGGGTTTTTGCCGGAAATTGGGGATGCCACCTTTTACGCCACTCGCATGGTGTATGAACATGTTTATGCCAGCGGAGGGAACACCGCACATTCGCATGTTTGACGTTTTTTGATATGTCTCATGTTCACACATGAGGGGGTGGGGGCGCTAAAAAAGTTCTACGAGTTTGGGTAACATTTGACACGCTCTTGATGGTACGCTCTGAACACTTTCATGTAACACCTAACACGCTCTTGATGGTACGCTCTGAACACTTTCATGTAACACCTAATACGCTCTTGATGCTACGCTCCGAACACTTTCATGTAACACCTAATACGCTCTTGATGCTACGCTCTGAACACTTTCATGTAACACCTAACACGCTCTTGATGCTACGCTCTGAACACTTTCATGTAACATCTAAGACGCTCTTGATGCTACGCTCTGAACACTTTCATGTAACACCTAACACGCTCTTGATGCTACGCTCTGAACACTTTCATGTAACATCTAACACGCTCTTGATGCTACGCTCTGAACACTTTCATGTAACACCTAATACGCTCTTGATGCTACGCTCTGAACACTTTCATGTAACACCTAACACGCTCTTGATGCTACGCTCTGAAAACTTTCATGTAACACCTAACACGCTCTTGATGCTACGCTCTGAACACTTTCATGAAACATCTATCACGCTCTTGATGCTACGCTCTGAACACTTTCATGTACTGTAACACCTAACACGCTCTTGATGCTACGCTCTGAACACTTTCATGTAACACCTAATACGCTCTTGATGCTACGCTCTGAACACTTTCATGTACTGTAACACCTAACACGCTCTTGATGCTACGCTCTGAACACTTTCATGTAACATCTAATACGCTCTTCATTTGTTAAACAAAAACGATCATTTCGTGAGCGCGAATATCCCTCCGCCGGGATGCTATGTCACCTGGATGATGTCGGGGCCAGGGCAACCAGGATGCTTCCAATTGATTGAATTGAGGGAAAATTCACAAGAAGCCATGGAGTTTTGCAACCAGATATTTGTGATATTTGGGTATCCGGATGTATCGGGTATCCTGCAAAGAAAACTCAAACATCCTCAAACATCCTCAAGCCAAAGCTAGGATGGCTCCAGTCGATAGATTGGCTGGCTCAACTCTATCTAGTGCTACCATTGTACCATTGCTGACAACCTCATTTCACTATTGGAGAAACCAGAAAAACAATACATAGGATTTCTATGCTATGACTGCTACTGTATGACCAAGAACTTCGCATGAAACCATCAGATCCAGCAGTCGGGCCACGCATCAGTCCTGAGTCAAGGGAAACTCACCGTCGTCGATCTCTCACTGTAAAAAAATGGCCGCGGTCAGATACGATCGAACTTGGGCAGTGCGGGGTCAAACTTAAGTAAAATATCGTAAAATAGACTTCAGATGTCCTAAGATGTTATACAGTTATACCCCAAATTGAAGAGTTGAATGCCAGGTACCACCGATATTTACGCGTCCATGGATTTGGGATTTGACCGGTCCTTGAACGGCGGTCGACCATGGAATATCATGGATCCTCAGTGCCATGTGCATCCGATCGAACTACAGATTTTCTGGTGGATAGACTATAGCTACAATGTGGTGCACTGCCAGTTATAAAACTTGTTTCATAACCCCATCAACTGTAGAATGTCCTAGTTATATCTAGCTGGTTGGTGGTATACCTAACCCTCTGAAAAATGATGGAGTTCGTCAGTTGGGATGATGACATTCCCAATATATGGAAAGTCATAAAAGTCATGTTCCAAACCACCAATCAGACGGTTAATACATTGCCAATCTTAGATACCCTGCAAAAAATTAAATTCTCTGCTGGTTAGTCGATATTCCCATTAATACCAAAAGACTAAAGGATTAAAATACCCATGTAAGATTGACCTAGAATGGAGGTTTCCAACTATTAACCATCATTAACCAACATTAACCATCATTAACCATCATTAACCATCATTAACTTAACATTAACCATCATTAACCATCATTAACCATCATTAACCATCATTAACCATCATGCACCATCATTAACCATCATTAACCATCATTAACTTAACATTAACCACCATTAACCATCATTAACCATCATTAACCATCATTAACCATCGTTAACCATCGTTAACCATTATTAACCATCATTAACCATCATTAACCATCATTAACCATCGTTAACCATCATTAACCATCGTTAACCATCATTAACAATCATTAACGATCGTTAACCATCATTAACCATCATTAACCATCATT